>VAPG01007067.1_pt1 | contig 11364 bp, 12 predicted proteins | sample 3393851 | NCBI WGS metagenome assembly VAPG01 (sample SAMN08290438, study PRJNA428436) | hydrothermal vent metagenome | isolation source: Deep-sea hydrothermal vent chimney | place: Atlantic Ocean: South-mid Altantic Ridge | depth 2194 m m
AATTCTGTTGATGTCTTCGCTCGCATCTTCGTCATAAGGTTTGCTCGGTGCAGTTCAACCGTTTTAATGCTGATGCCCAGTTTAACGGCGATAATTTTATTCTACGTTGAACCCAGCACGTAACTCATCACTTCCTGTTCACGCGGTGTCAGTTGCTGGGCGCAGGTTTTGATGTTGGTTATGTGTTGCTGATTTAGACGATTGTTTTGATCTTGCGTGATTGCGCTTTGTACACGCTCTAACATGAGTGCATCGTTGTAGGGTTTTTTGATGAAATCAAAGGTGCCGGCTTTCATCGCACGCACCGCCATGGCGACATCGGCGTGACCGGTGACAATAATTACCGGCATGATGATTTCGCGTTGTTTTAATTTGGTTAGCAGTTCCATGCCGTTGATGTCGGGCATTCGTACATTGAGCAGGACACAACCGGACATTGATGTGCTGACCTGTTCGAGAAATTTCAGGCCGTGGTCGAACACCTGCACCGGCAGGCCGGCGGATTCGATCAGCCATTTTAGTGATTCCCGCGCCATGCGGTCGTCGTCGATGATGTAGGTAGTCGCCTGGTCCATGTGCGTGCCACCCTGGCCTGGCTTGCCATTCTCACTGGTAGTTCGAAGGCGAATTCGGCGCCGCCTTTGTCATGTGCCTGCGCACTGATGCGCCCCTGATGTGATTCGATGATGGAGCGGCTGATGGACAGGCCGATGCCCATGCCTTCGGCTTTGGTGCTGAAGAAGGCGTTGAAAATTTTTGGCAGGCTGTCCTGTTGTACGCCTTCGCCGCTGTCGATGACGGCGACGCGGATCATGCCGGAGTCTCTGGTTTCGGTTTTGATGATCAGCTGTTGATGTTTCTTTTCGACTCGTGCCATGGCCTCGATGCTGTTGAGCATGAAGTTGAGGATGACCTGTTCGATCTGGATCAGGTTGCCTTCGATCACCGGCAGACCCACTTCCAGTTCGAAGGTAAGTGCTACGTTGTTACGCTGAATTTCGTGGTTGATCAGAGTGGCGGCATTGCGCACGGCATGATTGAGATTGACACTGCCATAACTGTCTTCGCCTTTTTGTACGAACTGCCGGATATGGCGGATGATGTCTGCGGTCATGGTTGCGCCTTCGACGGCGTGTTTCAGGCTCTGTTCCAGTTTGTCGGTGTCTGTTTCGTTTTCATGCAGCATGCGCAGGCAGTTGTTGCAGTAGTTGATGGTGGCGGTCAGTGGCTGGTTTAGTTCATGGGCGAGACTGGCTGCTATTTCGCCGATGGTGCTCATGCGCGAAACGCGGGCAAATTCTGTTTCGTGACGACGGTGTGCTTCCACTGCGAGCTTTCGTTCCAGTTCATCGGCGATCCATTGTGCCATTACTTTCAGTAGTTCGTGATCCCACTGGCTGAGATGTGACTGGCGTATTTTGCTGCCGGCGAATTCGAGTGTGCAATGAATCTGGCCATCGAGAAAAATGCCGATGCCGAGGTAGTTGCCCCAGCCCTGTTGCAAACAGTCGCAGTCCGGGCTGGCCGCGTTTTTTACATCAGGTATGTCGACCACTACGCCGGCGTGTTCGATCAGGTGCGAGGCACAGTGTTTGTTGATTGGGCCGCAGGTAACAGGGATGCGTTTGGCGTTGTCCGAGGTGATGCAGATTTTTTGTTCTTCATCGTTGAGGTCGGCCAGCACGGCGACGTCCAGTGCGAAATATTTTCGGCCGGTCTCGAGCAACTGCTTGATGCGCTGTTTGTGATTGAGTTCGGGTGCGCTGGTTATTTGCACCAGCTTTCGCAGTGCGGTACGACTTTTGTCTAATGCCTCGGTGCGGGTGATTACCTGTTGTTCCAGTGTATCGCGGTAGCGAGCCAGTGCTGCTTGTGAGGTGCGGCGCTGGTCTATTTCTTCGCGCAGGTTGCGCTCGGTTTCGCGCAGGCGATGGTTGGTGCGGGTGATGTAACCATTTAGCATGAGCAGTGATATTAATGTGACAGCCGCAGCGATCAACCAGTAGGCGTAGCGTTTCATCAAGGCCAGTAGTGAAATTTCACGCAGCACTTTGTAGGGCCCGATTTTGAGTGCACGCATTAATTCGTTGACCGGTGAATAATCGAGCGGGATGGTCCAGCCGGCACTGTGTGCGATGATGGCAGCGGGGTGATCATCGGGCATCGATAGCAGTGCCTGGGTGACCTGCGTAGCTAGCTGACGTTGCGTGTTTTTCAGCGTGGCGAATGGCCATTCCGGGTAGAGGCGAGTGCTGACCGGGAACGGGCTGCTGGTATAGGGCTGCCGGTTGAGGATGCGAAATTCTGCGGCATTGACCGCGCCAGACTCGATCATGTGAGCAAAGGTTTCGGCTCTTACGGTGGCGGCATCGACATGTGAATTTCTGACGGCGAGCACGATTTTATCCTGCGGAAAACCAGCGAAGTGCAGTTCGCTTAAATCTTTGAACGGGTCGATGCCGTGGTCGGCCAGTTCGCGCCAGGCCATCTGAAAACCACCAAAGGCTTTTTCGCTGACCGCCATAAAACTTTTGTCCTGCAAATCTTCCAGTCGGTGGATGTCGGTGTTTTTCGCCTGGGTGATAATGACCGCACCGTAACGTAACAGCTCTTTTTTGCCTTCGCGTGTTTGCAGGGTGGCGATACGTGAAATGCCAAAACCGGCCTCCAGCTCGGCATAGTTTCCCGGGTTGGTGAGAATAAAATGGATACCACTGTAGCGGGTCGCACTGCGAATATCATCAAGGTTTAGTGGCACGATTTCAAAATGGTGGCCGGGAATTTTTGATGACAGGTAATCGGCGGTTAATGACCAGCGTTGCAAGGCCTGGGCATGACCACGGTGTGCCAGTACGCCGATGCGCACTGTAGTTTTACTTTGGGTTTCATTTTTTGCTTCGCTCGAGCCGGCGTGGAGCAAACTCACCTGCGCAGACAGTGTGAACAGGGCAACGCAGAGCGCCACGAATGGTGTCACAAAAAGTGAAAACAGTATTTTTTTCATAATTTTTATGGTGACCGTTCCGGTCTGGTCGAATGCTCCTTAATATTAGACGCGGCTAAGGGGGGTTCTATTCACTTAAGGGCACCTTTATTAATTGCTTATGTCCTCTGCGTGACCTGAAGCATGTAGCTGCAAGGCGTGAGCCGGGTGTAAAGCCAGAGGGCGCAAGCAATTAATAGAGGTGCCCTTAAATAAAGTGAAGCTCTGTATTTTCAGGGCTTGCCTGTTTTGGACGGGGTGTGACGGGTGTTTTCGAGATTTTTAGAGCAGCAGGGCGGCGTGATATCAGCGGCCCGGATGGCCGCTGTGGTGTTGATTAATTTTCGCTGTTGTCGTTTGCGGCGTTCTGTGCGTTCACTTGCTTCCCCATAAAACGTGTGTACAACAAGGTACCCAGGAAAAATGTCAGGCTGGTGAAAATCACGTAAAGCCCGATGGCCCGGTCGTCGATGTGACCGGCGTACCAGACACCGATGATGAAGTAAAAAATGGCGACGTACATTGACCAGGCGTGGGTATATAACTTGCCTTTGAGCAGACCCATAAGCGGGAACATCAGCGGCCCGATTTGTAACAGAATGATGATGGACATGAGGTGTTTGGCCGCCGGTTCAATCAGCAGATGCCAGGCGAACAGGCCGATTAGCAGGCCGAAATAGCCGGCCAGAGTGAGTACGCGGCCAAGTTTTATAAGTTGTATTTGAGTCATTATTGAATAAGTTTTTTTGTAGTTGTTGCGACGCGCCTGCCGATGGCCAGGCAGAGTTTACGCTCATCATCACTTAATGGTGTAGCGTCAAGATCGTCGGTTAATCGGGTTGCACCGTAGGGTGTGCCGCCGGTTTTTGTTTCGAACAGTGCGGTTTCTGTGTAGGGCAGGCCAACGATCAACATGCCGTGGTGCAATAAAGGCAGCATCATGGTGAGCAGGGTGCTTTCCTGGCCGCCGTGCATGCTGGTGCTGGCAGAAAAAACCGCTGCCGGTTTGCCGGCCAGTTTACCACCCATCCATAAAGCACTGGTGCTATCGATGAAATGTTTCATTGCCGCTGGCATATTACCGAAATGGGTCGGGCAGCCGAGGATCAGGCCGGCGCATTCGGTCAGGTCGTCGATGGTCGCGTATAAGGCACCGGTTTCGGGTATTTTTTCTTCGCTCTGTTCGGTGCTCGGTGATACGTTGGGTATGGTGCGTACCCGTGCCTGCATGCCATCGATTTCTTCGACGCCACGGGCGATCACATTTGCCATTTCAGCCGTGGTGCCGCCCGGACTGTAATATAAAACCAGTATTTCCGGTATTTTATTTGTATCGGGCATTACAGTATATCCAGAACTTTTTCGGGAGGCCTGCCGATGGTGGCTTTATTACCATTGATGATAATCGGACGCTCGATCAGGATGGGGTTATCAATCATCGCCTGGATGAGTTGTTCACGGCTTAAATCGGGGTTGTCCAGCTTGTTGTTTTTATAAGGTGCTTCATGTTTGCGCATCAACTCGCGTGGTTCGATACCTAGCAGCTCGAGCACTTCGTTTAGCTCGTTGCTATCTGGTGGCGTATTGAGATATTCCACAACCGTGGTTTCGATGCCTTTGTCATTGAGAATATCCATGGTCAGACGGCATTTACTGCATTTCGGGTTATGAAAAATTCGGACGTTTTTACTCACTATTTATTCACCTTTTTTTTATTCGCTGGATTTTGTCGGAATTTGCGCAATTTGGCAGAAAACATTGAATATATTGAAAATATTGTTTGACACTTAATGCTTACATTGTTATTTTTTTAGGTCTATAATCCCTCACAATAATTATAAACAAAACAACGTCCCTAATGGAGATATTATGACCATGCATACATCTGCCCGTCTATTTAGCGTAGCCCTTTTAAGCCTGGGTCTTATTACAGGTTGTGCTTCAACTGAAGAAGCGTCCGATTCATCATCAGCTGAACAAGCTATTGCTGATGCTAAAGCAGCAAATGCTGAAGCTAAAGCTGTTAATTATGAATGGCGTGATACCGGCAAAATCATCAAGAAAGCTGAGAAAAAATTAGAAGCTGGTGATGAAGAAGCTGCGATTAAACTTGCCAACAAAGCAAAAGCTCAGGCTGTTACAGCGGTTGCTCAGGCTGAAGTTGAAAACAAAAAATTCCTGAATGCGAATGCTGACACAAGTGCGGCATCATCAGCTTCATCTTCAAGCAGTGCAGCTCGCGGTGCGGGTGCAATGATGGGTGGTCGCGTAAGCAGCTACTCTGTTGTTCGTGGTGACAACCTGTGGAACATTTCTGGTAAAGATGAAGTTTATGCTGATCCTTACCAATGGCCACTGATCTACAAAACAAACCGTGACAAGATTAAAGATGCTGACCTGATTCACCCAGGACAGGTTCTGGACATCGATCAGAACGCTTCAGCTTCTGAGATTGACGCAGCTGTAAACCATGCGAAAACTCGTGGTGCGTGGTCACTGGGCGATACTGAGCAATCAGATCGTGCCTACCTGAACCAGTAAGAGGCTAAGTCGTTTGAGCTAGCCATTATCAGTTTTATTTGAAACTGATGTTAAAAAAGGTCCGCTTGCGGGCCTTTTTTTATGGTCTGATTTAGCTGGTTTTGAACGATAAGTAGTGAGTTAATGGAAGCCTGTAAACAAATTTTTGTCAGCGGTCTGGTGCAGGGGGTGTTTTTCAGAGACAGTACCCGGCACAAAGCCAATGAGTTACAACTGAAAGGCGGTGTCAGAAACTGTCGTGATGGTCGTGTCGAAGTGCTGGTGGCGGGTGAAGAGGCGGTGATTCAATCATTAATTAAATGGTTGAAAATCGGGCCGAAACACGCAAAAGTGTCTACTATTGAAGTAATAGATTTAGCGGTAAATTGCCTGCCAGAGACGCAGAAAGATTCTTTTGAAATCTGGCCAACACGATAAGTAAGACTAGCGAGTACCTGAAAGTAATGAGTGCAGTGTTTGATAACAACATGAAACATAACCAGCATCTTGAAGTTCATGACATTTTAAAATGGCTTGAAGAAGATGATATGGTGGATGTTGAAAACGCACACATGTTACGCATGCTGGCAGTGAGCGCCAAGTACAAGAAAAAAAATCCACTGGAAGTTATCGCTGATCGAAACTGGGTTAATACCGAAACGCAAGAACTACTGACCCTGGAAGTTTTAACCCAATGGTTTGCTGACCGTGTTGATCTGCCCTTCGTGCGCATCGACCCGTTGAAAGTTGACGTGGCGGAAGTGACCGAGGTGATGTCATACGCTTATGCCGCCAGATATAATGTGTTGCCGATAAAAGTCGATAACACCATGATTACGGTCGCCACTGCGCAGCCGTTTGAGCGCGACTGGGAACCAGAACTGTCGCGCATTCATAATAAAGAATTCAAACTGGTGGTTGCCAACCCGGAAGATATCCGTCGCCTGTTGCTCGAATTTTACAGCATCACAAAATCGGTGCATGGTGCGCGCACCTCATCTGATAGTGGTAGCGGCGGCAATATCCAGAACCTCGAACAGTTGATGGAGCTGGGCCGCAGTGGAAAACTGGATGCCAACGATCAACACGTGGTGAACATTGTGGACTGGTTACTGCAATATGCGTTCGATCAGCGTGCCAGTGATATTCATCTGGAGCCGCGCAGAGAGATGTGCCCGGTACGTTTTCGTATCGACGGCGTGATGCAGGAGGTCTACCAGATTCCTTCTGCAGTGATGAAAGCAGTGACCAGCCGCATCAAGATTATCGGCCGCATGGATGTCGCAGAAAAACGCCGGCCGCAGGATGGTCGTTTGAAAACACGCACCGAAGATGGTCGTGAAGTCGAACTGCGTTTATCCACCATGCCTACCGCGTTTGGCGAAAAACTGGTGATGCGTATTTTCGACCCCGAAGTACTGGTGAAGAATTTTCGGCAGCTGGGTTTCAGTAAAAAAGATAATGAAATCTGGCAGTCGATGATCAAGCAGCCGCACGGCATCATTCTGGTGACCGGCCCGACCGGTTCGGGTAAAACCACCACGCTGTATTCGACACTGAAACTGCTGGCCAAACCGGAAGTGAATGTGTGCAGCATTGAAGACCCGATCGAGCTGGTCGAACCTGCTTTTAATCAGATGCAGGTACAGAAAAATATTGATCTGGATTTTGCCAGTGGCGTGCGTACCTTGCTGCGGCAAGACCCGGACATCATCATGATCGGTGAGATTCGTGATCAGGAAACCGGTGATATTGCTATTCAGGCAGCACTTACCGGTCACCTGGTGCTCTCCACATTACATACCAATGACGCACCATCAGCGGTAACGCGTATGCTGGACATCGGCATTCCGCCGTATCTGATTCAGTCATCAGTGCTCGGCATCATGGCGCAGCGTCTGGTTAGAACCCTGTGCCCGCACTGCAAACGCCCGACCGAGATCAGCGATGAAGCATGGCACGAGCTGGTGCACCCGTGGAAAGCGCAGAAACCTAAAACAGTTTACGAACCGGTCGGTTGTCTGGAGTGCCGTGATACCGGCTATCAGGGGCGTAAGGGTATCTATGAGATGTTCAAGTTTTCCAATGAAACCCGGCAGATGATAACCAAAGACACCGATATCCATGACCTGCGTCGCGCCGCCATCAAAGATGGTTTGCAGCCGTTGCGGCTGAGTGGTGCCAACAAGGTGGCAAAGGGCGAAACCACCGTCGAAGAAGTGCTTCGCGTGGCACCGCCGCCGCTTGAAAGTTAACCGTAAGCTGGGCAAAAAAGTCTGCCCAGTCTACAGCTTAGAAGGCTGTATACAGGGTTCGTTTTTTTTGATAAAAACCGGTAATTTGCAGGGGAAATACCTATCTCACAAGTTAGATTTCATCTATATCATCAACCAGTTATAATACGCGCCCACATCACATTTAATAAAGCCGAGGTTCTATCATGAGTTACTATTTTTCAAAAATTGTTGATGACAATTTTGACGATGCCATCGAGCGTGTTACCAAACATCTTGCTGATGCAGGCTTTGGCGTATTAACCACCATAGATGTTAGCGCAACTTTAAAGAAGAAGATCGATGTTGATTTTCAGCGTTATACTATTTTGGGCGCGTGCAATCCTAAATTTGCGCATCAGGCACTGATGGCCGAAGATAAAATTGGTACTATGTTGCCCTGTAATGTTATCGTTCAGGAAACGGCGGATGGTAAAGTAGAAGTTGCCGCAGTTGATCCGATGGCATCTATGATGGCCGTTAAAAATGAAGCTTTGGGCGGCGTTGCATCACAGGTGCAGGGCATGCTGAAAAACGTTATTGAAGGTTTATAAAACTTTATGTCACAACCAAAAATTATAATTTACAGTGGCCGCTTTTGTGGCTATTGCACGGCTGCCGAGCGTTTATTTCAGAGCAAGAAAGCTAAGTATGAATTGATTAAAGTCGATGAAGACCCCGCTAAATTTGATCACATGATGGAGATCACCGGTCGTCGTACCATTCCGCAGATCTTCATCGATGATTTTCATGTTGGTGGTTTTGATGATCTGACCGCGTTAAATCAGAGCGGCAAACTCGACAAGCTGCTTAACCCCTAGACGTTTTTCAATAAACATTTCTGAAGTACGTTCTACCCATTTAAAGAATTATTGTCATGGAATATTTACCGATATTTATTCAAATCAAACACCGTCCCTGCCTGGTGGTCGGCGGTGGTTCTATCGCTGCACGTAAAGTTGCACTGCTGCGAAAAGCGCAGGCAGATGTTAGCGTGGTTTCGCCAGACATCTGTGAAGAACTACAGAAGCTAAATGCAGATGGTTTGATCCAGCATATAAAACGCGAGTTTGAAGAACTTGATCTGGAAAGTTGTGCCGTAGTTATTGCCGCGACCAACCAGCGTTCGGTTAATGAGCAGGTATCAAAACTGGCGCATCAACTACGTCTGCCGGTAAACGTGGTGGACAACCCTGATCTATGCAGTTTTATCATGCCGTCGATTATTGATCGCTCACCGGTGGTCATCGCGGTTTCTACCGGCGGTTCATCACCGGTACTGGCGCGGCTTATTCGCACTAAACTCGAAGGCAATATCCCCGCCGCTTATGGTCACCTGGCAAAACTGGTGGAAGGTTTTCGTGACAAAGTGAAAACAACTTTTCCCAACGTGGAATCACGTCGTGGTTTCTGGGAAAAAATTCTGGAAGGTAAAGTTGCCGAACTGGTTTTTACCGGCCATGAAGAAGAAGCACGGCAGGTACTGAATAAAGCGATTGATAAACAATCAGAAAACCCCGAGATGCCCGGCGAAGTGTTCCTGGTCGGTGCTGGCCCCGGTGATCCTGACCTGTTAACGTTTCGTGCACTGCGTTTGATGCAGAAGGCCGACGTGGTGGTTTATGACCGTCTGGTTTCGCCCGCGATTATGGAAATGGTACGCCGTGATGCCGAGATCGTTTATGTCGGCAAGGAACGTGACAAACACACCATGCAGCAGGAAAACATCAACCAGCTGCTGGTACGCCTGGCCAAAGAAGGTAAACGCGTATTACGTCTGAAAGGTGGAGACCCGTTTATTTTTGGTCGTGGTGGCGAAGAGATCGAACTGTTGGCGCAGGAAGGCGTAGCGTTTCAGGTGGTACCGGGTATCACCGCTGCCAATGGTTGTTCGTCTTATGCCGGCATACCGCTGACGCATCGTGATTATGCTCAGTCATGTGTGTTTGTAACTGGCCACTTAAAAGATGGCTCAGTCGATCTCAACTGGAAAGCGTTAGCGCATCCGCATCAGACCGTGGTATTTTACATGGGGCTGCACGGTGCGCCCACCTTGTGTAAAGAAATGGTGGCACATGGCTTGCCGGCCAGCACGCCGGTAGCACTGGTCGAACAGGGTACCACGCCGCAGCAACGTGTTTATATCGCAACGCTGGAAACCCTGCTTGATGTAATTGCCAGCAAGGATATCAAACCGCCGACATTGATCATCGTCGGTGAAGTGGTGGCCCTGCATGAAAAACTTTCCTGGTTGGAGGAACACCATGTTGATAATAAAGACGGCGTGTTTGCCTACAATAATTAATGGTTTTCTTCGGCTTTTTAAAATTTCAATTTAAAGTGACGACAAGTGTCAATTTCGTCATAATACAATTTCATCCAACAAGTTTTGCCGCAAGGTAAAACCGATTTATTGTTTTCAGGTGTTAAAAGTGATTAAAAATAAAGTGTTTAATAAGCGGTTTTTTTCTATACGTTCTTTTGTTTTGTCAGTGCTTACGATATTAGTGATGACAGCAACGATGCCGGTTCAGGCAAAAACAAGTTATGTCAGTGATGAATTAAAAGTGCCGATGCGTTCAGGCGCATCTAATGGTCACCGCATTATAAAATTTCTTAAGAGTGGTGCCGCGCTAACAGTGCTGGGTGTTTCAGATGATAACAAGTTTATCGAGGTTGAAATCTCTGGTGGCAAAACAGGTTGGGTAGAAGCTGAAAATGTAATGGATATTCCCAGTGGCCGTGATCGTCTGGTTTTTGTAAATAATAAACTAACGAAGGTCAGGCAGGATAATAAAGATTTAAAAAAATCGATTGCTAAATTAAAAGCTGAAATCAGGACGTTAAAAAATGAGAAAGGCACGTTGCAAAACGAGCGCACTAATTTAAGTAACTCACTGGACGATCTAAAAATCACCGCAGCCAATCCGTTGGCGCTGTCTAAAAAGAACAAGCAGCTGAAAAAAGAGCGGAACAAAGCAAGAGAGCAGGCCGCAATGCTGGATAAAGATAATCAGCAATTGCGTAGTAATGTCGCTCAGGAATGGTTCATAATCGGTGGCGCTGTTTCACTGGGTAGTTTGATCGTTGGCCTGATACTTACCCGCATCAACTGGCGTCGCAAACGTGATAACTGGGGTGACAGTTTCTAGAAATTATTTGATGTCTGGTAGGTCGGGCACTGCCCTTAACTATATCTCACTGGTCGACGGGCCGTGCCTGCTCTACACATTTGTGCGCTTCGTATCAGAAACCGTTTCAAAGCGCACAACTCCTGAAACCTGCAAACACATCATTTCTGTCCGGCCCATAATAATTGCGCTAGCTGTTTCGAATCATACGTGAACGCGTGGTCCACGCACCGCCGCGTAAAACTTTTGTTGTGCCGAATAACGGTTGTGAATAATCCTGATACATGTCGGCTTTAAAGTCAGGGTAAGGATTAAACGTATCGGCAGTCCACTCCCAGGTATTGCCCAGCATCTGCCGACAGCCGAAGGCGCTGTCACCCTCGGGTAAAGCGCCAACATCGATAGTACGCATGGCACGCGAATTCATGTTGATGTGTTTCTCTGTGGGTGTTTCATC
>VAPG01036547.1_pt1 | contig 11351 bp, 18 predicted proteins | sample 3393851 | NCBI WGS metagenome assembly VAPG01 (sample SAMN08290438, study PRJNA428436) | hydrothermal vent metagenome | isolation source: Deep-sea hydrothermal vent chimney | place: Atlantic Ocean: South-mid Altantic Ridge | depth 2194 m m
AGTTACGCTTTCGGGAGGACTCTGGCTCACACGAAGTGCAGAGTTATCCAAAGGGAACCTCAGGTTCGGTCTGACCAAAAAAAGTTACGCTTTCGGGAGGACTCGAACCTCCGACATCACGGTTAACAGCCGTGCGCTCTACTTGCTGAGCCACGAAAGCATACCAATTACTCATAAAAAGCGTATTTAAAATTAACTGATTTGAATTAGAGAATTAACATAATATTTATAAACTGTAATTTATACTTTTGGAAATGGTTACCACTATAGAGTATTTCAAAAAAATAAAAGATGAATGTGTAGAGGAATCTCGAGGATATACCCCAAAAGAAATAACTAAAGGAATGTTCGAGCGTAAAGAAATAGTTGGCTTTTTTTCTGAATTGGGTAAAATAGACGAGGCTTATTCTTTTGTTGTAGATTCAATGAGAAAATATTTTAGTTCTGAGAGATGTGGAAAAATCTATGTTCCTGGAAGTGGTGCGGGAGGATTGGCGAGAAAAATAATGGATACCTTTCCTAATCTTTCTACTATTCAAGTTGATAATAGTCCGGAAATGATTGCCATTAATAGAAATAACTCTTACGGATATAAAACTGATATTTTGGAAGGTGATATTTTGAATTTTGGTCACAATACAAATTACCTTGATGCTATTGTCGCTTATGGAATTATGAGATACATTCCCATCGATAAACGTAATAAATTAGTTTCTTCTTGGCACCCGTTTTTAAAAGATGGTGGAATAGTAATTGTTGGCGAGGGTATATCAAAAAAACTTGTTGAAAATATTAATTCTGTAGATTATAGTTTTAAAACATGTCTTGAAACTGACGCCAAATTGTTTAGATGTTCGTTATTTTATTTATTGTTTAATCGTTATGACAAAGATGTTTCGTTTAATAAAAAGATTAATGAGTTTGCGGATAAAGAAAATTTGAAGTACACTGATGTACTGAAAAATATTGCTGGATTTGTTCCAAGTAAGGTGTATGCAAAAGTATTGCAAAAATAAATAAAAATCTGCATACTCCCGTCAATTCTTCTTTAGGAAATTTTCGAGACGATTTATAGTCGTCGGTTGCGATATTACAATTAACGGCCGTCGCCCTACCTAATGAGCCACAAAAGCATATTTAACTTCTAAAATTAACTGATTGTAATTCTGTTCAAATATTTTAAAACAAAATATTTAGTATATAAGTTGCCACCCAATATCGTGGGCGAGAGAAGCGAAGGTTATCCCCGTGGGAAACTTGGCAAGTTCATTCTTGGTCCCAATGACTCCTCCAATATCGTGGGCGAGAGAAGCGAAGGTTATCCCCGTGGGAAACTTGGCAAGTTCATTCTTGGTCCCCATGACTCCTCCAAGAATCGAACTTGGGTCTTCTCGGTGTAAGCGAGGGGGTCTACCATTAGCCTAAGGAGTCAATCTAAGTAGTCCACCAGTGTGGTCTACCATTGGTTTCGCAGCAAGCGAAGCGCGACCGAAAGCAGTGAGTGTCTTTGACACGACACCAACCTAAGGAGTCAATATAATATTAATAAAAATTCTGTTTTTAAAACTTGCTAATTTATTTTCGCCGATGAATCTTTTTTCTATTAACCTGTTTCTCGATATCCATTACTCTTTTTAACTTAATCAATCTTTCTCTTCCGAAAATCCCAGCCTTGATGAATTGCCCACCAAAACCGACACAATAATCGGCGAGAATATCGTCCATCGTTTCACCAGATCTATGCGAGAATATCATTACTATATTGTTTTTCTTACAAAATTCGACAACTTTCTTTACTTCAACAATTGACCCGATTTGGTTTGGTTTTATAATCATAGAATTAATCGCGCCAGAATTAACTGCGCGTCGCACTAATTTTAAGTTCGTCGTAGTTAAATCATCTCCGATTACAAGCGTTTTGGGCTTTCCCATTTTGTTTACGGCATTCAGAATTTCCTTAAACCCAGAAAAATCTCCCTCATCCATCGCATCCTCGAGGTAAAAAATATTAAATTTCTTAACAAGCTTTTCTGAATAGTCTGCCTGATCAACCTTGTCCCTAATTAAATCTTTATTCTTATATTTATAATACCCCTTTTCATAGAATGACGAGGCTGCGAAATCTACCCCTATCCTTAAACCATATTTGTCGGCGACGGTTCTTAATACCTCAAATGTTTCTTCGTTAGATTTGTCTGTCATCCATGCATTTTCGTCATTTCTCTTTCTTGTTTTTAACAATCGTTTCGCAAAATCGTATGCTCTTAAATTTAAAGTCACTGCCCTTGAAAATGTTTTCTCTTTTGGAATCAACAAAAATTCCTGAAAATCAGGCTTCTTTCCTTTGAGCTTCTTCGAGTGCAATCCTCCGCCGATACAATTTCCAACTGGCATTGGCATTTTTGGGAGCTTCCCGTTATTCACATCATCATTAATAAATTCCCACAATTTCTTTCCAACATCTGCAGCCGCTGCCCTTAAAAAAGCACCCTCCATAGAATAATTCACATTGCCCCCAAATTTGTTTATTTTAGTTTCAAATTTTCTCATCAAATTAGTAATTTGTTTTATGTCGTCGATTTTTTTTATAATGAAATTTTTATCTTTTAGCATCGGGCAAAACTCTTTCAACATTCTCATACTGCTAATTATTCCGTTAGAATTATAACTTGCAACTTCTGTTTTTCCTTTTGATTTTCCGGAAGGTGCTGAAACTTTAAACCGACCCTCATAGGTGAAAACTTCAATTTGTATACTTTTTTGTTCTCGAGAATTCTTTACGAAACTCGGCACCACTTTTTTAACGAACATATTATATTTAAATAAACAAAGCTTATAAACTTAACTAAAATTATAAATTATTTCAAAATTTCTTTTATTTTTTCTGTGACTATTTTAAAATCCGCCCGTCTTTCTGACAATCTCATTACCTGCCCAATTAGAAAATTCAAACTTGCGTTTTTCCCAGCACAATATTCGTCCACGACATGGGGATTCTCGTCGATAACTTGCCTACATAAATTTTCCACTGCGACATTGTCTATATTCCCGATTTCTTTTTTGTGTTCTTTCAACGAAAAACTTCTTGGGACAAAATCATTCATAATTTGTTTGCCTTTCAAGACGGTAATTTTTTTATCATGGACTGCATTAATCAACTCCGCCAAGTGCTCTGGTTCAATATCAATGTCGCTGTCATCAAGTGTTTTTTTATTATAATTCAAAACTCTTAATAACTCAATCGTAACCCAACTCATATTTTTATTTACATCTACGCCCGAATGCACAAGTCCTTCAAAAAATTCTACTAATTCTAAGTTCTTCGTCAAGATTTTCGCATCATTTTTATCAACATTGTATTCGCTCAAAAGTCTGTTTAATTTTACTTCTGGCATCTCTGGCAGTTCCGATTTCATTTTACTTACCATCTTTTTATCTATTTTAATAACCGGCAAATCTGGGTCGGAAATAAATCTGTAATCTGCAGCACCCTCCTTAGATCTCATTTTGATTGTTTTCCCCAATTTCTCGTCGAAAGCCAATGTGTCCCTTTTCTGTTCGATACCATTCTTATAATTTTCCACCTGCCGTGCAATCTCATAATTAATCGCTTTTCTAATCTTCTCAATAGAATTTAAATTTTTCATCTCCACTCGCTCCCCGTAAGTCGAAACATTCACATCAACTTTAATCCCAGCGTTTTTCCGAACTGCTTTAATATAACTTAAAGAAATCAAAAGTGACTTCAACCACTCGACGACTTGTTCTGAATCTGAAAATTCTGGCTCGGTAACAATTTCAATTAAGGGCAACCCACTTCTATCATAATTTATTTTACCGCTATCAGGGTTCCATTGTGCCGGGTCTTCTTCTAAATGTAACTCGGTCAAATTAATTCCTTTGAACTTCCCACCAATCGCATTCGTCGTCGCGTGTGCTCCAGAAATTGTCGTCTGATAACCCTTTGGTAAATCGGCCCAATTATAATGTTTTCTCTGCCAAACAATATTATTATAATTAATTTTAGATCCAAAAATCAACGCAATTTGAATCATCTTTTTCACAGCACTCATATTCGGTGCCATCGGTTTTGAGCCCGGCGTCCCGGTGCAAATCGGACAAATACGAGAATTAGGAACACCGTCCCCGCTTGATTTACACATACAAAATAATTTTTCCTTCGTGTCCAAATACCCGTGAATTTCTAATCCAATTTTTAAAGGAAATGCTTTGTCTTTCATACAATATCTTGACAAAGTGCATTTATTAATCTAACTCTTAAAATTATTTTTTCTTCGGCTTATCTTTTTTCTTCGGCTTATCTTTTTTCTTCGCCCACTGCTTAACGCCAGTTTTCTTGTTCGGTAAGATAATCTTTCCACCCGCCTTTTCCATTTTCTCAATAGCCGAAGGTGTGGCTGAAGAAGCGATAATTTCTGCCTTAAATCCATTGCCATGTCCGAGAATTTTATGTTTAGAGAGGTCTACTTTATCACCGACCTTTCTAAAAAAATTATTTTTAACATCAACTAAATTAATCTTCTCATACTTCTTTATTGCCGTTCCTCTCGAAGTTAAACCCTGTTTACCAAAATATCTTTTCTTTTTTCTTGTATCAGATTCTAACGCTGTTTGCTTCTTATGGTCTGCCCTCTTCCCCGTTCCTGCTTTCCCGAAACCGCCCTTATTCCCGTGTCCTTTGTGCTTCTGCCTAAATCCCCATCCGACAGTCCTTGCTCCCCTAATCCGAGAATTTTTAGTTCTTTTATGAACTTTAACCATCTTATAACATCCTCCCCGCTAATTTAACAATATCTTCATGCTCTCCTAAAATTCCCTTAGGAAAAGCAACCTTGGAACTTTTCTTAAATCCTCCTCGTGGCGGATGCAAAAAATAAACTCCATCGTTGTCTTTTCTTTTCAAATTCAATTCTTTAACAAACGCATCGTCAACTTTACCATAAGCTACCATATACCAAACGGACTTAACCATTCCCATTCTAACAGCGTCGTCATCTTCAACAAATATCGCAGTAAACTTTTTATTCATCTTTAATCTCTTTAAAGTCTCATTGTCTTTAATCTTGTTTTTAACTTGCCCCGCAATTCGTATAATTAGTGTTACCATTATTCCTGAATTTCTCCTATTTTATTCAAAGCAAACATACAAGCCTTTCCAGCATTAAATGTAGTCCTCATTTTTCCAGAACATTTACTATAAACATCTTTAATTCCCACGGCCCTTAATATCTTTTTCAACTCATCGTTCACAACCAAACCAGTTCCTTGTGGTGCCGGCATCAATCTGACAATTGTCGACGAGCATTTTCCGCTAACTGCGACGGGAATACTGTGTTCTTCCTCGCACGAACAATCAAATGAGGCACACCCCCTTTTAATTTTAACAATATTTAACTTCGCCTTTCTTATCGCTTTTTCTTTAGCCGGTAAAGTCTCCGACGCTCTTCCGTATCCGATGCCAACATGACCGTGTCCATCACCGACGACAGCCATAACTCCAAATGTCAAGACATTTCCCTCTTTGGTTTTCTTCTGAGTTTGTCTAAACGCCCTTCTTTTTCCACCGCCGAATTTTCCTTTAGCCTGTCCAATAAATAAAGTATCTATTCTCAATCCAGTAAGTAATAAATCGACAATCTCTGGCTCCATTATTTTTCTTCCAGATTCAATAATTTCATCTATATTTTTAATTTTACCAGAACGAACAATTCTTCCCAATTCTGTTCTCGGAACCCAATTATCCAATTTTTCCTGTGCCTCTCTTGCAAACCTAATCTCTCTTGATTCTCTTTTAAATCCGCCCCTTCTTTCTTCTACTTTAAATCTGGCATCAGCCTCTTTCGAAACCTCTTTTTCTTTTGCATCCTCTTTGGCTTCAACTATCTTGTCCATTTCCTTTAATTGTTCTTCCGGAGTAAGATTTTTTTCCGCTTGTTCCTGTTTTTCTTCCGCCATTATATTATTGTCCCCCTAACTTTTACAATCATATTCTTGACATTGTCCTTTAAATGTTCTCCGTTCAATCTATCTTCAGACGGGAAAATTTTTTCATTTACGGGAATATTCAAACCACCGTCGATTAATCCTTTAACAACAGAGAAAACTCTTGACCCTTTAAGTGTTCTAGACATTCCAAGATCCATAATATATTCACCTTTGCCGACTTTCTTCGCCATTAATATTCCTGTTAAATATCCTGCCGGAATTGATTTTAAACTTCCGCCCATTTTTTTATCCCAACCATTCCTTGAAAGTTCTTTAGATGTTACTGTGGCAATAATTTTATCTTGTGCTTCGTGACTTTCAACAGCTTGGATGATAAAATATTTATTTGTTCTACGCACAACTATTCTCGGAATTCCCGACGACAATAACAATCTTCTCGCTTTGTAATCTGTTTTATTTTCTCTTCTTCTTCGTTTTAATGTTCTTAATCCCATATTATAATTCCTCCAAACTATCCTTTAAGTGTTTTTTGCTCTTGAACTTCCGAGCCCTGATTTGCCTTCTGATTTCTCTATTTCTATCTTTATCAATTGCGCCAACTCTCGCAAGCCCTCTCACAAACTTTCTCAACTTCCTCGTGATAATAACATATTCCGCTTTTCTATTATTAACTTTTCTTTTGACTTTCCCAACTCTTCTTCTATTTTTCCTTTTAACTATTTTCTTCCGACCGCTGACCTCTCTAATCTTAATCGCACCATCCTTATACAAATCCATAATATCAACTCTGGTAATTGCTTCCTTTATTTCTGACAAATGATCTTCTACAAATACAATTCTATTCTTCCCAGTTTTGAGAACCTTCGCTGCCAACATTTTTTTCTTAGATAGTTGCATTATTTTGCTCCTTGTATTTATTTAATATTTTAATTTTCATCTCATTCGCCTTCGCAATAATTTCTTTTCTTTTCTTTTCTCCAACCTTTGCAATAACAACCCCAAATCCTTTTTTAACAGTCTCCAAGTCTTTAATATTCTCAACTCTAATGAAATCCATTCCACCGATGAAACTTTTAACCCTTGCGTCTGCGCCCCATCCTATCCTTGGTCTCTGCATCCTGCCCTTTCTGTTTAACCTCAACTTATTCTGTCTTCCTTTTGCCCCGTGCCATTTCTGATTCTTTTTTACTCCCTTACCTAATCTAATTTTTTTATGCCAATCGGTTCTTAAAAACTTCGGCTTACTTCTCTTCGTTCTATTATCATCTGCCATCAAATTTCTCTCCCGCATTTACTTGTAATAAAAATTCCGTCCTGAAAAATACGCCTGTCTTTACCTGTTAAATGGGTAGCCTTCTCCAAATTCGCAGCAGTTTGACCAGCAGATTCTATGTTTTCAGAACTCACTGTAATTTTACTGCCTTTAATATCAACTTTTGTTCCCGAAGCAATTTTTGCAACCCTTTTGGTAGTCTCGCCCAAAAAAGATTTTATAATTATTTTATCGTCGACAATTTTAACATTCATAGGAAAATGAACATTGCAAATCTCAAGCTCATAAACAAAATCCTCGCCAATACCCTTAATCATATTTTTCAAATGTGCCCATGTCGTTCCAATCATTTTTGATTCTCTCCTCGTCGCTCCCTTTGCCGATAAAAATATTTTTTTGTCTTTAATCTCTGCACCAATCTTTCCCAAGTCAAAACTCCTATTCAATTCTTTTCCATTTCCCTTTACAGTAAACTCATTTCCGCTAATAACAACTTCAATCCCCTCAGGAATATCTATACTTCTTTCCAAATCTTTATTCATTTTCCGCCTCCGCAATTGGATAAATTAATCCATGGAAATTTACAATTTACTTTATTCATTTTCCGCCTCCGCAATTGGACAAATTAATCCATGGAAATCCTTGATTTACTTTATTCATTTTAATAGAAATAAGCGACAATGCTTCCTCCTACATTATTTTTAATTGCATCTTTTTGATCTACCAATCCTTTATTTGTCGAGATAACCAATGTCCCGAAATTTCTCGAAGGTAAAAATCGTCTCAAATATTTATCAATCGCATCTACTCCAGCATAATATCTTGGCTTAACTGATTTACATTTATTCAGTTTAATGATTTGTATTTTAACAGTTTTTTCTTTTTCATTAATTTCATATTCTATATGCCCTCGCGATTTCATCATTTCCAATAAGTTTAACAAAACCTTGGAATACCTTTTAATTGTAAGCTCTCGCTTCTCTACACGCTTTGCGTTCATTATTTGGTTTAATCCATCTGATACTATATCTTGTGACATTTTTTCTCCTAACTGTATTTTTTGAACCCGAGTTCAGTTGCCAACTCTCTGAAGCAGTGTCGACATAAATTTAAATCATACGATGAAATGTGTGCGCCGTGTCTTCCACAAACTTCACACTTTTGAGCAGCAACTCCAAACTTTCTATCTTTTGGTTTATTGTGCTTTATGAATTTTTTAAGCACAGCTGGCTTCCCCCGAAGCTGTCTTGTTATTTTTCTCCAATCACTCGCTGTCATAATTTATATGTTTTTGCTTTCGCAAAATCTCCGTGTTAAATTTAGTTATAAGATAATTTTCAATCTCCTCTCTGTTAACAGTTAATCTGTGAGATTTACCCCTTTTAACCTTTTTCTTTTCTACAGATTTTCCAGCCCGCGAAAAAACAACGGTAACCTCAAATCCCATAATTCCAACCTCTCTAATATATTCCATACCAGGAATTTCAATATACTCGTGTATACCAAATGAAAAACAATTATTTTGGATCTGCTTTTCTTTTAATATATTGTCAATTGCTGGTAATAATTTTTTAGTCATAGCAAGAGCTTCTTCTCCCCTCAAAGTAATTTTAGCTCCAACTTCCAAACCTGGACGAACGCTCCATGTAGGGATTCTTTTTACAGCCTTAACTCTATACGCCTTTTTGCCGCTAACAGCCTCGAGTAGAATAACTCCCTTGTCAAGTTTATCCGACACCCCCCCAACATTCAAAACCACTTTCTCTATTCTAATTTCTCTCATTTTATTATTTTCCATTATCCAATCACCAAAATAGTTTTGTACGGCAAGCTTACAATCTTATCTTCCAATTTAATTTGATAATTTCTACCCCTGACCAATTCCTCAAAGCCAGTCAATTCACCCTCTTTACCGGCATGTTTTCCAGCTATTACTTCAATCTTGGCACCCTTTTGTAAATGTAAAACTTTAACAATTTTATTTTTTATTGTATTTAAAATAATTGAATCTCCAACTGAAAACTTTTCATTAGAAATAATGTTTTGCCCATCATCAAGATTCATTTGAATCTTCTTGCCCTTAATAATCTTCTTTCCTATAATTTTAACAATCTTTGTCTCGGCATCCTCAGCAGAAATCTTAATTAAATTAAATTTTTTATTCGCAATTTCCAATTGATAATTCAGCTTCGCCTTATCCAAACTTAAAACACCACGAACCTGAACAGGAAAATTTTCGTCTTTTCTAATCTTATTATTAACCTTAACCATCTCATTCATAGTCATATATCTCGCCTCTTTCCTCGTCTTAACTATTTTTAAAACATCTCTCAGCAAGAATAATACGGAGATACCCTTTGACCCTCCGTGGCTCGGCACAGCTATAAACCTCTTTCCCCTCCCCTTTCTTGGAACTGGCCAAGATTTCGGCATTTTTGTTTTCTTTATATGCATTTTATTTTTTATCCTCGATTGTTTTTTTAGTTGGTGTTTCTTCTTGTACCCTTGTTTCGGCTTTCTTCTTTTTCATAAACTTTAATCTTCTGTTATCATCATCTTTTAAAATAATGATTTTTATATTTGACGGGTGGAACCATGTTACCAATTTCTCCTGTCCAGCCTTTGTTCTTTGAATTCCGTCAATTTGAATCCTTGAATTTTTAATATCCACTATTCCCACTTTCCCTTGTTTGCCTATGAATTTACCTCTCATAACTTTTACTTCGTCACCCTTTTTAACCTCTATGCCACGTTTTCCATATTTCTGCCGAAGCTCTTTGCTCAAAGTCGCTCCCATAAAAGTTCTCTTAATATGGTGTGGCGCATTCGCTCTGAATTTAACCTGCTTCCTCGGTTGCTTACTTGAATTCCAAGATTTACTAAATTTTGATTTCATCTAATATACACTCCCCGCAATTTTAGCGACTTCTCTCCATCTTTCTTGAACTTCTCGGGCGACTGTTCCTTTAATCTGAGTTCCCTTTGGATTTCCTTTTTCATCTTTCAATAGAGCAACTGCATTATCGCTGAAACAAACTCTTTCTCCAGTTTTTCTTTTCCATGGTTTTTTTTGCCTGACGACAATAGCGTCGAAAACTTCACCCTTCATCTTCGGGTCTCCCTTTCTAACCGAAACCTTAACCCAGTCTGCAATTTTTGCATAGCCCTGTCTCCCTTTCGTTGTCTTTCCGTGCTTGACCGAAACAATTCTGCAAATCCTCGCCCCGCTATTATCAGTTGCTTCTACCAAACTTCCAATATTTAAACTCCTCGTCGGAGTAGCACTAACAGCTTTCATCTTTCGCCTCCACTTTTCGAATAACATTAGTTACAATAAAATGAATCATTTTGCTAATCGGTCTTGTCTCTGATATTTGAATTAAATCCCCAATGTCAACATCGTTCTTCATACAATGGGGCAATCTGGCGTGAATCGTGGTCTTACGTTTTTCATATCTCTCATATTTTGGAAGTTTAATCATTCTTTCAAATTGAATCACGACTCGCTTTTGTAATTTCTTAACAACAACTCCTTCAAAAATTCTACCTCGTAATTTCAACTTTCTATCTCCGTGTTTAGGACAAAGTCTATCTTTACACTCAACCGATTTCTCTATTTTATTTTTCATTTTATTTTTCATTTTATTCTTCAATTTGATCTTCACTGAACCCTTCTGAAACCAAAATCGGCTTTATAAAACCCTTGTGATTTCCCTGTAGTTCAATAATTTTATTTTTTACCGTGCCCCCACAAGCTCTTTTCATCTTGAGTTTTTTTGCGATGTCCTTGATATTAACCCCGTCGTCAAATCCACTCACTATCGTATTAACTTTTCCGAAACGCCTTTTCTCTGTTTTAACAGAAATCTGCTGTTGTGTTTTGGCAATCTCACCACACACACAAGCAGCTTCGGGCAATCCGCATTTCGGGCAGATATCCACTTTACTTAGATTCCCCCTTTAATTTAATTTTATCTTTTTTCGACGGAGACAAGTCTGTCTTCACACTTTTTGATTTTTCAATATTACGCGTCATAGTTAATAGCCTCGCAATTTCCTTTTTAATGCTTTTCCTTTTCGTGACATTTTTTAGCAATTCGATTTTCAAATC
>VAPG01013865.1_pt1 | contig 11329 bp, 13 predicted proteins | sample 3393851 | NCBI WGS metagenome assembly VAPG01 (sample SAMN08290438, study PRJNA428436) | hydrothermal vent metagenome | isolation source: Deep-sea hydrothermal vent chimney | place: Atlantic Ocean: South-mid Altantic Ridge | depth 2194 m m
AGAAGTTGGATTTTTGAGAGTGGAGCGTAGCGACCTCCAAAAATTCAATTTGGATGAAGAAGTCTGCAAGACTTCGAAATCTCTTAATCGCTGTTGGTTTCTCCCGAATACTTGGAGGGATTGATTTTTAGTGCAACGATGCCGAAGGCAAAAAATCAAAGTTGCAAATTCTCGTTCATATAATTGAGAGGACACTTTAGGACGGTGGGTTTCGTCCGAAAAACCATAGAATAATAGAAATTGTTGTTGTATTTTTTTGTGAGCCGCCGCCTTTTTTGCTTCTTTTTTTCTAAAAAAGAAGGTAGAAATAATCTTTTTGGTGGTTAGTCTTTGAATCCCAATTCTTTCGCCCGTTTAATATCAACTTTCAAAAGAATATTATTCTCAATTAGTTTATTAACAATTAATTTGTCTAGTTCTTCTAAATCTTCATAAACTAAAACTTTTTTTATTCTGTTTATTAAATTATATTGTTTTTTATTTATAATAAAAGTTTTTAATTTAAGTTTAACAACTCCTCCAAACTCTTCTTTCCTAATCCTCAAATGAGGATTTTTAAAAATTATAAAATTTTTATTCATCTTTCATTAATGGGTCTATTGCATTTAGTTTACCAAAATATCCTTGTGCTGATGCCCGACACCCGCCTCTACAGACCGAAACATATTCACAATCCCTACATTGCTTGGGAACAAATTTCATTGCACGAACATCTAACAAAAATTTATTATTATTCCATATTTCTTTAAAATCATCTTTTAATATATTTCCCAATCTTTCTCCCAAGCAAACGCATGGACGCAGTTCTCCATCTGGACCAATTGTAAGTTGATTTAAACCTACATCGCAATAATTCCCAATCATCTCAATAATTTCTTTGTTAACTTCAGGTAATAAACACAAGGGGAATCCTCCAGAAAATCCAACCCTTAAACTAAAATCTTTTTTTGCTTTTCTTAATTGATTATAGATTTCTAAGAACATTTTTTTATTGATCACTAAATCTTTATCCTTTTCCATTTCTCCAGTTGCTGATGGAGTTCCAACACTAAAAAAACCAACACCTAAGGAATGAAGAAATTCTGCCATCCTATAAACTTCTTTGTAGGTTTCGGGTAATGCTACCATATTTATATTGACTCCCTCTATTCCAAAAATATTCAAAGCATTTTTTATCCCCTTGATGCTTTTTTCGTAAGATCCAGGCATTTTGGTTAATTTATCACTAATTTCTTTGTCATAGTGATGTATTGAAATCTGCATATCTTTCAATCCAGCTTTTTTTAATGATTTTGCCCTTTCGGAAGTCATTAAAATTGCATTTGTTATTAATGTTGTATACATCTTAGCTTTTGAACATTTTTCTATCAATTCTTCTAACCAATTTATTAGAAGAGGTTCTCCACCAGAAAAGATAATATCAAAAATCTCATTTTCAATAATTTTATCAATGACTTTTAATTGTTCATCCTTAGATAGCATAATTGAATCTTGTTTTGAACAAAGTCCTTTCCAAACATTATAACAGAAAATACATCTTTGATTACATCCAGAAGTCAATTCAAATTGAACGGCAAGAGGAGATTTTATTTTTAGATATTTGCAATTAGGCAATTCTGTTTCTTTGTACGCTTTTTTGAAATCTTCAATTTCTAGTAATTTTGTGGTATCTGTTTCCATCTTTAATTAATTCATCAAAAGACTTTTTATAAATCTTCTGAAATGAGTCATTTAGTTCTTCTCCCCCTTCTAAGTATTTTATGAATTTTATGATATCTTCTTCTTTAAAATTTAAGATTAAATATTCTACAAAAAGAGTAAAAATCTGATAGCTTTCAATTGTCATATCTTCAAAAGATTGATTTAAAATTTCTTTTCTAATTTTCAATTTCTCTTTATAATCAAATTTCTTTTTATCATGTTGCATAAATGTTGCTAATCCTTCAGATAACCATAGGGGATCATATTCATCGTCTCTCAATTCTTGATAAAATAAATGATTAATTTCATGTATCAATGCTTCTCTAAATTTTTTCTTTTCCCATTTGGTTTCTTTGTCAAAAACACCATAGGAAAAAATAACGATATTATCCTCTTTCGCAAACGCAGAAACATACTTTGGAGTTTTTTCTCCCCAAAGAGTATCAAATTCTTTTCTAGAATATACTAATTTTATCTCAAATTTTGGAATTTCTATTTTTGCAAAATTTTTATTAAAATTATATGCTTCGATAATCATCTTTTTTTCAAATTCAAAATCAGTATCCTTTCTTGAATAAATTAATTTGCAAAATTTTAAATCTAATTCTTTTTCCATAGTGTTCACTAGTAATTTCATTTGTTGAGAATACTTGTTTTAAGCTGCTAAAAGTTTTTCTAATACACTTTCTGCATCTGCTTTGCAAGAAACCTCTGCATCTTCGGGAGCTCTTCCACCAAGACACAATCTACAGTTACATTGGCAACTTTTACATACTGAAAGATTACTTCCAATGTAAGAATCTGACTGTGTATCTATAGTCATACTTGCACTAAAAACATCATATCTAGTTGTTTTTGTTTCATATGTTTCCATGATTTTTGAAGATTATCAATCTTTAAAAGCTTTCCCATACTGCATTTTCGGGCGGAGGAAAAAAGATTATTTCTAATATAGGTCTCAAAACTGAAAGTTTTGGCCATCTATCACGAAGTGATTAAGGCGGCTCACTTTTCTTTTACAACAATTTCTACAATTTAGGGGCGGGTGGTCGGGGATTTTAAAGTGTCCTCTCCTATTTTTTAACTCAACAATTTAGAGAATTTGCAATTGAAACTAACATCGCGATTTAAAGACTTTCAATTTATTGAAAGCACGAGCGGAATGGAGACGAAGTCGGAATGACCTCGTGAGTTTTTTCTGAAAGAAAAAATTTGGGAAATTTCAGCAGGAAATTTCCTTTAAATCGCTGTTATGTCTCCTGAGCCGAAGGCGAAAGTCTGCAAGACATGGTCGAACGAAGTGAGAAGTTGAGTTTGAGTTTTATTATATAAATTTCTGCGAAGCAGACTATCTTTTAGGGCACATGCACTTTTTTGTTTCTTTTTTTTTAAAAAAGAGAATAGAAATAATCTTGGGGGTGGCAGACTCGCTAATTCTTTAAAACTTCCCCATTGTTAATTTTTTCTTGATATAACAAGTGTTAACTTCTCAAATCTACCTGTATGTTTAGAAGACCTACTAACCTTTGAGTAGATAACATTAAAATCTTGCAAGACATGTTTTACCCAATAATCTTTACTCCATAAATTCCTATAAATTCCGTCTTTACAAATTCTTTTGGAGAAATTTCTATAGTATTTTTTTAAATATAATTTTTTGGAGCATATGGGCATATCTGCAATAACTATTGATGCAAGCAAAAGTTGTTTTTTTACTATTCTTCTAATATCTCTTATATTAGAATGTTCTAATAAACCGCCAGAAATGCTAGCATCAAACGAATCTGGTTTAAAGATCTTATCAATCTTAAATATATCTCCTTTTACTATCTTCATATTTTTGCCAAAATTCTTAGCATTCTTTTTTATTATATTTATGATCTCACTATCCTTATCTAATGCCACAACATCATAACCAAGATAAGATAGAGAAACGCTACTGTAACCAAAACCGCATCCTATGTCCAAGATTTTTCTACCTTTGATGAATTTTTTATAGAATGGCAATTTCTCCCTATGTCTTTTAATATACTGTTTAAACTGTTCTTTAGAAAAAACTGGATTCATTAATTTAGATAGTTTTGTGTACCAATCAGTATCTTCCATACGTTTCAAAGTTAATTAAGTTTTATAAATCTTAATACATCCATATAAACATGGATATTTTCACTAGAATTAAAACTCCTTCAAAATGGGAAAGAAATTATCTAGTGGATGCTATGAAAGAAAGAAAAATTTCTACAAATTATTCTACAAAAGGAGAATTAAATAAATCTGTTGGATTATTAATTACAAACTATCTTTCTGAAGAGGAATTGGAATCTCTTAAGAATTTAAGGCATATCATTATTCCAACTTCTGGAACAGAGAATCTACTAATTGAAAAAATCAAAAAAAGAAAAATCAAAATATATCAAAATAAAGAAATTATTGCAAAAGGTGTTGCGAATTACACTATGGACAATCTGAAAAAAATAATTCCTGAAAACATGAACAAATTTCTTGAGGGAAAAACAGTTACTTTATTAGGCTTTGGAAGTATCGGAAAACTGCTTCATAATTCATTAAAAAAATATGTGGGGGTAATAAACATAGTGAGAAAAAAGCCCTCTTCAAAGACAAACGCATTCACTTTAAAAGAAATTGATTCTTTACTCCCTAAGACAGATATACTAATTAACACCTTACCCTTAAATGATCAAACTAAAGGAATATTGGTTGATAAAACACCCATAATCAAAGAAGGATGTATAATTATTAACTTATCTAGAAAGGGCATACTTAATGAAAAAGAAATTATAGACAAGGTTAAAGAAAAATATTTCTTCGGAACAATTATGGATGTATATTCAGATATAATTTCTAAATCAGACATAAAATCAGAAAAGATTATATTAACTCCACACATAGCAGGAATTTATGGTAGTTCATTAAAAGCCCTAATAGATTTCATAGAGAACTCATTAATAAGAATTCAAGCAAAAACAAATTGATTTAATGCTGTAGCAAATTTGTGGATCTCTTCCTTATTAAGTTTTGGTTTTACTTTGCACTCCCCTTTTTCAAAAAATTCAACTTTCCCATCTGTCACTAATTTTGTATCTGACTTTCCATCCCAATTCTCTGTTATTGGAAACCCTTTTTTCTTAAGTGATCGTGGCCAGGTTGGGTCTACTTTAATCCATTTATCTCCTATCTTGACTTTTACTGCAACATGTTTCCACACAGTATCAGACTCCTTAAGAATGCCAATTGTCTCCGGGGGAAAAGGTAAATCTGCCCAATCAAAGAGTACATCTTGTTTTTTAACTTCAAAACCTTCTTTTTTTAGAAGTTTCATTAACAATTCAGTTTTATGCCTGCAATCTCCACAATTTATAGATTCGTCTATATTCTCCTCTTCATATTTACAAACTTCATAAGGTATTTTTTGTACTTTCTCAAATATTTTTACAATTTTTGATTTTTCCATATAGTAATTCATGCATCCTCATTTTTAAAATTATTGTTGCTGGAGAATTTACTAATAAAAAATCTAATTTCCGATTCCTATCAGGTCTTACAATTTCCATAAAATCAATAAAGCCACAACATTTTTAAGTGTTGTTGTCATTTCTAAGTTATAAAATGATAAAGACAACTATTGAGAAAGTTATGGACGGAAAATATTTAGAGGAATCTGAATTGTCTGACTTAGTTGAAAATATGAGATATGGAAAAATTGATGACCTTCAATTTGTTTCTCTATTATCTGCAATGGAAACTCGTAATAGAATTAAAGGCATAAGTGTTGATGAGTGTACTAATCTTGTTAAATCCTTAAGAGTACCAACAAATTCTAGTTTAGAGGGAGTCTTATGTAATGCAGGCACAGGAGGAGGTTGGACAAAAACATTGAATAGGTACAGCTTCGGCCGTAATCATTTCTGCTGCAGGGATTAATACTCTAAAAATTGGTTCAAAGGGAATAACAACAAATAGTGGTAGCAGAAATGTATTGCAAAGTTGGGGTATTGATACAAACGCCGATATTGAGAGAGTTGTTGGTTCTGTCAAGGAAGCTCAAATTGGGTATTTTGATTTTTCAAAAATAGTTCCGATAAAAGGAAGAGCGGGAGTGAGAAGCCCTCTTCATTATATTGGTCCTTTGTGTAATCCTGTAAATCTATCATATAAGGTTTTAGGATGCATAAAAGAAGAACATCTAAGAACAGTCGAGCCGATACTCGAGAGACTAAGTGATAACTACCTCCTTTCTTTTAACCCAAATATTGACGAGATTTCCTTAACAGATTCAACTTTAATTGTGGAGAAGAGAAATAATACTCGTAAAGAATATATTTTTAATCCATCTAAATATGGATTACCGCATATTTCTTATCAAAGTATTGCTCATCCAGGGGATGTAGAGAAAGGAGCAGATATATTGATAGAAGCATTACAAGGAAAGAAGGGGTCAGTAGGAGATATATTAGCATTAAATGCTGGTGTTGGAATTTATCTTGCTGGAAAAGCAGATTCTATCAAAGAGGGTTTCTATAGGGCTCAAGATCTCATTGAATCAGGAGAAGCAGAAACTAAAATAAATAATTGGAGAAAATATCAATGATTGATAGACAAGAGATATATGATGAAATAGTTAGAAGAATTTCATATTCTGAGAGAGGACTACAAGAACTAAGGGAAGTCAAGGCAGGCGTAAAGGGTTTAATTGATAGTCAATTTTCAGATACAGAAAGCTATGAGGGATTAAAATTTGTTGGATCTGCAGAAACAGAACTATGTACTAAATTAAAGAAAGATATAGATGGGGTTGTTTTATTAAGACCTTTTGATAAAGTAACTTTTAGGAGGGAGGTTAAAAACTTAGAAGATAAATTTGATGATTTAAGATTCACTGAGAAATGCAGATTTGTTCACGATCATTTCACAGGAACATATAATGGTTTTGATATTGCTATTGGTGGAGTAGATGCCACTTCGTCTCCTTCAGACACATTAGAGGGTGATTTAATATTTCATCCAGACTTTACTGAAAAATATTTGAAACCAAATCAAAGAAACGATGTATTGCTGGCGAAAATGTTCTTTAAAAATGCCGGAGTCTATGGTAAAAATGTTGGTGGGGGTTTTCCTCTAGAACAATTAATAATTCACTATGGAAGTTTTGATTCAATTGTCGATGCATTTGCAGAAGGCAAGCCAATTTTTATAGATAATTCTAGAAAGTATGAAGGGGAAAGGGGACCTTTAGTAATTACATATCCTTGTTGTGGACTTAAAAACATGTCTTCTGGAGTTAAGAAAGAACAATTCAAAAGATTATTTGATTATGCAAAGAGAATAAGTAAAGCACCAGAATTGTTCCTAGAAGATACTTCTGCAACTTTTACAAAAGAATTTTGGACAGTTAGATCGAATGAATGTGATGGAGGAGAAGAATATTCCACACCAGACATCTACTTAAACAGAAGAGAAAACAGGGAATTAAAAAATTTTATTGGAAAAGCTAAACCTCGAAGAATCCTTGACATGGGTTGTGGGAATGGGTGGAGCACTATACAAGTCATGCCAGGCTCACAGCATGAAATATATGGGATAGATTTTAATGAAGAAGCTATTGTTTATGCGAGAGAGTTGGTTGCAACAAATCAGCTTGAAGGCTTTTCTTTTGATGTTGGAGATTTAGAAAAACTAGATTTTGAGGATAGTTATTTTGATATGATTTATTCAAAACGTTCATTAAGTAATCTGTCGAGTGTAAGAAGACAACAAACGGCAATATCTGAATGTGCTAGAACCCTTAGACAAGGAGGTTTCTTCTACCTTCAGGATTTATTTTTGGAAGGGCACCAAAATTTGAATAAATTGAGAAAGAAATTTAATTTACATGAAATAAAAAAACCTAGGCATGCAAATTTATTAGAAGATTCAGCACTAAAAGAAATGACTGGAGAATTTTTCGACTTAATAAGTGTAGAAGATAATACAACTACATACTACTTAGTTTCTAGAATAATATATCCTTCTTTAATGAATGTAACTAGAGGTGAGATAAAAAGATCTTCTATGATAAACCTATTTGGATCTTATCTTCCCTCAATGGGTAATTTGGAAGTAAATAAAAGATATGTATTTAAAAGAAAATGAAAAACAAAGTAATAACAATAGGTTTTGATGGTTTGCATAGATCTGGTAAAGGAACTCAAATTAGAATGCTTTCTGATTATTTTGCTGTGAATAATATGGCCTCACTAGTTGTGAGGGGGGACGGATCAAGAGCAGGAATGGGGCTAGTGCCATATGATTTTCTTTCTAAATGGTGGAAGAAAAATTTATCCTATTTTAAACGAGAAGCGCATTCTCCCGAGGAAAAGAAACTTAAAGCCGATTTGAAATATCAAAGGCTTAGTAGGGAAGCTAGAGCAATAAAAAATAGGGTGCTACCCAACATGATTAATGAAAGCAATCAGAATCTTAGATGGATGTTAATGGATAGAACATTTATATCAAGATACTTTTTTTGCAAACAAATAGAGCCTTTAATAAATTTAGAAGAAGCTCTGAATGTATATTGTCCTAGGGGAAGAAAAGTAGAAACTGTAATTCCAGACATGACGTTTGCCTTAGTAGCTCCTGCCGATACTTTAATTGAGAGAATCTCTCGTGAAGAGTGTAATCCAGAAAAATACGTATTTAAAACAAAAATGATTAATACATATTATAGTTTGTTTACAGAAACATTAGATGAATTAAAAGGAAGAAGGGATATTTATATTATGAATGCGTTAAGAACTCCAGAAGAAATTCATAAAGAGATTGTAGAACAATGTGGAGGTTTAATTGAGAAAAATGAGTAAAAAGATGATAATGTTTGATTTAGATGGAACATTATATCCATATAAAGGGAATTCATTTAGAGACACATCCCTATATGAAGATTTAAAACAGCGATCCCTTGAATTTATTACAAAAAAATTAAACATTGGAATTGAAGAGGCTGCTAAAAAGTACGATTTTGTTGCGAAAAAATATAATTTTATCATTAGCAATGGATTTGAAAAAGAGTATGGTTTTGATAGAACAGAATATCTTAACTTTGCATGGAATATGGATCCTGCCCAACATATAGAAAAAGATGCAAGATTGATCTCTATGTTAGAAGAATTGTCTAGAGCCCATGACCTCTTTATTCTTAGTGATGCTCCAAGTATATGGATTAACAAACTTTTGAAGTTTTTTGAAGTAGGAGATTATTTCAAAGGCATATCCAGTGGAGGGGATAATAATGTGAGAAAGAAAAGTGGATTATATCCTCATGCATTACAAACTCTAAATGCTGATCCTAAAAATGTTATTATGGTGGGAGATGAATACTTAGTGGATGTTGTTATTCCAAAAAAATTTGGGATTGTTACTTGTCTTGTTGGAGACGCAGAGAGTGGCGAATCTGATTACAATATTGGAGATATAATGAGATTAAGAGAAATTTTATGATCTTTTTGTTTCTCTCCACTTCTTAATGGCCATTTCTTTGATATGGTTGCCAAATTTCCTCCAATTGCAATATTTTAAAAAATCTTTAGGATCGATAAATAATCTTTCATTAACTACTCCAATTGCAGGATCTTGTGTTTGAGGATTAATCTTATCAACTTCTGCGATATATCTTAAAAGAAATTCAGTTTTTTTATCTTTATTAAGTTTAGTTGCCTTAATATAACCCAGAGGATTAATATTTTTAACTGTAATGTCTGCTTCTTCTAAGGTCTCCCTAATTAAAGTCTCTTCTGGCTTTTCATTAGCAGAATCAGGTTTGCCACCGGGCAATCTCCATGTTGATGCAGGATTAACAATAACTAATTTTTCTTCTTTACTAAATATGAATACATATACTTGTCTAATAAATGGAAGATTATCAAAATTTGTATCTTCAATCCATTCTAGTTCATATTCACTTCCATCTTGTTTTCTTATCCTATCTTTCATATAAAATAAATAAACGGTGAATTTATAATTATATGGATGATTTTTTAGAAAAAATTCTTCCTAAACAAAATCTTTAATTTTGTGAAGCTATTTGTTTTTCTGAAAGAAAAACCTGCGAGTCTCTTCTGGGGTGGAAAGATTATTTCTAAATAAATTTCAAAACTGAAAGTTTTGACTATCTGTCCTGAAAGGACTAAGCGCGTGCCCGTCTTTAAAACTCAAACTCAATTCGACTTAACATCGGGATTAAGAGAAGTTGAATTTTTGAGGCATCCCACAAAAATTCAATTTGGATGGAGAAGTCTGCAAGACTTCGGAATCTCTTAATCGCTGTTATATTCGTCTGACCATCGGGAAGACCTAAAATTTAGTGCAACGATGCCGAAGGCAAAATTTTAGAGTTGAGTTTGAGTTTTATTATATCAATTTCTGCGAAGCAGACTATTTTTTAGGGGGTGCGTGTGCGTTGAGTAGTATTAACTATTTAAGAGTAACATTTATATAACTATGACTTTCTCTATAATCTATGGACTATTATATTCAGAATCCAGATAGATTAGAAGGACAACCAAAAAGAACAATTGCGGATTATGTTGAAGAAAACGGAATTTTGGTTCCTCGTAGATTTGATTCTTTAGCGGAAGCGAGAAAATCACACAGGGGAATTTTCTTGAGGAGTGAGCATCCACAAGAATACGCCGGGGTTTCTGGATTATTGGATAGTTTTGGATTATCAAATTCTCATTTTGCAGTAAGCGGTTCATCTGATGTTGAAGAAGCAAAACAAAGATATTTTGAAAAAAAAGATGATACAACAGGAACTCCAAAATATGAACAATATTGCAAATTTTTAGGAATAGATGAAGAGGAGTTTAGACAAAAAACATCTTTTTCTATTTGGGAATCTTTAGGTGGGGCAAATAGAACAGTAATCGCAGATTCTGCAATTCCAAATAGATACCATGTTATGACATTTAGTGATAAGAAAGGAAGTCATTTGTATAATTATACAATTGTTGAAGATGGAAAATCAGTACAAGAATTTGTTATGCCTCTTCCAGAAGAACTTAAAGATGGAATAGGAGATTTGGTAGGTGATTATGAGCAAGTGAGAAATCTTGATAGGTTTGATTCAAATCATTGTCCAATTATGGAATTTCAAACAGATAATGGGAAAAATTATTTTCTTCAATATCATAGAGCAAGAGATTTTTCTCCATCAGATTTCTCATTAGAAAGAACATTACAAGATGGAGAAATTGAAGTTCCATTTGTGCGAGGGGCAACATCAAAGGATGGAATGGATTGCAAGGTTACTGTGCATTATGCAGAGGAATCTACATGGGACTTTAATCCAGATATTGAAGATGGCTCTTATGATTTCCATTGGAATCAAGTCTTTCCAGAGTTAAGGGCAAGAGATAGAAAAGTGCAAATGATGCATGGCGAAAAATTGGATTGGGAATTAATGAAGTTCGTTGTCAATCATTTGCAAAGGTCAAAGATGTTTAAGCCACAAGTTTCAATAATTCATAATATTAAAGATGTGATGAATGGAGAAAGCGTTTCTGATTTTTATGAAAGAACAAAAGAGGGAAGAAACGCTTATGTAGATTTGCATATTGTTTCTGATGGAAGA
>VAPG01008175.1_pt1 | contig 11304 bp, 8 predicted proteins | sample 3393851 | NCBI WGS metagenome assembly VAPG01 (sample SAMN08290438, study PRJNA428436) | hydrothermal vent metagenome | isolation source: Deep-sea hydrothermal vent chimney | place: Atlantic Ocean: South-mid Altantic Ridge | depth 2194 m m
CGTGACAATCACTTTATTGTAAAAGTTATAATCAGAAATGCAATTACGAATTTGTTCTTTTCACAAACAAGGCTCCTCGAAAAGGGGAGTTTCATATAAACCGGGGGAACCCGGCTGGAAATCTGTATCGCCCCTTCTGAACTTTCTTTTGTTCAAGCTCAAATTTCCGGCTTGCTTCTTGACGGGCGCGAAAAACAAGTCACTAAAAAAAAACCGGGCGGGGCGGAGAAAATCTCTCCGCCCCGCCCGGCTCATAATCCTGGCTGGTTGAGTGACTCAGAGGCTTACCCGGGGAGTCGCTCAAAAAATAATTCGGCCGCTTTCAACAGCGGCAGCAAGACCGGACAACCAGTGCCTTCATCGCACCGCCCTGCTATACTTCCTGGCATTTGCGTTACCGACAAGGCGATCAAACCCCATCACACCGACATGACATGTCGTACAGTTGGCATTAGAGTTAAAGGCCTCCTGCCCGTTATGGCAGGCGCCGCAGTACTTACCCTTGTACAGCGCCGCCATGGTAAAGTCCTTCTGACTTTCCGCCCAGCCGACCTTCATCGCAAAAACTTTGGTATGACAGTTTGTGCAGTTTAAACCGGTTTTGACGTGCATAGCGTGATCAAAAACCACGGCCTTGACCGGCTTGCTGAACACAATGACTTTGGGGGGAGTGTGACATGAGACGCAGTTATCAGCACCGGTCACACTGAAGGCGGTATCACCATCATGACAGGTGCCGCAATACTTGCCATCGGCAAAGGATTTCATATTGAAATCGGCTCTCTTGTCCACCGTTCCCGTTCCCATGGGAAAAATACTGTCGTGACAGTCAGCACATCCGAGACCGGCATCCTTGGTATGGATCTTATGACTGAAGGTAACATTGGGCACCGGGGACTGAAAGACAATCAATTTTTCCGGCCCATAGGTATTTTCATCGTATGGTTTTTTGTCAGCAGCGTTTGTTACCCTGACGACTGAAAAGAGGAGGCCGACACAGGCAACCACCCCGAATGTCCAGATAATATTCTTGCTAAACTTCATGGTTCCACCTCTCCGGGGCTTTAGTCATTCATATAAAATACATTCGGCAACGTGCCTGTCGCTGGCCGCAGAACCCAGACAACCTTATCTGGAATATGGATCAGCTTGTACACTCTGCTTCCGGGGTCACTGAGATCGCCAAAAATCCTGACCTTAGCCGGGCATATCGCCACGCAGGCCGTATCCTTCTTGCCTTTAGTGAGACGGGTATCATAACAGAAGTTGCATTTGTCAACGGACCGTCTTTCTTCATTGTAATAACGGGCATTATAAGGACAGGCCGCCATACAAGTCTTGCAGCCGATGCATTTATAGTAGTGGATCCTAATAATACCGTTTTTCTTGTCCTTGTAGGATGCTTTGGTCGGACAGACCCGCACACAAGGCGGCCGGTTGCACTGATTACAGAGTACGGGCATGAAAATCCGCTCGCTCTCCTTGGGACTTATGACGCGCTTTATTTCCAGTATGGTTGTCCGGTATCCGTACGATGGGACATCGTTGGTTTTGGCGCAAGCCACTTTGCAGCGTTCACAGTCTATGCAGCGATTCTGCCGGATAACCATGCTGTAATGCGGATGGTAAGGAAAGCCAACTGCCTTCGCCTGCATCCCGCCAATAGCTCCCCGTGCATTCTTTGTCTTTGTCAGCGATAGAACAGTCCCTCCCAGAAACAAGCCGGTGACAGCCAGGCCGACCTTGAGGAATGTCCGCCGCTCACGGGAGGGCACCTTGTCGGTGCCCTCATCCTGCAGTTTTTCCAGATCTTTGATATTCATCACACCTCTCCCATAATATGAATAATAAGGTAGTTAATCCAATATCCCAGGTTCCAGGTTCTATGTTCTATGTCGTAACATCCAGAATGCATGCACAATGAATCGCCATTCATTACTAATTAACAAAGATAATAACGTAACTTCAAAGGAAATGCAAGTTATCATCACCAATATTACCGACTGCAAAAAAAACTCATTTTTTCACTGTGATTTCATGTGGTTTTTTTATCATGACTTGGATCCGTGAGCGAGAGTACGTGGTGCAGATGCAAGGCGGGAAGGAATTTGATTATCCTGGTGCGATATCAAAGAATTTCCAACGCAGCAGATGCGCCGCGTACGCTCCTCGCCCAGCAGGGCGGCGGAGTGATCCTGGAAACACCACAGAATTTTCAACTTACGGCGTAAATCCAAACCGTTATAAAATAAAAAAGCGCCGAAGGAGCCGAAACTCCCCAGGCGACTTTTTTAAAACAAAAGAAAAATAGTCACATCTTGACATTTTTCTTTTAAAACTTACTGGTGACCCCAACCGGGTTCGAACCGGTGTTACCGGCGTGAGAGGCCGACGTCCTAACCACTAGACGATGGGGCCTGATGGTGGTGCCTTTTCTAAAATATCTGGTGCGGTTTGTCAAGTCCGGCTTCTCCTTTTCCTTGAATCCATGAGCGTTCGAAACAGTACGGATGCAAGGCGGCAGCCATGTTGATTATCCTGTGCGAAATCAACGAATTGCCAGCGCGGCGCAGACGCCGTTACCTGGCGCCCCGCAGGGCGGCGCGGTGCAGACCGGAAAATACGTTACTTGGCAATAATGCTATAAATTCCCCACATTGCATAAAATATCACCGTAGGCCGTCACGGATACAAAGTTTTTTTGTTGTGGACCGGCATCAGTCGCTTACCATATCATGACCGAACCGATAGGCCAGCTCAAGATCCCCGGCAAACCGGGCAATTTCCCCTTTCTTATCAGCACCCCGGACCAACAGTTCCCCGGCGTATGAAAAATCCATGGCATCAAGCCCATAGCGAACGGTCATGATCGCCCCTGCAAAAACCCGCTCTCCCTGGGTTGCGGCAACACCGACGAAGTATCCCTTTCGTGCCGTTTTACCCGCCGGCCTTTGGCCGAGAAGATATTTTCTGCTCCACAGGGCCTGGCACCTGTCAATAAAGGCCTTTGCCTGGGCGGTGACGCCATAAAAATAAATCGGCGAACCAATCACGATCCGATCAGCATTATCTATCTTGTCGTAGAGTTGCTGCATATCATCCCGGACAACGCACACCCCGGTTTCGGTACAGCCGCCGCAGGCCAGACAGGGATGAATGTCCAGGTCTGCCGCCCTGACGAGCTCACTGCCCGAACCGGCATCAATGATCCCCTGCATGACCGGTTCCAGGAGAAGCTCGGTATTGCCCCCCTTACGGGGACTGCCGAGAATAAATAAGACTTTCATCAGCTCGTCACTCCGCCTACCGGCCCGGTCAGACGCCGTCTTTTACAGGCAGCCGCCCGAAAAACCGGTTCTGTTCATGCAGCCAGCCGGAAATTTCCTTGGAGAAAAGACCAGGCGCACAGCGCCACTGCCAGTTTCCCTTGGTGGTCGCCGGGGTGTTCATGCGGCAATCATTGCCGAATCCCAGCACGTCCTGCATGGGCAGCATGGCCAGAACGGCTATCGAGGACAGCGCCAGGTAGATGAGATCCCGGTGAATGGAAGCGGCATCATTGTCATCTTTATTGGCACATTTCTTGGCCTGGATCTTGGACTCGGGCGGGACGTCCTGACTCATAAACCATCCCACGGCCGTGTCATTGTCATGGGTACCGGTGTAAACAACGCAGTTTTCCGAATAATTAAACGGCAGGTAGGGATTATCGGGCTTACCGTCAAAGCCGAAAAGGAGAATTTTCATGCCGGGGTACCTGAGTCTGTCTCGCAGTTTTTCAACCGCCGGCGTAATAAAACCAAGGTCCTCGGCAATAACCGGCAACCGGCCCAGCCGCTTCTCCATGTCCCTGAAAAAAGAAAGGCCAGGGCCTTTTTTCCACCTGCCGTTCTCCGCGGTTTTATCCCGGCTCGGAATGCTCCAATATGCTTCAAAGCCACGGAAATGATCAATCCTGACAACGTCGACCAAGGAAAAAGTGGTGGCCAGACGCTTGGCCCACCAGCGGTAAAGACGTTCCTTGATCTCCGGTTTCCTGCTGTTCCAACGGTAGAGGGGATTGCCCCAGCGCTGGCCGGTGGCACTGAAATAATCCGGCGGGACCCCGGCAACGTGTGTGGGGCTGCCGCTCTCGGGATTCAATTGAAAAATATCCCGGTTGGCCCAGACATCAACGCTGTCCAGGCCCACGTTGATCGGCAGATCACCGATAAGACGGATACCCCGCCGGTTGGCGTTGTTGCGTAAACGGTGCCACTGCGAGAAGAAAAGAAACTGCTCAAAACGGTAATAGCCGAGCAGATCGGCCGATTCTGCGGCAGCGAGGCGTAAACTGGCCGGGTTCCGGTCACGCAGGTCCCGGGGCCAATGATACCAGGGGGCATAATTAAATTTGCGTTTCAGAGCCATAAACAGGGCATAATCATCAAGCCATGTCTGCCGGGAATAGAACTCCGAGCAATCAGCCCGGTTGGAGTTTGCCTTAAAACGCTGCCAGGCCTTGGCGATAATCTCCTGCTTCCACTTGATAACACGGTCAAACTCGACGAAATAGTCGGAAAATGAACAGTCACGCAGCGAAACATCCCCGGCAGTGAGAAGTCCCTGCTGCAAAAGAAGCTGCGGGCTGACCAGGAGAGGATTGCCGGCAAAGGCGGAAAAACTCATATAGGGCGAATTGCCGAATACCGGACTGGTCGGGCCCAGAGGCAGAATCTGCCAGTAGGTCTGGCCGGCGGCCGCGAGAAAATCGAAGAACGCCGGGGCGCCGCCGAGGTCACCGATTCCGTAGGGACCGGGCAGGGATGAGATATGGAGCAGGATGCCGCTCGTTCTTCGCTCGATAGTCGGCATCAGCGGTTTTGTGGTCCGATGACGTGCTGCCGGCCGTTATTGGTCTTCATCACTTTCATCCGCAAATTGTTCTTTTATAGCTACTATTTCGTCAATGTTGCTTAAGAACAAGTCGAGGAGTTCCGGGTCGAAATGCTCACCCCGCTCCTCTTTTAAAATAGCCAGTGCAATATCGACGGGCATGGCTGATTTGTAGACACGTTCGAAGGTCAAGGCATCAAATACATCGCAAATAGCGGCTATTCTGCCAACCAGGGGGATATCATGACCTTTAAGACCGGCCGGATACCCGGTACCGTTATATTTCTCGTGATGGGTCAAGGCGATCAGCGCCCCCAGGTTGAGTGTCTCCGATTGTGATTCTCCAAGTATCAGGTTACCGATGACCGAGTGTCCCTTTACTTGCTCAAACTCCTCTTCACTCAATTTTCCCGGTTTAAAGAGGATGCTGTCCGGCAGGCCTACTTTCCCGACATCATGAAGCGGCGCGGCTACCCTGATCATTTGGCATTCTTCTTCAGGCAATCCCGCTTTGCGCGCCAGGAGACAGCAATATTCACCCATCCTTACGGTATGCCGGGCGGTTTGATTATCTCTGAATTCAGCGACACTGGCAAGCCGCAGAATCGTTTCCTCCCATGAAGCGTGCAGTTCTTCCGTTCTTTCGGCCACCAGCGATTCAAGCTCTTCCCGATGCCTGCGGTTTTCAATTTCAAGTTCCCTGCGGCGGAGGGCATTGGCAATGTTAATGATCAGTTCGTTTATTTCAAAAGGTTTAATCACATAGCCGAAAGCCCCCATACGGAGAGTCTGGACAGCAATGCCTTGATCATCAACGGCGGTTGCCATGACCACGGCAAGATCCCGGTACTTTTCATGAACGATACGCAGCAGGTCGATGCCGCTTTTACCCGGCATGTTAATATCGCAGATCATCAGCCCGTAGTCATCTTGCTTTAAACTTTCCAGGGCCTTGTCAGCATCAGCAGCTGTGCCGTATGGGTAATTCTCACTCTCTAGAATCCGTCCGACCATCTTGCATATGACCGGTTCATCATCCACTACCAAAATTTTTTGTTTCTGTTCTTCCATAGCTTTCATCCCTGAAATTCAGAGCCTGATTTTCATATTGCCATTGAACGAGAATATCCTCTCATCATTCATGATACTATAATAGAAAAAAAATAATGAAATCAAAAAAAATCTTTAAAATGCCAGGGAAGACCGGAGGCAACACGAAATAAAAATAGTGCCAGACCGCAAAAAAAAATGCCCGGCCGGGTGGCAAGTCCTCAATAAATTTACCCTGAATCCGTGACGGCTTTTTGTTTTAATATTGCATAACGGTTTGACTTTACGCCGTAAGTTAAAGTTTCCGTGGTATTTCCATGATCACCCCGCCGCCCTGCGGGGCGCAGCGTACGCGGCGCATCTGCTGCTTTGGGAACTCTTTGATATCGCACCAGGATAATCAAATTCGTTCCCGCCTTGCATCTGCACCACGTGCGCTCGCTCACGAATCCAGGTTTACCTTAAAAAACGCTAAACCCTGCCATGGATTTTGCGCTTGATGGTCGACGAAAAACAACCAGCCGCCGGGATGCGAAAATGTGGCTTTAATTTTTTTAAGTGAACCCTTAAGCAGAATCTTTATTTGATTTTTTCTCATTCTTGTATTAGATTATATTATCCTGTGGACAATTGTAGAAATTGCATTTTTTTGCGTTTAATCAATCATACTTTAATATAAGTTCGGGGGTGGAAGGCCGGTGCTCTCAAGTATCAAAAAGGACCTTCTTAAAGCAGGAAGAAGCGAAGGCTGCATAACATTTCAACACCTCAACGAGATGTTGCCGGACAACATTAACAGTCCCGGCGCCATAGAGGAATTATTTGATTTCCTGGGCGAGAATAACATTGAAATTGTTACCCAGGAAGAATCAGGGGAGAAAAAAACCCTTTCAGGGGAGAACTGGACCGGGAAGAAAAAAATGGAAGCCGACACTGACACAGAGGCTCTCCCTGACAGTGACGAACACGAAAGTGAAGAAACCACAACCACTTATCTGCGGGAGATGGGCCTGTTCGATCTGTTGACGCCGGAGGAAGAGGCCAAATATTCCAAAACTATTCGTGAAGGTTTTAATGCCATCATCGCGGCAATCCGCGATGAAAAAACCGATACCAGGGAAATAAAAATACTGGTTGACTGCATTGATCTCTGGGAGAGACGCGACCCGACGCTGAAGCCCAAAAAACAGCAGCTGAACTACATGCGCAAGAGTGTGCATAATGCCACCCGGAAATTCCCGGACCATCGTAATCTTTTCGACCTGAACACCAAGATCGAGGCCTACCTCCGCTCCATCGAGGTGGCCAAGGATGCGATGATCCGCGCCAATCTGCGCCTGGTTGTCTCCATTGCCAAGCGCTATATGCACCAGGGACTGACCCTGGCCGACCTGATCCAGGAAGGCAACCTGGGGCTGATGCGGGCCGTCTTTCGCTTTGATTACAACAAGGGCAACAAGTTTTCCACCTACGCCTCCTGGTGGATTCGTCAGGCCATCACCCGGGCCATCCTGGACAAGACCAGGACGATTCGGTTGCCGGTGCATTTTCTCGAACTCCGCAGCCAGTTCTTCAAGGCCTTTTATTCATTGCTGAAAGAGCTGGGCAGAGAACCGACACCGGTCGAAATCTCCCGGATGACCGATCTGCCCATGAATAAAATCCTGGCGATCCTGGAGGCGTCACGAGAGCCTATTTCCCTGGAAACGCCGGTGGGCGATGACGACTCCACCCTGGGTGATTTCCTGGAAAACCAGGAATCGGAATCGCCCTATGACACGGTGGAGAGCCGGGAACTGTCCCTTCGGGTTACGGAAGTTCTCTCCTCCCTGACCGACCGTGAAGAAAAAATCATTCGTCTTCGTTTCGGTATCGGCGAAAATGCCGAGTACACCCTGGAGGAGATAGGCAAACGCTTCAATGTTTCCCGCGAACGTATCCGCCAGATTGAAAAAAAGGCCCTTAACCGCTTGCGCCATTCCAGTCGACGTGAGAAGCTCCGTTATTTCCTTGATTGATCCATTATTGATTCATCATCTCCATAACCTTCACTCACGCCGATTTTTTTCATGGAACAATTTATTCATAACGCCGGCTTTGATGATATTCTCTTAAAAGTTCAAGCCGATGAACGTCTGAGCATGGACGACGGCCGGCGTCTTTTTGCCTCGGCCAAGGTCCTGGCGGTCGGCTTCCTGGCCAATATCGCCAGGGAACGGAAAAACGGCAACAAGGCCTATTTTATTTACAACCAGCATATCAATTACTCGAATATCTGTACCAATCTCTGCAAGTTCTGCGCCTTTGGCAAAGACAAGGAATCCGATCTTGCCTATGAAATGAGCGTGGACGAGGTCAAACAAAAGGTTCGCGAGCGTCTCGACGAACCGATCACCGAAATCCACATGGTCGGCGGTATCCATCCCGACCTCCCCTATTCCTATTACCTGGAGCTGCTGCAAGGTATCAAGGAGGTCCGGCCCGAGGTCCACATCCAGGCCTTTACCTGTGTTGAAATCTTTCATCTCGCCGAGCTGGCGGGCAAATCGGTCGGCGAAACCCTGGAAGAACTCAAGGCGGCCGGCCTGGGCTCCATCCCCGGCGGCGGGGCCGAGGTCTTCAGCCCGAGAATCCGCAAGATTATCTGCGAAAAAAAATTGTCCGGCGCCGGCTGGTTCGAGGTGGCCAAGACCGCGCACCGTCATGGCCTGAAAACCAATGCCACCATGCTCTACGGTCATATCGAGTCGATCGACGAACGGCTGGAGCATCTGGATGCGCTCCGCCGGGCCCAGGACGAAACCGGCGGCTTCCTGGCCTTCATCCCCCTGGCCTTTCACCCGAAAAATACCGAAATGTCCGAGCATTCCAGCACGACCGGAATAGATGATCTCAAGAATATCGCCGTTGCCCGGCTGATGCTGGACAACTTCCCGCATATCAAGGCCTATTGGGTCATGATCGGCACCAAGCTGGCCCAGGTGGCCCTTTCCTTTGGCGCCGATGATATGGACGGCACGGTCAAGGAAGAGGTGGTTACCCACATGGCCGGGGCAGAGACCGAACAGGCCCTGGGTCACAAGACGCTTATCCGGCTGATCCGGGAGGCCGGCCGGGAACCGGTGGAGCGCGACACCCTCTATAATGTCATCCGGACCTATTAAGTCCTGCCGGCCATGAACGAAACCACGGAAAAAATCCTGGCCGGGGAACGGATCACGGCCCGGGAGGCCCTGGACCTGGCGGAGAACGCCGACCTGTACCGGCTGGGTTTTCTGGCCGATAGTGTCCGGCAGCGCCTGCATCCGCAGCCGGTCGTCACCTATATAATTGACCGCAACATCAATTACACGGATATCTGCATCTCCGCCTGCATGTTCTGCGCGTTTTTCAAGGCCCCGGAGGATGAAAACGGCACGCTCCTAACCCACCGGGAACTGGAGCAGAAAATCAGAGAGACCAAGGAACTCGGCGGGACGCAGATTCTCCTGCAGGGCGGTCTGCACCCTGACAAGCCCCTTGAGTTCTACGAAGAGATGCTGCGGTTCATGAAGGGCCTGGACATTCATATTCACGGCTTTTCCCCGCCGGAGATCTGCCACTTTGCCGCACTCTCGGGCCTGACGACCAGCGAGGTGTTAAAACGGCTCATTGCCGCCGGCCTGGATTCGATGCCGGGCGGCGGGGCGGAGATCCTCTCCGACCGGGTCCGCGAGACGCTTGCCCCCCGCAAATGCTCGGCCGACCGCTGGATCGAGGTCATGGAAGAGGCCCATCACCAGGGCCTGCGCACAACGGCCACCATGATGTTCGGTCATATCGAGACCATGGCGGAACGGCTGGAGCATCTGCAGCGGATTCGCGACCTGCAGGACAGGACCTCGGGCTTCACCGCCTTTATCCCCTGGCCCTTCCAGCCTGATCACACCGCCCTGGCCGCGAGCCGGAAAATCGACAAGGAAACCGCTTTCGGCTACTTGAAAATGCTGGCTTTAAGCCGAATTTTTCTCGACAACGTGGATAATATCCAGGTTTCCTGGGTTACCCAGGGTCCCAAGATCGCCCAGTTGGCCCTCTTTTTCGGCGCCAACGACTTCGGCAGCACCATGATCGAGGAAAACGTCGTGGCTGCGGCCGGAGTTCAGTTCAGACTTTCCGAACAGGAGATTCGGCGGCTGGTTGCCGATGCCGGGTTCGAGCCGAGGCAGAGGCTCATGGACTACACCCCGGTTTGATTGTTATCCCCTTGTGAAGCCGATCATCATTCATCGGGCGCCCTGGCTGGTCACGGTTGCCTGGCCGGTGCCGGCCGCAGGAGCCGTCGCCGTTGCCGGCGGCCGCATTCTGGCCGTCGGCGAATTTACCAAACTGCAGGCCGAGTATCCCGGGGCCGGAGTCCGGGACCATCACGGCTGCGCCCTTGTCCCGCCCCTGGTCAACGCCCATATCCATCTCGAACTCTCGCACCTGGTTCGTATCGGTCCGCACCCTGTCCCGGAAAGCTTTACCGCCTGGCTGGCCGGGCTGCTCGCCCGGCGGGAACAGCTCGGGGCAACCGGCGACAACGTGGCGGCGGCGGCCCGGCAGATGCTTGACCAACAGTATCGCTCCGGGGTAATCGCCCTGGCCGACATCGGCAACACGGACACCACCGCGCAACTCGCCGGCGACGAACCGGGAGTCCTGTATCATTTTCGTGAATTTCTCGGCCTGACCAGGAATGCCGCCCGGAAAAACCTGGCCATGCTGGCCGGCGAACCGGAGCTGAACCGCTGCACCGCCCATGCGCCCTACTCCACCCATGCCGACCTGATCACGGGATTGAAGAGGCGAGCCCGCAAACTGGACCATCTCTTCCCGCTCCATGTCGCCGAGTCTGCAGCGGAAAACGAGCTGGTCAGCTCCGGCGGCGGTGAGCTTAAAGATTTTCTCCGGCAACGCGGTTTCTGGGATGATTCTTTTCAACCTACCGGAATTGACAACTCCGGTTCGGTGCGCTACTTACATCAACTTGGCATCCTGGACGAACGGACGCTCTGCGTCCATTGTGTCCATGTCGGCCGGGAAGAGGCCCGCCTGCTGGCCGACAGCCGGGCAAAAGTTTGTCTTTGCCCGGGCAGCAACCGTTTCCTGGACGTCGGCCGGGCCCCGGTTCCCCTGTTCCTGCAGCACGGCATCCTGCCCGCCCTGGGGACCGACAGCCTGGCCAGCAACCAGGAGCTTTCCCTGTGGCGGGAAATGCGGCTGTTGCAGGAGGATCACCCGGATCTCGAACCGGCGGCCATTCTCGCCATGGCCACGCTGGGCGGCGCCACGGCCCTGGGCATAGAGCAGGACTACGGGACCCTGGAACCCGGAAAATCGGCGAATTTCCTGGCC
>VAPG01034985.1_pt1 | contig 11268 bp, 9 predicted proteins | sample 3393851 | NCBI WGS metagenome assembly VAPG01 (sample SAMN08290438, study PRJNA428436) | hydrothermal vent metagenome | isolation source: Deep-sea hydrothermal vent chimney | place: Atlantic Ocean: South-mid Altantic Ridge | depth 2194 m m
ATGGTGACTTCCGCAGCAATGTCGTTGGTCAGGCAGACAATGAGCACATCCAGCGGCTCTTCGAGCAGTCGGCGGTAATCAGAGCAATACCGAACCCCATCGTCCAAAACCCCTTCCCCTGCGAACGTGCGGTCGCAGACCGCCACCAGACGCAAGTCAGGATGTCGATCGACACAGGCGCGGCGCTTCTTGCCCACAACACCATAGCCGGCAATGCCAACTTTCAATTCATGCATCGTCCCGCAACTCATAGACAATAGTGGTTACCAAACCGGCCGGTTCATGTGTGGCACAAACCGTACGTTCGCCCTTGACTTTCATTAAAAACGGTTCTTCAGTCAAAACAATACCACTTTTAATACCTCGAGCGAGCCTTGAGAAGCTTCCGGTTGGCTGGTCCACATTCGGGGTAAACTTACCTTCCGGGATAAACTCGGTCAGCACGAGCCACTTGTATCCATGGAGTTTGTTTACAACTCGCTTGATATGTTCATTACTGAGATGCTGAAGAACCTGCCGGACAATGACCACATCTCCTTCCGGCAAAGGATCTTCGCTGATATCAACGCACCGGAACTCGACGTCGAGTTCTTGAAATTTTTCCTGGTTAAAAGAAATCAACTCTGGCACAACATCACAAGCGATATACTTGGCACAATACTGTCTAACCTGTCGGCCCACATTAAAATCACCACACCCAAGATCAACGACATTCTGCGGTGTTTCAAACGATTGGAGAAACTTCGAAACGGCGATGACATACGGTTCAACATGAGCTGCCAAATGAGAGCCGTGCCCTGAAGAAAATTGGTCGGATGCGTCCTCGGTCTTGCCCCACATGGCTTTAGCATAAATCTCCGAAAAGATGTGCCGCGGTTTTTTGTCCTGAAAAATCTTATCATGCCCCTTTACCATCTTTTTCAACATAAGACGCCTTCGGGTTTTAAGCACGCTGCAAGGAATCAATGGTTTCAAAATACGTTTAATTCTCGCAATCATAGGAAGTTCCTTCATTCAGAAAAACAATCCGGCTTGAAACTATATATCCAGGCATGAGAACTTAAGCGATTTCGAGCAAGGAATGCCTGAAAATCATTGGCAGTCTCATCTTTCAGGAGAGAGCCCAGGAAACGCTGAGTTCTCAGTAGACCGCTCTCATTGCTCACAGCATTCCGCACGATATCCACATCGAGCTGACCCGGGGTGGCCACTTCCACATTGTCCAACCCTGCCCTTGCAAACAGTGCCTCGAAACCTCTGACCGACAGGAAATTGATATGGTGCGGCGGGGAAATTTGGGTGGACCGATCCCACAACACCTGCAAGTCGAAGCCATCAATGCAGGGGGTGCTCACAAAGAGCACACCGCCCGGCCGCACCAGGCGCTTAAGGGTCATCACGAACGAGAGCGGGTCGTGGACGTGTTCCAGCACCTCGAAACAGGTGACCAAGTCTGCCTGACCATCTAAGCCAATGACATTCTCGGCAACGTCTTCCATCACCCTAAGTCCCTTGCCTCGGCACTCAGCAGCCATATGAGCGGATGGCTCAACCGCTATCATATCCACGGCGGGGTCGATACGGCGCCACTCATCAAGAAAAATGCCGTATCCCGCACCAACATCGATCAGGCGGCGAACCGGCACACCTTGGTCAGCGCACCACCGGTGAAGCCTTTCCACCCTGGGCCTGAAGATTTTTTCGCGTCTGGCCTCGGCCACCGCCGGGAAAAACACCTCCGCCCAATACCTGGAAGATTCGGAATCCCGATAGAAAGCCTCAAAGGCCTCGATGGGCGGACGTGGTGTCTGGTAGAGAGTGCCGCACTGACAGCATCGGGCATAAGCGAAACCGCTCTTCTCAAATTGCGGCTCCGCTCCTTCCGCCCCACAAGCGACACAAGGGAGATCGTATCGCTGTTCATCGCCGAAACATCGCCCGGCATCCTGAGCACTCAACGCCACATACTGCTCAAGCAGGTTTTGTGGACGAATATCTCTTTCCTTCATAGCTCTGAATAACGGGAAACAGTCGGATCCTCACGGAGCAATTTTTCCGCTTCCGCCAACTCCTCGGCAGTGTCCACCCCAATGGTGAGGGCCTCGGTGAGCACCATGCGAATACGCCCTCCTGTTTCGAGTACCCGGTTCATATCCACCGACTCATACTGCTCCAGGGGTGTTTCTTCCATCGCGTTGAAGCGTATCAAAGCGTCACGGCGAAAGGCGATGATCCCGGTCTGCATATAGCGCGGCAAATGTTCCCACCCCTTCCAGGGTGAAGGGATCGGCTCGCGAGAGAAATAAAGAGCATCGTTGTTCCGGTTGACAACCACCTTGACGTTGTTTTTGTCGACAAAGGCATCAAGGGTGCGCAAGCGGGACATGACGTTGACGATATCGACTACCGGGTCGTTAAAATGAGGGACCGTCTCCCCGATAGTCTCCGGCGATATCAGCGGTTCGTCGCCTTGCACCATGACTACGATATCTACATGCTCCCCGGTTTCGTTCTCAATAATTTCGAGCGCCTCCGCTGTGCGGGTAGTGGCGCGGTTGTGAGTTGGCGCAGTCATCACTGCCGCGCCACCGATTGAACCGATGTACTCGGCTATCGCCGAATCGCATGTGGCGACATAGACGGCATCCAGTCCCGGCGCCAACCTTGTCCGGTGATAGCAATGGCCGATCATGGGCATACCCAGCATCTTCGCAAGCGGCTTTCCCGGAAAACGACTAGCAGCCATACGGGCGGGAATAATTCCAATGGTTTTCATTACACATTTTCCTTGACGACATTCATGCCGGCCCGAGCAGTGAAATCAAGCATGCGAATATCCACACTATAGGCAATAAAGCGGTATCCTTCCGCAATCGTCTGCCGTAAACGCTGTACATCGGGTTCGACGATATGTACTCCGGCAGGACACCCCAGTTCCAGACCGGTTGAGAGTATGTGCTGCATTGCTTCTAAAAACCGTGGATTATCAAACTCTCCGGGAATCCCCATCGAACAGGAAAGGTCATAGGGGCCGATGATGAAACCGTCCACTCCGGGAACCGTCAAAATTTTATTCAAATTATCAAGCGCATTTTCATGCTCGATCTGCACAATCACCACTGGACCATCCGATTGCCATTTCAAGTATTCCTGAAACCCTGGTCCGTACTTTTGCGCACGCGCCAGACCCACCCCCCGATTTCCTTGCGGCGCATAGCGTGTCGCCGCGACTGCTCGTGCGGCGTCATCGGCCGAGTTCACCATCGGAACCACGATACCGTGCGCCCCCGCATCCATGACCCGCTTAATCTGGTCGGGATGATTTGATGTTAGTCTGACCAGCGGCGTTACACCGCATAGATCGATGACACGGATGAGTTCACCGGCCTGCTCGATGGAAATAGTCGAGTGCTCCAAATCAACTACCAGCCAGTCGAATCCGGCGCGGGCAAAAATTTCCGCGATGGCCGGGTGGCCAAGGGTAATCCATGAACCAATAGTCACTTTCCCGGACAAGAATTTTTCTTTAATCATAGTTGTCCCAAACAGCCTCCCAAAATACATTCCAAGCGTAGATGCTGCTACCTGCTACGCAAGTGCGGTCAAGCCCGAATTTCGACCTCAACTCTACGAAAAGAATCTTCCTGCGACAAACTCTTTAACCATTTGAATGTCTTTTCTATATAATCCAAAAATAGGCGGTAAAAAAAAGGCTGAGGCTACGACTAAGATGGTATAAAAAACGCCGGCAGATAAAAAATTGATTATTATATTTCTGTTAACGTACGGGATAAAACTTGTGATCTCGCGCGCCAAAAAGGCAAAAATTACAAACAATGACACACAGCCTATCTGGTGGATAATATATCGCCGGAGTTGCAAATTCAGCAGCCGTGCATTAAAAAAAAGCTGAACATTAACGCCTATCAATTGCAGAACAACCATTTTTATGGCAAGCCCCTCCGATCCCAAACCTAATCCAAATTTATCGGCAGGGGCAAGAAATATCCAAGTTATGGGCAATCCGATCAGCATAAAAGATATGCCAATATTACGATACAATCCTGTCTGACCGGTGGCATAGAAAACAGATCCGCATAGCTGTCCATAAGTCTGATGAATAGGGTAAAAAGCCATAATGGCCACAGCCAGAGCAGCTTGATGAAATTTTTTCCCTCCCAGAAGATAGGTTACCGTATCAGCCTGCATGGCGATAAAACATGCAAAGTAAGCGGCAATCGCATAGAGCATGGGAATATAGCGCCTGAACAAGCGGGCCATTTCCTTAATATCTTTTTTGCCAAAGGCTATGGAAAACTCACGCATGATAAGAGGGGTCATTGCCGAGGTAAATAAGAAACAAATTGATCCTATTTTATAAGATAAACCGAAAAACCCTTGCTCCATACTACCACTGAAATATTGGAGGAGCCATCTATCCAAGATGCCCACAATCAATCCGATCAGAGCATATACAACCAATGGATGGCTATAATGATAAAATTCCTTGGTATATGCTTTAAATTGTGAGGTGGTGAGGCGCCAACTCCTAAACAGAGAGTATCCCTGTTTTTCCATTACCCAGATGAATGCCAGGATCAGGAATATCAATATAAAATAGTGATAGAAAAAAAAGTGGGTCAGGTTCAACTGATTCGTAAAAAAAAGCGCAAGGATAAGAATCAGCCCAACCCCCTTTTGCATGATCCTGGCAATCTCCGTGTATACCGTCACGCCATAGGCATCCGCCATCTTGTTTACAATCTGGACAAACCAGGTAAGAATCCCCCATACCGCCGCAAGATAGATGTAAAAGAGCTTCTGACCCGGCCACAACGTAACATAAGCGCCGGTTGCCTGAGCACACAACACAAACACAAATACAAGGAGGGAAGCCAGGCATGCAAATCGAAAATAAAATGAGACAAGCCCGAAATCCCTCTGCCTCTGGGAGAGTTTCGTATAAAATCCGATTGATGTACCCATGTCCGCAAAGCCAACAACCTGGGTAAAAAAATTAGAGAGAAAAGTAAAATCACCATAGGCCCTTGGCCCTAAGCCTCTTGGGATTATTGCCTGGGTCACAAGGCTGATTACAAGGCCGACGAGGTTAGCGAACAGTTTGGCAAAATAGCGCTTTTTGAGGGAATCTTCTGTATTCAGCACTCAGCCAGAACCCTGTTAAATTCTTGCACCCATTCATTTGCCCAATTCGGGCAGGAATAGGCATATTTTTTGACAAAAGCTTTTCTGGCCTCCTGCACTTCTTTCAGATCCCACCACTCGTCAACATTTTCGTATACAGCATTTAAATGTTCAGCAGCCGACTCTGGTGACCAATGAAGTATCTTGACATCTTGCAAACGCTCAAAATATAGTTGGGCATCGGGGTGAGAACGAAATACCTTATCGCTCAAGAAAATTATGGTAGGTTTGTTAATTGCGAGCGCTTCAAGATATGTTGTATGCGCGCTGGAAGTCACAAACACCCTTGCTCTTCTAAGCATTTGATCAAACGGCTTGCTGAAATCGTCAAAAAAACAGTCTCTAAAGTGTTCTGCAATACGTTCGTTTGTATCCCAGCCATATAAATTTTGAGGGTATGTGCGAATCACCAACTTGTCACGCCTCTGAAAATGCTTGAGGAAAACTATAATCTGATTAAGCGTCTCAAACAAATAGTTCGAAGCTAATGGGGAAAATTGCAACCTGTAAACATAACGCGGCATTTCATTAATAGTGAATAAGATTTCATCTGACGAAATACCTGTGGAAAATTCTTTTGAACAAAATTTAGGAACTGCTAAGGGTATTGTATTTTCATTCTTTTTCCAGCCTCCGGTATAAAATATATCAGAAACGGATTTCTCATATTCTTCACAAGCAGAGATAAAGTGAATTCCATATCCACCGCCATGTTGGCCATTGAGAATTTTAACCGTTTTGTAATGTTCTGCCAGAAAAAATTTAAAGATATAATTTCCATGTAGTGCGTTTGCAGTAAAAAATGCTTTGGACTTATGTATCGGCATTTTCATAACAGAGTTTTTGAATGAAGCAAATCCTTCCACAAAAAGAATTGGTACATTACAAAGCAATATCTTTGAGAGGACGGATTCAAATTCATTACCGTTCAAACTTAATTCCTGTTTTCGCATTGTCTTGTCGATATTAAACCTGATATTTACCTTATATCTCATATCATCGATAATGCATCGAAAACGACTTTTAAATAATATCTTCAGATATTTTTCGACCTGATTGTAACTAAAATAAGGGGCGGTTATGGTAATTGTCTTTTTATGAAAAACCGTTGATATTGATGATAACACCTTAGTCAACAGATCAAAAAGCCGAAATTTTGGAGGAATATCAAAATTTGTTCGATAAGAGAACATTTGCTCAATAGGCTCAGAAAGCCTTTTCCTCTCAAAATCATAGCCCATCGCTGTTAAAATATGTGAATATAACTGCAATGCGTATTTGTCGGAGACAAGATGTTGCAAATAATCATTATATTCAACAGGTACAAAATACTGATCCTTATCTAATAGCCATGTTTGGGCATCGGGATATTTTTCAAAGGCTTTTTTGAGCGTCAAATATTTATCATATAGCTGATGAATAAAGAGAAACAGCCAATTGCCAAGGATAATCCTGTAATAATGTACATCTTTGCTTATCCCATGATACTCATTAAGTATTTGAGAAAGTTCAACCAAAGTTTTTTCATAAACTTTATCGCAATACTTTATTCCATTTAAAGTAATATCCGTATTCTCCCACACAAACGGAACATCTTTATATTCGAGTGACATCCACTCGTTTCTTCTGTTATGAAGCTTACACCACTCACCAAGAAATATATTTTTCTGATCTTTACACCAGAACTCTTCAATGGCTGTTGTTGCAAGAAAAACCTTCATCTAATCTCCAACTTCTAGTAATAACAATGCATGCCTGAAACACGGCTGAGCTTCAGTGGTAATCAGAATTCGTTTTGGACAAATTATTATTTTTTTATTTTGTTCCATCTCCCCCCCTTGGGGGCCTTCTAACGATTAAATTTATCATGCTGCGCCAAAAAGAAAATTTGACATCCATACCTACTAGCCGCTTGATAAAATTTATATGGTCCCACACTAAGTTTCGGTAAGGACTTTTCCAATATGGATATTCAATGTCCACAAAAACAAAGCCCATATTCCGTAAAGAATTTATAAGTGAATGGTCAGCGGGAATGTAGTAATTTCTTGGTTGATCCAAAAACGGGAGGGTGTTCCAGAATTTATAATAAATACTATTGGCATTAGGTGTTGCAAGAAAGACTAAGTATCCGCCAGGTTTAAGCGCTTGATATGATTTAACAAGATATACAAAAGGGGTTTCAATGTGTTGTATAGTTCCCCGAAATACAATAATGTCAAAAAAATCTTTTGCATTAAACAAATTCTTATCAAATTTAATTCCAACCTTTTGGGCTTCACTCACAGCAACTTCAGACACTTCCATTCCATATACTGCCCCTGGCCAGTTTATGGCACGCACAAATTCCCCAGTTGAACACCCAACATCCAACATTGTCCCATCGGTAATATATTGATTGATGAATTGTTTTTCTTGTAAAAAACTAACCTGCCGCTTGGGATCATTACTGTAACGATCTCCAAAATAATCTTGCCCGTATAATTCCATGCCAGCCATCTAATCTCTGCCTATCCCCTTAATCCGTGACAAACGATTAACAAAAAATGCCGTTTTTATCAATTAACATATTGATTTTTATTTAAAAATATTACAATATTCACCTGTCCCGAAAACTCACTCGGCAGGTGAAAAAATGAAACAATTTATCCTTGAGCAATCTGACGACGAACTCTATACAAGCCATTCCGGAATGGCCCTGGTTGGGCTCTGCATCAATCGGTACAGTGACCTGTCCCGCATGGTCGGCCGCAGGATGGACAAGCGTGGCAACGTCATATCTCATACCGATCTGCTTCGCAGCTATCTGGGTCTACTCTGTCTTGGCAAGAGCGATTATGAGGCCATAAGCGCAATGCGGAATGACGACTATTTTAAAAACTCATTGGGTATCACCCATGTGCCCTCTGCAGAAAGACTGCGACAACGCCTTGATGAAGAGGCCGAAAAATATCTTGATCTCGCCAACAGGTGTTCGGTGACCATGCTGAAAAACGGCAAGGCACATCTTACAGCTCTTGATACCGGTCATATCCCTCTGGATGTTGACGTGTTCCCCCAGGACAACTCCGGTACCAAGAAGGAAAAAGTCAGTTACACATACAAGGGGTACCCTGGTTACGCTCCCATAGCAGCTTACCTTGGTCAGGAAGGCTGGTGCCTGGAAGTTGAACTCCGGCCGGGCAGCCAGCACTGCCAGGAGGGATTCACCGACTATATTGAGCGGGTGCTTGCCAAAGCTCGTGTCCTGACCAACAAAAAATTGTTGGTGGTCTTGACTCAGGCCATGATGCCATAGAAAACCGGGTGCTGCTCCGCAAAGCAGCGAAGGTATCCTACATCATCAAGTGGAACCCCAGGCGGGAGGACACCAGTGAACTCTGTAAAAAGGCCTTTGCCAAAGGTCAGGTGACAGAGGCCCGGCCCGGCAAGAGAGTTGCCCTGCTCACCGTGCGTAAACGCCAGCAACATAAAGATCAAACCTACATGTTCACCGAGGTCGTGCGGGTAACCAAGCGAAGCATCGACCGGCACGGCCAGTTTCTTCTCGCGCCTGAAGTCACGGTTGAAGGCTGGTGGACCAATTTGGAGCTGCCGGAAAAAAAGATCATTGCTCTCTACAAAAACCATGGCCTGAGTGAACAGTTCCACAGCGAATTCAAGACCGATCTTGATCTGGAACGTCTGCCCAGTGGCAAGTTTGCCACCAATGCAGCCGTTATGGCCCTTGGTGCCTTTGCCTACAACATATTGCGTTTCATCGGTCAGCTGGGCCTGCTCGGAGAAAAGTCTCCGGTTCGTCATCCCGCTAAACGCAGGCGGTTGAAGACCGTTATCCAGGAACTGATGTATCTCGCTGCCAGAATTATCCGCAGTGGTCGCAGGCTACGCTTACGTTTCAGTAAACACTGCGCGGCCTACTGGGCTTTTTCACATGTGTATGGAAAACTTTCGACAACGACCTGATCGCTATCATGCTCCGATCGCCAATCTGCAAGAGAGGTGCGCCCTTTTTCAGGTATTTTCGTCAGATTTTCAAGGATCAAGCCCCTGCGAGAAATTTTCTCATGCAGGGGAGCAACCAATGTGGCTGCAAAGGTGCAAAAAAATGTCGGCGAGGCTCTTGATGGGCTACGCCAAGCTATGCGTCACTGATTCAGGTATCCGATATTGTTAAATATACCCATAGCATTTACCTTTCAGTTGGGCTTTAATTTTTTTTTCAACTCTACTTGACAACAGCTGTTCACTTGAAAATATTTCAAATATATTTTTGGATTCTTGTTCTAACAATAACTCAGAAAATACTGGTGCTGTTAATTCCTTGAAATTATTTAATCTTAATTTAATTATGTCAAACTTGTTTGGGGACTTATTCACAAAAATACTTTTTTGTTTTTCTGACAATTCATGAACATTCCAATCTACCCCAATGAACGTACCTAATTTACTAAAAAATTCTATCGAATTTTCTACTAACATCTCATATTTTAAGACACAAACATTATTTTCCAGAAAGATTTTATTATAATAATTAATTAATTCATCATAATGAAAATCTGTTATAATAATGGGTTTTCTCCGAAAAAAAACATAAGGTGTTCGCGCCCAATCAATACACTCATCTAGCGGCTTCCAAAAACCGAAATGCTTTACAGCATATTTATAAAAAGACTTAATCAATTCAATTGGGTGACGTAAAACTATTATTATTTTTGCACTGGGAACAATCTTTTTAATTCTCAAGGCCTGATTGACATATACACCACCGAAGCGGCCAAAGCTTTCTGATGACAACATATTCGGTTTGTTGTGGTCTATCTTTGAGTAAAATATTGAGGCAATCCTGTCGGCCTCCTGCTCAAAGGCAATATCATACAAATAACTCCATTCAATTAGCCATTCAGGGTAGTACCCTTCCCATTTACCAATATAATTTATACCTTCTTCACTTCTGAATATCCGATCTTGAAGTAAACTTGATGCGGTTTTAGTTAGTCCAATATGGACAAATACATTATCCTCTGCCATTGCTTATCCTCTACCCGATCCTACTTTTTTACATTGCATTATAAAACTAGGTAACACTTTTTTATGAAGTTGCTTGTAGCCAAATATTCATGGTCCTCATTTGAGAAAATTTCATCAATACGATACAACAACGTTTTCCAATAATTGTTGTTTCTCCAGTTTTTTTGCTACCACAGCAAGAAAATTTATTGAAATTGAAGTTTGCTGTGCAATGTAAAAAAGTGGTGTATGCCCATCACAGTAAAATAATAACCAGAGAATAATTTCTAACTCAGTATGCTCATTATCTGTTGGCACCAACCCACCACCGATTTCTGGGTAAAGACCACGTTTGCCAAGCATAACTTCACAATTATGCATCTTGTTCTTATAACTACAATTCAAATCAAGCTTTTCTAATGTTTTTATATATAACTTAAGAATCTGATTTACATATTCAGCTTTAACGAAATCCAAATTATCCAAGGAGGAATGGTACTCATCATATTCGTAATATTTATCCTTGGTTATGCTGACTATGTTGATCCTGAATCCCTGGGAAGAGTATTGCCGCTCATCACTGCCGTGAATATCAAAGGGGTATATTTTATAATCTTCAATCGAGTTCTCTTTAAAGGTCTCTTCTACCATAGCGTTGATAAAATGATCCTTTTTCCAGCTTTGCCGGTAGCCGATTTCCCCAGGCCCGCCCACTGAAGTCACGACAAAGCCGCAATCAATTTTTTTCATGGCAGCTTCATTGTTCGCGCAATAGGCTATCGCACCGATTGTTTCCGGTACAAAAATAATCCGGTAACTGAAATTCAAGTCCCGATTTAATAATTGCTTGGCAAGAAAGGCAGTCAACACCGGTCCGGACAGGTTGTCATTTGCCAGGGAGGGATGGCAAATATAGGTTGAGATAAGATATTCCTTGTCGCTCTTGCCCTTGATAAGCAGTTCGCCGATCGTGAGGCTTCCATCTTTCAGTTCCGAGTCAATAAAGACTTCGTAAGCCTCTTGATCGTTGAAGTACTTAATAAAATCGTCATG
>VAPG01002524.1_pt1 | contig 11250 bp, 10 predicted proteins | sample 3393851 | NCBI WGS metagenome assembly VAPG01 (sample SAMN08290438, study PRJNA428436) | hydrothermal vent metagenome | isolation source: Deep-sea hydrothermal vent chimney | place: Atlantic Ocean: South-mid Altantic Ridge | depth 2194 m m
ACTGTTTGAGGCCGACCCGAAAACCGAAGCTATTTTAATGGTGGGTGAAATTGGTGGTAGTGCTGAAGAAGAAGCGGCTGAATTTATTCAGTCGGAAGTGAACAAGCCGGTAACTGCGTTCATCGCTGGCGGCACTGCACCGAAAGGCAAACGCATGGGACATGCTGGTGCGATTATTGCCGGTGGTAAGGGTACCGCAGCAGAAAAATTCGCCGCACTGGAAAAAGTTGGGGTACATACTGTGCTATCCCCTGCTGAATTAGGTAAAGGCGTAGCCGAAGCGACAGGATGGTAAAAACAGGATGGTAAAAAACAGGCCGGTAAGAACATTACTCTTTTTTTAACCATTCAATTATTTTGTTGATTACAAAAATATTGCTTTGTTTATCAGATAATAGATGACTGGTTTCCTTCAGGGAGATAATGGACGTGTCTCCTTTTACCCACTGTGCAATTTCCCGATGATCGTTTTCTGCAACCAGAGCATCTTTTTCCACATGAAAAATTAATACCGGTTTATCCAGTCGGGCCAACAGTTTCTGCATATTCCAGCTACGTACATCCTCGATAAATTGCGGGTTGATATCATAATATTTTCCAGCAACTCTAAAACTCGAGGCAATACCCTGTTCCAGCATTATCAGAGCATGCTCAAAATGATGTAATACATGAGCGGGTTGACTGGGTGAAGCAATGGTTACCACCTGTCTGATGCTGTCAGCTTCTACCGCTGCGGCCAGTGCCGCTGTACCACCGAGGCTATGACCAATTAGTAATGAGGGGGCACGATAATGTTCATCAAGAAAGCGGATTGCCGCCAGCGTATCGGCAACATTGGTGGAAAAATTACAGTCAGCAAAATCACCTTCACTGTCGCCCAGTCCGGCAAAATCAAAACGCAATACCGCATAACCATGTTTTGCCAGTATACGACTGCTACGATAGGCAACAAGAATATCCCTGGTGCAGGTAAAACAGTGGTTAAAAACAATAAAGGCGATGGGCGGGGTGGATGGGAGCTCCAGTCTACCATCAAGGCGGTTATTATTGCTGCCGGTAAAAGAGACTTTTATGCTTCTGATTTTGTTCATCTAATGACAGGTTAGCACATTAATACAGTGTATTTTTAATCTCTTTTGGGTTAATTCCCCGCAGCTTGTTGCTGTAAAAAGATAGTATGTAAGACCATAAATAGAAAAAATAGGCTGCAAAAAACGCAAAAGGGAAGGTCTCATATTAATAGAGGTGCCCTAAAATTATTTTTTAAATTTATTAACCCTTCGTCCTGCTTGTTGTGGGATTATTTATTGAAACTAATTTTTACGGGAGTTACGTTAAATGAGTACTGATTATCAAGAAGAATGTCTGCCCGTCGGTAAAATACCGGTAATACGAGTTCCAACCCGTCCCGCAGAACAGAATCCGGGAGGAACTATTTTCGGTGGCTGGATTATGTCCCAGGTGGATATTGCTGGTAGTATTCCCGCTTTAGAGCGGGTGCGCGGCCCGGTAGTGACTCGTGCAGTGGATTCCTTTGAATTTAAAAAACCGGTATTTGTCGGTGATTTAGTCAGCTTTTTTGCCGAAATTGTTGCCGAAGGCAAGACCTCTATCACTGTAAAGGTTGAGGTGTATGCAGAAAGAATGAAAAAAGGTGATATTCACTGTATTAAGGTAACAGAGGCAAAGCTGGTTTATGTGGCGATTGATCAGAATCGTCATCCGGTAGAGCTGCCTGATGCAGGCAGAGCGTTGAACAGAAATAGTAAAAAATAGAAAAAATTCCGTCTATATAAGCATTTAATGTTTTTATTTTAGAAAAGGCTGGGGTATTATGCTGATAACATGAGCGCTTTTTGCTGTAATGGGTATTTTGAGACTATTTTTAACATCGCTATAGTGGACAAAGATGCTTTGTGCAAAACCCTCTGATAACAAACTGGTTTTAATCTGCATGGATTGCAAATAAAACACCGGCAGTTATGCCACTAACTCAAATTTCGAATAAATGAGGGGAGAAGGTATGAAGCCTAAAACAGGTTTGCATTTATTCACTGCTGTTCTGGCAGTCGTTTCCACAGGTCTTTCATTATCATCACACGCATCGGGTTTCGCCCTCATTGAAAACAGTGCCACCGGGCAGGGTAATGCCTTTGCTGGCGCGGCGGCGAGTGCAGAAGACGCAACTACCATCTGGTTTAATCCGGCAGGCATGATGAAGCTTAAAAGTAATCAGCTTATCGTTACCGGGCATCTTATTAGTCCTAAAGCCTCTTTTACCAATCAGGGATCAACCGACGGATCGGGTGCGCCATTATCCGGTGCTAATGATAATGGTGGCAGGAATGCTTTTGTGCCTAATTTCTACTGGGTGACAGCAATCAATAAAAAGATGAAATTTGGTTTGGGTGTTACTACCCCGTTTGGTCTGGAAACCGACTATAACGATACCTGGGTCGGGCGCTACCATGCAGTAAAAACAAACTTAAAAACAGTTAACTTTAATCCCAGTATTGCCTATCAGGTCAACGAAAAATTATCTGTTGGTGGTGGTCTGAATATTATGCTGGCTGATGTTACGTTTACAAACGCGATTGATTTTGGAGCATTGTTAGGATCCCCGCAGGGAGCGGATGGGTTTGTGAATTTAAAGGCAGATAATTTCGGTGGTCTCGGTAATCTGAGCTATGGCTTTAATCTGGGTTTGCTCTATGATATTACCCCGCAAACAAGGTTGGGGCTTGCTTATCGTTCAGAAACCACCATTGATGTTAAGGGCTCAGCAACATTTAAAGTCCCCGCACCAGCCGCACCGGTACTAGCCACTGGCGCATTCCAGAATACTGCCATCAATGCCTCGGTAACCTTGCCGCAGAGTTTTTCTGTCAGTGTTGCCCATGAAATGAAAAAACTGACGCTACTCGCCGATGTTACCTGGACGGGCTGGAGTGCATTTAATGAGTTACGAATTAACTATGCCAACCCGACACAGCCCGATTCAGTAACCACTGAAAGTTGGAATGATATCTGGCGTTATTCCGTTGGCGCGAACTGGCAGTACAGTCAGAAAATCATCTTACGTACCGGCATGGCTTATGATGAAACCCCGATACCCAATGCGGAACGTCGTACCGCGCGCATCCCTGGTAATAATCGGACATGGCTCTCATTCGGAGGCACCTATATTATAAGCAAAGCATTTACTGTTGATGTCGGTTATTCTCATCTGTTCGTTAGTGATACCGGTATTAATAATACATTTGAAAGTAGTCAGAGCGTATTGGCATCGACCCTCAAAGGTACCTATGCGGCATCGGTCGATATTTTAAGTGCACAACTACGCTGGAACTATTAATACTGGGACGATTAATCTGGAAGAATTAATAAAGGGGCTAAAAATGAATATAGCTGGAGAAAGAATTATGCACGTTAAAAAAATATTTTTTATTGTTCTGACTGGCTTATTACTGACAGCATGTCAGGGAGATAAAAGTACGACATTGCAGGATTCTTTAACCAGGGATAAGACGGTTGATACGATTAGTAATCTGGACTATGGTAACAACGTTATTCCTTTTCCAGATAATTTATTATTTCTTGATGCGGCAGGTAAGCCGCCAGCAGATGGGACATTGCAGATTCCCGTTGCAGATCCCACAGATCTATCTGATCCAAAAGTAGCAATGGATGCACTAGATGGATTTTCTACGGTTGCACCAATAACTACAAGTTTTACTGGTGCTTTAGATGAGAAATCTTTTTCTACAGGCGTTCGTTTATATGAAGTAACACTCGATCCTGGCGGCTCAGGTGCAGTTGTGTCCGTGAATAAAATGCTGAAGTATGGCGTGGATTTTGCCGCTACCCTGTCGAGTGTGGATAAGACTAATTCAACCCTGGTTATATCACCACTGAAACCTTTGAAACCAAAGCAAACTTATATGGCAGTGATTACCGATGGTGTGAAAAGCGCTAGTGGTCATCCTGTTGGGGTATCTGGCTCTTATCAGTTAACGCATGGTCTAAACCCGTTGTTTGTCAGTGGCAAGAGTACCACACCATTACTGACTGATGCACAAGCACAACAACTGGAACCATTAAGACAGGCCACAGTTGTAGCTGAATCGGCCCTGAATGCATTTGATGGGACTAAAAGTTCAGATATTATTCTTAGCTGGAGCTTTACCACACAGTCTATTACAGATGTGTTAGAAGCAACCCGAACTCAGGATCGAGCACTAACAACCACAGCAGGTTTTTTGCCTGCTGTGGCTGCACCATCACCACTTGGCGCGGCCGATATTCATGTAGGCACTATTCAGATACCTTATTATTTAACTGCTTCGTCCACAGCCACTTCACCATCGCATGATCCAACTGCACTGGGTTCCTGCTGGAATGGTATCAGTCCACCGGGTAGCCCACCGGCCACCTGTGCAGGTGGGCCGTTTACCACACAGTATAATCCTGCACCGGTAAAAACATCGATGCAAACCATACCAATGCTGGTTTCCATCCCTAAAATCTTTACTGGCTGTCCGGGTAGTATTAAACCTGCAAAATGGCCAGTAGTCATTTTCCAGCATGGTATTACCCGTTCAAGAGCGGATATGCTTGCGGTGGCCGATTCTTTTGCAAGTGCCTGTATGGCAGTGGTTGCGATTGATATGCCCATGCATGGAATAACCGGTAATGAAACAGACGGTAGCGCTGCATTTAAAAATCCTGCAGCTAATGGTGGTGAACGTACCTTTGATCTGGATCTGGTCACCCAGGATCCGAAAACTGGTGCGATTACGGCACCAGTCCCTGATGGTATTATTGATACATCGGGCAGTCATTTTATTAATTTAAGCAATTTGTTAAACACGCGGGATAATGTTCGTCAGGCGGTTTCGGATTTATTTGTACTGGTTGATGATATTGAGAAAGGCTCAATTACAGATGGCACCAATATCATGGATCCCACAAAGATCTATTTTCTTGGCCATTCTTTAGGTGCTATGGTCGGTACCACCTTTGCCGCGCTGGAGCCGGATGTACGGGCGGTTGTTTTCGCCTTTGGTGGTGGCAGCCTGCCGAAAATTCTGGATGGTTCGGCGACATTCGGGCCAACTATTTCCGCGGGTCTGGCGGCCAATGGTGTGATAAAAGGCACCCCGGATTATGAGTCCTTTATGGGAGCGGCACAGACCGTTGTGGATTCGGGCGATCCGATAAACTTTACCGGCACGGTGGCAACTGCTCCTGCAGGTGGTAGAGGGGTATTATTCTTTGAGATAGTTGGTAGTAACAGTTCACCCTCTGATCTGGTGGTGCCGAACAGGGTACCAGATAGCAATGACACCACAGGAACCGTACCCGCACCGCTGGCAGGTACCGATCCGCTGCTGAAATTATTGGGCTTAATGCAGGTAGATACCACGCAGGGACCGGGAACGGCTAACCTGGAGGTGGTTACCAGATACATTGCCGGTAATCACAGTTCGTTGCTAAACCCTGCTGATACAACGGTGCCACCCGATGCCTTTGCTTCAGTGCCCGGTGAAAATGCAACAGTTACTACAGAAATGCAGACAGAAGCCGCCAATTTCTTAGGCAGTGATGGTCACTTCCTTAAAGTGACAGACAGTTCGGTGTTACAGGCACCGCCCATACCATAACAATAAAATGGTGTTCGTCAATTAGGCCCTAAAGTTATAAAAAGGAAAATATAGTCCGCGAAAAACACGAATGATAAAAATAAAAACGAACAGCTTGATTAGTTTCTTTTGCGTGCTTTGCATTTTTCGCGAACCGGTTTTCTGCTTTTAATACACCATCCGCTTGTGGCAGGTATTTTATCACTGCCGTCCCGTTAACTCCCTCTCTCTCTGGGAGAGGGTTGGGGTGAGGGGTAGTAGTGATATTTTATCGGTGTTTATCTGTAGGTAAAATGATCAAATATAGTTATGTTTGCTGAATTCTTCTAACATGGCATTTAGTGCCATAGCACGGTGGCTCATGGTGTTTTTGATGTCCAGAGGCAAATTACCGCCGGAGCATTTTTGTGAGGGAATATAAAAAATCGGATCATAACCAAAACCGCCATCACCTTCTGGCGCTTCTAAAATTCGTCCTTCCCAGCTACCCTGGGTGATAATCGGTACCGGGTCGGTGTGGTTGCGCATAAACACAATCAAGCATTGGTAGCGTGCATTACGCTCCGCTTCTGGAACACCGTTGAGTTCCCCCAGCATTTTATTATTGTTATCTGTATCAGTGGCATTATCGCCTGCATAACGTGCAGAAAAAACACCGGGGCGGGAGTTAAGTGCATCCACTTCGATACCAGAATCGTCAGAGATTGCAGGCAGACCGGTATATTGCGCTGCATGACGGGCCTTAATAATTGCGTTCTCGACAAAGGTGGTGCCGGTTTCAGCAATATCCGGTACGTTGAATTCTGATTGAGGCACAATTTCAATACCGGTGTTGGCAAACAGTTTATTAATTTCACGTACCTTGCCAGGGTTGCCACTGGCAAGTACAATTTTTTCAATCTTTTTTAGCATAATATTTTGTTTTTATTCACCCGCAATAGCAGCCTTTTGCAGGGCGATTAGTTCATTGATGCCTTTTTCTGCCAGGGCCAGCATAGTGTTGAGTTCATCCTTTGAATAAGGATGACCTTCTGCTGTTCCCTGTACTTCGATAAATCCATTATCATTATTCATGACTACATTCATGTCGGTTTCTGCATTGGAATCTTCCGCATAATCCAGATCCAGAACCGGAATGCCTTTATAAACACCCACTGAAACGGAAGCAATCTGATGATGCAGCGGGCTCTTACTGAGCCGTTTCTTATCGAGTAAATATTGTACCGCATCATGTAACGCTATCCAGGCTCCGGTGATACTGGCGGTGCGTGTGCCGCCATCCGCCTGAATAACATCGCAGTCCAGGCTGATTGTATTTTCACCAAGGGCATCCAGATCTATAGCAGCGCGAAGGGAACGACCGATTAAACGCTGTATTTCCATCGTGCGTCCGCCCTGTTTGCCATTGCTGGCTTCACGTCGCATACGACTACCGGTAGAACGTGGCAACATACCATACTCTGCGGTTACCCAACCCTGTCCCTTACCGCGCAGAAAGCCGGGCACCCTCTCTTCAACCGATGCGGTACAGATGACTCGGGTATCACCAAATTCAATTAATACTGAACCTTCTGCATGTTTGGTGTAGTTTCGGGTAATATTGATTTTTCGCATTTCATCGGGTTGTCGATGGCTGGGACGCATATTGTTAATCTCTGAATATTGGTGCGCGTATTATAACGATAAAAAATACAGATCGCCTGATTATCTACGCAAATATACAGGGGATGCTTTTTGTATGGCATGTTGTCAGGCATGTTGTCAGGCATGATACAATCCCGAGAAATCCAGAGGTATATAATTAATGATTAAAAGCATGACGGCTTTTGCGCGAACGCAGTCAGATGAGGAATTTGGCACGCTGGTGTGTGAGTTGCGCAGTGTCAACCACCGTTTTCTTGAATTATATATGCGATTGCCGGATGAGCTGCGGGCACAGGAAGTCCGTTACCGCGAAATAATTTCTGCACAGATAAAACGTGGCAAGCTGGAATGTAATGCGCGCCTGCAATTACATAAGGCAGTAACTGATAAAGTGGATATCAATCATAAGCAGGCTCAGTCAATTGTCGATGCCTGTCATGTCATTAATGATATGTTGCATCAGCCCTCTGACGTTAATCCATTTGATATTCTGTCATGGCCGGGTGTGGTGCAGGAAACCACACCGGACATGAAACCAGTTTATATTGCATTTGAAAAAATATTAAAGCAGGCACTGGAAGAGCTAATCGAAAACCGCCTGCGGGAAGGTGGGCGCCTGGCTGAATTATTACAGCAACGATGTGATGCAATGCAGTTGATAGTGAATGAAACCCGCACCAATATGCCACAAATTCAGCAGCGTTATCGTGAAAAAGTACAGGCAAAACTGGATGAGTTACAGACCCAGGTCGATCATGATCGTATGGAACAGGAAATCCTGCATTTTATTCAGAAGATGGATGTAGAGGAGGAGCTGGATCGTCTCGACTGCCACTTAATGGAAATGAAGGATATTTTATCACGCGATGGCGCAGTAGGCAGACGCCTGGATTTTCTGATGCAGGAACTTAATCGTGAAGCCAATACACTGGGATCAAAATCTGCTGATATTACCAGTACCCGGGCATCGGTAGATCTGAAAGTGCTTATAGAGCAGATGCGTGAGCAGATACAGAATATAGAATAGCTTCCAGTAGTGTTTAGAGACTTCCAGAATATGACAGGTGTCGGAGTCAAAATTAGCTAAGTGGTTAACTTAATAGAGGTTCCCTTAAAATGATTCAGGTTTATTTTGACTCCGACACCTTTGACACTGACTAATTTAGACAGCGTAGTAATAACTTATTAAAGTAAAACCATGAAACTCGATTTAAGCCCATTAAATAAAGCGATTAACCGACTCAAAGAAGGCTATAACCGTTATCAGTTAGATATTACGGATGAACAAATTCGTGATGGCTTAGTGCAGCGTTTTGAATTTACCTATGAGTTGTCACATAAAATGCTCAAGCGTTATTTAGAATCAACCTCTGCTTCTCCCGATGAATTTGATAACGCCCCTTTTCAATACTTAATTCGTAGTGCAAATGAGAAAACACTTCTACGCAGTGATTGGCCGGTATGGCGAGGTTATCGAGAAATGCGTTCTAAAACAAGCCATACCTACGATGAAAAAGTAGCACTTGAAGTCGTTTCGGTGATTCCTGATTTTATCGAAGAAACGAACTATCTTTACAACCGGTTAAAAGAAGTTTGTGATTAATGTTTTTACCTGCTGTCGACATCGATGAAACGAACTGGGAAATTGTGAGTCAAATTTTAAAACAATATGTCTCAAAATATGAAGTGTGGGCGTTTGGCTCACGTGTGACAGGTAAAGCAAAAAAATATTCCGATCTTGATTTAGCGATTATAAGCAATGAGCCTGTTTCGTTAGATACTCGTTCAGCACTCGTCGATGCTTTTTCAGAATCTGACTTACCCTGGAAAGTAGATATTATTGATTGGGCAACGACTTCTGAGAGATTTCGCGGAATAATTAAAAAAAATAAAGTGGTTGTTCAAATAGTTGGCGATAGTTAAGATTTCTTGACCGGTGTTGGAGTCAAGATCAGCTAAGTGGTTAACTTAATAGAGGTTCCCTTAAAATGATTCAGGTTTATTTTGACTCAGACGCCTCCGGGATGGGATGTTACAGGATGCGAAAATCTGTTCTACCAGATAAAAAACATTGTAATCCAGCTTAAACCCACCAGACTGCTACTGACCATAATAACGAACCATGCTCCCAGTTGTTGTCCTGGGGTTTTTTTGCTCTGGAGGAGTTTATGCCATAATAGATAGGCGCTCCAGAAATAGGCCAGTACCAGCAGACTGATACGTAATTCCGGAATATCGACCAGTTCCAGATGTTCCCCCTTAAGCATACCTAACGTTAATCCGCTCAGGCCAAGGAAAATACTAAGGCCCGCCAGCGGTGTGAGTGCATAGCCCAGATGCCAGGGGATTTTACTTTCTTCTTTCAGAATGCGCCCGGCCAGCCATAGTCCAGCAAAAATCAGTCCGCCAATGCTGAATGTGGTTGCGCCAATATAAAGTAGAATACTGGCACCATCCAGCCAGCTAAATATATCATTGGTTTGAGGGTAGTGTGTGAGTAACCACCAGGGTGCATTATCCTTTAACATCCATAAAAAATTATTGTCGATGAGCCACCCGGCCAGGCTCTGCTTCATTGCCACAAACCAGGGGGAGGCCGACCACTGAAAAGCACCAGTGGCAACACCCAACATGCCGAATAGCAACAGCAGAATATCCCAGTGGTTGGCCTCTTCGTTGTCAATGGCAAGGATTTCTGAATTAGGCGAACGAGTAGCCAGCGTTACCGCATCTCGATGACCACTACAGCGGCCACACATATGACAGGCGCTGTTGCCGGTCATTGTACGAATACTAATCAGGGGCGCGCAGTCTACTGCAGGGGTGTGTCGTGGGGCCTGTTGCCAGGTGGCGCGATCAACCTGAAAATGGATAGGTGCCAGGCGGGATAATAAAGAAAAAACACCGTTTGCCGGACACAAATGTCGACACCACACCCGCTTACCACGGCCATAGATAAAACCAACAATCATGGCGGCGACTGTCGAGCCGCCAAGAATTAATAATGCTGCTTTGGGGTATTCATAAACGCTGACTAACTGACCGTAAATGGTAGTAACTACAAAAGCGACAAAAGGCCAGCCTCCCCAACGCATCCAGTGAGGAATCGTTCGCCCCAGACCGTGACGGCTCGACCATTCACTTAATGAACCTTCCGGGCAGAATACACCGCACCAGACCCGACCCAGCAGGATCATACTCAGCATGACAAAAGGCCACCAGATTCCCCAGAATATAAACTGGGCAAACAGCACCATATTTGCATAAAAATGCACATAATCTCTGGGTAAAGGTAGAAGTGCCGGCCAGATTAGTAAACTGAGATAGAAAACAACAATAAGCCACTGAGTTTTCTGGATCAGGTTACGCCTGGCCTGCATGAAGTCTCCCAGACGTTGCAGTACAGGACGACCCTGATAAGGCAGTATTTCAATGATTTCATTCATAACGGGTCATACGCTAACGGGTGATTTGACCGGTGTAATGTTGCTGGATCGGTGTAACAGAAAACCAACCGTTATCCAGTAAGCGGCATAAATTAGTAATAGCATTAATGCAGGGTGAGCGCGGTAACCGGTAAATGCTGCAACAAGACCACCGATTCGGCTGCTATCGTTAAGCAGGAAACTACTATTCCAGAGGGGATCAACCAGTGCAGGTAACCAGCCAAGACCAATCATACGATCCACGCCATCGACCAGTAGTGATGAGGCTAAAAATAACAGTAAAATTTCACTGAAGCGAAAAAATATACGCCAGGAAAAAATGCGACTGCCACGTGATAGTACCCAGAAAGTAAGAAAAGCAAGAATGAAGCCACCGCCAGCAGATAAAACAAAGGGAATAAAGCTGCTGTGTTGAGCCAGTCCCGTGCCATAGAGAAAAATGACTGTCTCTGCACCTTCCCGACCGACAGCAATGGCCGCCAGTGCAGACATGCCCCACCAGTTTGCCTGTTCATGGG
>VAPG01045332.1_pt1 | contig 11236 bp, 9 predicted proteins | sample 3393851 | NCBI WGS metagenome assembly VAPG01 (sample SAMN08290438, study PRJNA428436) | hydrothermal vent metagenome | isolation source: Deep-sea hydrothermal vent chimney | place: Atlantic Ocean: South-mid Altantic Ridge | depth 2194 m m
AGTTTCTGTTTGTTAGTGATGACTATGGCACCGAATTCAACGGTTGTAATCTCTCTGTCCACGGGAATTTTTTGTAACGTAACCAGCAGTGTATTTGCCTGGCTCAATTGCTTTGCAAAAAGATTATTTTGATTCATTAGTTTGGTACGGAAAGGATCGTAGCGATCTTTGGGAGCACCATATTCGTTGGAGAGCCTAAGAGTTTCGTCCACTTCGTGTTGCAGTTCCGCTGCCGTCTCTTGCTGGCGGTTAATACACACCTCCAGCAACCTCTTTTTCAAATCCATCTTGTTCATGCGGGAAAGTTTAAAAGGCGAATATACGGAAAAATTGCTTTTGGGTCTTTATTAGTGAAACTCTATTTTGAAAATCCGCGATAAGCGGAGCATTCGAAATAGTTAGTTGAACTAATCCCGCTTTTTCAGCGGGATATAGGTTAATACCCCAACCCTCCGGGTCGGTTCCTTATATTGGGTTCAGGGTTGTTCCCTGAGGTTTAACACCTTTTTACTAAACCCAATACTCCGGTAATTTTTCGTTCTCGCAAAGCCGCATAAACGCAAAGATTTGAATATCAATAAGTTATCTTTATTGTCTTTATATTTCCATCTAGTTGTTAATCAGTATGATAGAATTTCTTACCGGACTATTGTAAACATAAAATGGCTAAATAATATTTAGCCCATAAACTGGAAATATTTTCTATCTTTGTATAGAGAAAAAATTTTTGAAAAATGGATGTTTCTGTTATTAAATCCCGGCTGCAAAAAATGATAGATGAACAAGAAGACGAACGTGTTCTTGAAGCAATTTACACATTACTGCAGCAAACAAGTTTAAATCCGGTTCTAAAGGAAAAGTTAACCAGTAGGGCAAGAAAAGCTGAAGAAGATATTGTCGCAAAAAGGATTTTAACGAAAAAAGAGGTTATTGAAAAAACCAACCATTTGGGCAAATGAAAGTCATTTTCACTGAACAGGCTTTTGAGAGCCTTGAAGAAGCGTTGAATTTTATTTCTTTCGAAGTGTCTTATGAAAAACTAATGGAGATGAGGAATGGGATTGTTGATGCGGCGGAAACATTGGCAAAACAACCATTCATTGGACAACAAGAAATGTATCTCGAACACCTTGGATTAGGCCATCGCAGAATCGTAGAAGGCAATTACAAGATTATTTACAGAGTTACGAATCAATGTATCTATATCACAGACATCTTTGATACGAGACAGAATCCGGAGAAAATGAAAGGATGAATTTTATCCCAAAAAGCATTTTTTCATCCAGTCCAAAATCAATATCTTTGCCCGCTATACCGCCTCTATTGTAAAATGTAAAAATGAGAGTGGCATATCTTCGGCTATACTTGAATTTTGAAATGTAAATTCAAGTAGCCTCAGTGTAAATTGACTAAAAGTGAACGTAACGGCTTTTCGGCATCTTTTTAGGCAACATCCCTTAAACGTAGAAACTGTCGAATTGTAGGAAAACCGACCGACAGGAGATCGCCTATCTGATTTTCCCGGTTTTCTTCGGTTAGCTATTTATATAATTACAGGCCTTGCATATGTTAAATATTCTTAATCCATTGGGATTTCTATTTTTTGTCTTAACTTTGTTAATTAAAAATCCAACTTTTATGAAAACATTGGATTGCTCTACCAACTTATTGAGTCTTGCTCCGTCCGTTAAGTGTTCTTACGGAGATAATTTTCGATCCCGGCTTACCTTCAGGTTCAGGAATCTTTTAAAATTCTTCTTAGAAAATAATACCAAGCTACTGCAAGTATGCTATCCATACTATTGCATTTTTTTGCCGGTGTATTCTTTCAGCCTTCGTGACATTCGTCCTAAGAGAATAGAAAACTTATCTGCTGTAAGACTGTCCTCCGGTTTCAGAAGTGGACGATGGCAGATTTAGAATTTCATGCAACATGACGATGTTAACCCTGAAAAAGAATTGAAGAATGAAAACAGACTACAATTGCCAAAAAGGACAAAAATTAGTTATTAATGAAAAAGCGGAATTTCATCAAATAGATATTGAAAAGATTTCACATATATCATGTGATGGTTATATATCAACAATTTATATTTTGGGTGAAAAGGAAAATATCTCGACATCCCATTTGTTGAAAGATTTTGAAGAAGACCTTTCTGATATGGGCTTTTTTCGTGTGAACAGAAACACCCTGATTAATCTTAATCATGTTGACTCTTACCAAAGCAATGGAAAACCGGTTGTAATCATGTCAAATAACCAAAAGTTCATTATTTCGCGAAGAAGGCTCTCGGCATTTTTAAAAACAATCTAAATTTAACTACCACTCATCAATTATAACATACCGTTCATTGGCGTCAATATACCACTCATTAGATAAGGTGCTCATTTTAATATTGATATGATATTTCAAGCTACTTTTGTTTCGACTTTTAAGTGCACAAATAAGGTCGTTTTATTAACGCATTGCAGTGGCAATGTATATTATTAACTTTTAAAATTTATTAAAATGAAAAAACAAATGTTAGAAACAGTAGTAGCACCAAAAGACGTATTAAAAGAAAGTCTTAAAAGTATCAAAGGAGGTAATGCTTATAGTGGTTGCACAAAAAGTAAAAAAAGCACTTGTCAAAGTGGTTCAACTTCACCACAATTAAATGCATTCTCATCATTTTAGTCTTTATTGTTAAGTGCCCACTTATTTAACTAGTGGGCACTTAAAAAATTATTATTTTAATTATGAAGTGGTCAAAATTTAATTACTTATTTTTTTCAAAGAAATACGGTTATTTTATTTATAACTCAACAACTAATGCTCTCTTGAAGTTAAATAAAGAGTTGTACAACATACTCGAGAGAATTAAACTTAACGAGGACAATATTATTCTTTTAGAAGATGATGTAAAAAAAAATCTTATTAAAGCAAAAATTCTTGTTGACAATAAATATGATGAGAACTATATATTAAAACAAAAACTTCTCACATATTCTGCTGCATTTTCAACAGAATATTTACATCTGGTTATTGCTCCTACCTTGGGTTGTAATTTTGCCTGTCCATATTGTTATGAAAATAACTTGGGGCAAAATATAATGACTACAAAAGTGGAGAATGACCTTTTGAGGTTTATTACTAACTACAATCAAGATGCAGTTGTTGATTTAGCATGGTATGGTGGAGAACCATTGATTGCATTTACAACGATAAAAAATATTCTTGCAAAATTAAAAAAACAAAATATTAAGATAGGTGGACATACCTTGGTTACTAATGGATATTTACTAAACGATGAAGTAATTAGTTTCTTTAAAAAGAATAAGCTTGACAATATTCAAATTACAATTGATGGCACCAGGGAAAAACATGATAGCATAAGAAAACTTAAGTCGGGCAAACCTACTTTTGATAAAATATTGAAAAATATTGACAATTTCACTTTGGCAGTACCTGAAACGAGTGTTACACTACGTGTAAATATTTCAAATGAGAACCAAAATGATTTTCCCCAGCTTTACAAATATCTAAACGATAGATATAGAGATAAAAACTGTGCGGTCAGCCCGGCCTTGGTAACAGATCATGGAGGTTGTGAGGTTAATTGTATGAGAAATAAAGATAAACTTACTTTTCTTAAAGAATTGTATTTTAAGTATGATATTAAAGAGGTTGAGTTTTACCCTAATATTGCACAGCCGTCTGTCTGTACAGCACAACAATCACAAGCATTTGTAATTGACCCTGACGGTAATCTATATAAATGTTGGGTTGATATTGGTAAAAAAGAAAAGATAATTGGTAATCTTGATAATACTACAACCACAAATCTAGACCTTGTTTCAAGATATATAATGCATACTGACAAGTTTAATGATCCTAAATGTCTTGACTGTTTCTTATTCCCTGTTTGTGACGGTGGGTGTGGTTTATTCAGATTAGATTATCAATTAAATGGCGTAGAATATGATGCTTGTCCAATAAACAGAAATGAAACCGGAAAACTTTTAGAAGCTTATTATGCTCAAAATCATGTTAACAATAAATAAAATAAATGAATTAACATTTATAAAAAGAGGGGTGCTAATTTTTATACTTATGCTAATAAATTCTTTAACTTATGCCCAACAAACATCTATTCAGGGAACTGTAACCAATGAAAAAAATGCACCAATTGAATATTTTGATGCTATCATCCGAAGTGTAAAAGACAGCTCAATGATTCGGGGAGATGCTTTCATGGATGGAAAATTCAATTTTCAAAACCTAAAACCGGAAAAATATATCCTTCAGCTTTCAAGTGTCGGATTTATAACAAAGTATCTGAATTTCAATACAAAAAAGCTTGAAAGTATAAATGTGGGTACGGTTATATTACATTCTCTTATTTTAAAAGAGGTTAACGTTGTTGCGAAAAGGCCTGTGGTTACAATGAAAGATGGAAATCTTGTAGTTGACGTAAAACACTCATCTTTGAGTAATGCGGGCACCTTAATGGATGTACTTAACAAAAGCCCCGGGGTGATTGTCGATAAAAATAATAATATTACTATTCTCGGAAAAGGGAGCCCTGTTATTTATATCAATGGAAAAGAAGTTCAATCAAAAAGCGAATTGGACATTTTACAGTCGGATGATATTCAAAGCATTGAAATTGACAGAAATCCGTCAGCCGAATACAGTGCGTCAGGTCATGCGGCGCTTAAAATCACTACAAAAAAAATAACAACGGATAAACTGAACATCCTTGTTTTTAACTATGCACATTTCGGACGTAGATACAGCAATACAACCGGTATTGAATTAAACAGCAAGATAAATAAGTTGAGTAATTATTTTAGCTATTCTTACAAAAACGCCAATTCTACCCAGAGTGATAACGGATACGTGAATAATTATCTACCTAATGATACGATTCTTAACAGGTATATTGAGAACACCGTTTACAATAAAAAATCCCACAACATATTTTGCGGCGTCAATTATCAAATTGACAGTAATAATGTATTGGGTCTACAATTTTCTTCTTCTTTTTCAAAAGAAAAAGACACTACATTTTCAGATTATACAATTGAAAACGTTCATTCGGTTACCCCGTGGAAAATACTAAATTATGAAAAAAACAACAACAGATTTTACGATTTGAACCTAAACTATAAATCACAACTTGATTCCATTACAACGCTTTCAATAGTAGCTGATTATGCCAGAATGAAATTAACTGGAAACAAGAACATAAGCGAACGGAACAAGTTAACTTTAAACAAAATTTCTACAAAATCAGATAACAGCAGTTTATATAGTGTTTATACCGGAAGGGCTGATGTGGACGGGAAATTGTTTAAATCCTGGAAAACGAAAATCGGAGCGAAATATTCGTTAACTGAAAATAACGGTAAAAACAAAATTGAGAGCCAAAATACAATAGCGAACTTTGTTATGAACAACAACATCAAGGATCAGGTTACAGCATTATATATTACGGTGAATAAAAAATTAAATAAATTTGACATCAATGCGGGTGTCCGGTATGAATATACCCTGTCGAAAATAACTATAACGGATAGCGCCACCGATTTTATAAACCGGTCATACCATAATTTTTTTCCAAGTTTATTGTTTGGGTACAAATCTTCGGACAACTTCAATGTTTCTTTGAGTTATTCCAAAAGAATATCCAGGCCAAGTTTTGAACAGCTTAATCCCAGAATAAGTTATCTTGACTCGTTATCCTACAGTATCGGCAATCCATTGTTAAAACCAACCCTGAGCGACAATTTTGAGTTAGGCTTGCTTTTGTTTAAGCACCTTTCTGTTATTTTTGATTATACAAAACAGGATGATAGAATAAATCAGGTAGCAATCAGCGACGAAAACAATCCACACATTACCAAATACGCATTTATAAATATTAATAAAGCGGAGTTTTATTCCGCCAGTATTAGTTATAACTTCTCAAAAAAGTTTTATACTAATTACACGTCTTTCAACATTTCAAAACCCTTCATCAAGGTGCCTTATCTTAATGCAACAAGAATAATCCAAAAACCTGTTTGGACTTTCCAAATGAACAACGAATTTATAATATTAAAAAACACTACGTTTTATGTTGATTTTGATTATGAGAGTAGCGGCGACTGGGGCATGACATACTGGGGTAAGAGCTATAATTTATCTGCCGGTATTTATACCAAACTGTTTAACAAAAAACTGTTTTTATCATTGGCTGTCAATGATCTTCTCAGAACATATACATATTCATGGCATGATAAATATGCAAATATAGAATCGGGAGAAATGGGTTACAAGGATACCCGTTGGTTGAAAATAACCGTTAAATACAATTTTAATCAATTTAAAAATATCTTTGAAAAGAAATCAAGTAATAAGCAAGATTTGAATAGATTGTAAAATGCGTAGATTCCCAACAGAAATTCAACCAGACGCCATGGATTGCGGTCCCGTATCGCTTAAAATGATTGCTAAATACTATGGAAAAGAGTTTTCATTAGATAAATTACGCAGCATCACCTTTACATCAAAAGAGGGAGTTTCTCTTTTGGCTATTAGTGAAGCTGCCGAACAGATCGGGTTTAAAACAGTGGGCGGACGTTTAACTTTTGATAAGCTTGAAAAAGAAGCTCTTTTGCCTTGTATCGTCCATTGGAATCAGGAGCATTTTGTTGTTGTCTATAAAATAAAACCAAAAAATATTTTTAGAAAACAGGCTAACTGTAATAATATTAAACGATCAAGAGTTCATTATTTCACGAAGAAGACTCTCCGAATTTTTAAAAATAATTTAAATTTAACTACCACTCATCGGTTATAATATACCGCTCATTAGTGTTAATATACCACTCATTAGATAAGGTGCTCATTTTAATATTTATACGAAATTTCAAACTATTATTGTATCGGCTTATATGTGCACAAATAAGGTCATTTTATTAACGCATTGTATTGGCAATGCATATTATTAACTTTTTAAAATTTATTAAAATGAAAAAAAATCAAAAAAGATTATCTCCGGAGTATTTGGATATATTCGGAAATGAAGAAATGTTATCTTTGAAAGGTGGTAATACGCCATTAAAAATTACCATAAAAATAATTTGGACAAGTAAGAAGAAGAAACCCAAAAAATAATTCCTTTTCTTTATTCGAATTATTAAATACATTACTGCTCCACTATGCAGTAATGTATTTCTTTAATTTGTTGATTTTTAAAAGGATAAGATAAATGGATTAAGCTATAAACTTTATGAGAATAAGAAAGAATATTGTTACTATTTTATTACTGCTTGTTCCAATCTTTGTTATGGGACAATCGCAGATTAAAGGTGTGGTACATGATGAAAAGGGCAAAAGCCTTGCTTTTGCTAATGTTGTTTTAAAACACATCAACGATTCTACCAAAATAGTAAAGGGTACCACTACTGATTTAAAGGGAAATTATGTTTTTTCCGATGTACTTAACGGACGATATATTGAGGACGTAGCCTATGTTGGGTATCAATCGCAGTTTGATACAATTATAATAAAAGATAAAAATATATCGAAAAATTTCAGTTTAAAGCGTTTGGTTACTAGCCTCCGGGAAGTTGAGGTAAAAAGCAGTAGTGTAGAAAACGGGATAAACAAAGTAACTTTTTATACTACCCGTAACGACATAAAAAATGCGAACAACTCTTTTACCCTTTTGGAAAAGATCCCCAAATTGATTGTGAATAATATTGATAACACAATTACTACCGTAAAAGGATCTAAAGTTAAAATACTGATTAACGGGATGAATAGTAATGAAACCGATTTGTTGGCAATAAAACCCAATCAGGTAGTAAAAATTGAATATTACAACATGCCTCCTGCCCGGTATGCAAATTTGGGTTTTGCTGCGGTAATTAATGTGATTACCAAAAAGGCTCAACAGGGAATAAGCGGTGTAGTAAATCTCAAGAATGCCGTTACCAGAAGTTTTGGAGATGATTTATTAGACATTAAGTACAACAGTAAAAATGCACAATATGGATTAAGTTATTATTTAAGTTACAGAGATCTTTACAAAAAAACAGTTGATGAAATATTGCAGTATGAGATCAACGGTTTGAAGTATCAAAAAATTAAAACAGGGATAAAAAGTCCGATGAAATATCTTCAAAACAAGTTTGAATTGCATTATCTTTATCAAAAAGATTCCAGTTATTCGTTCAGAATTAAGTTGACCCCTTATTATATGCCTTCAAACAAGGATAATAATCAACTTCTCAGATATATGTATTCGGGTGTGGGAAAGAAAACAGAGGAGAAAACAGGTGTAGGTAACACAATTGATAACTCCAATGATTATCGGTGTGCTTTAGATGTATATTATGATAGAAATCTTAAAAAGAATCAGAAGCTTATTTTTGATATTGTTTCCACCTATTTCAATACCAGATACCGGAATTTAGAAAATGAAGTATTAAACGGTAACGATACAATACTCTACGATGATAATATAACTAAAAGCAATAAAATATCTACCATCGGAGAAGGGTTGTTTAAAAAGCATTTTGCTCATTTTAATGTAAATTTCGGATTACGGTTATCCTTTAGCCATTCAAAACAGACAGTAAATAATATGTTTGGTGAAAAATATTTTTCCATAAAAACATCCGAACAATATGCCTATTCCGAATTTATGGGTAAGATAAAAAAGCTATCTTATGATTTAAGTATCGGCATAAGCCTGAACTCATACTCCGAAAATGAAAATAACAGTCAGTATAGTTTTTTTATTTTACGCCCTTCAATAAATATTGGATATCCGATAACTAAAAAATCATCTTTTACGTTAACGTATTCCCGCGAGCCTTCCATTCCGGATATTTCCTTATTAAGCAGTAATAAATTTCTGATAGATCAAAATATAATATACGCCGGTAATCCTAATCTTAAGCCGTATGCTTCAAATGATATAGACCTGAAATATTCTCTACAGTTACCAAGATTATACTTTTCTACAGATGTTGAGTATTATTATGCTAAAAATACAATCTTTGCTAACTTTATCCAAAAAGAGTCTGCAATTTATTATGTTCCGGAAAATCAAAAGTGGGAAAATGGTTTTTATTGGGATGCTAATGTGAGTTATACGCCTTTTAAGTCAGGAATAGTAAATTTATCTTTGAATGCAGGCTATTATAAACAGGCACAGAAAACAAATATTAACAATAAAAATCAAATTGATGGCTTTGCTTTTTCAGGAACAATAAAGTTCAACTATAAGAATTTTCATTTGCAAGGGCAGTATAGTCCAAGCTATTATAGTATCAGTGATCAGTATATTAGCACGACACAACCCTATTCTTATATTGGAGGCTTTTACAAAAAACAAAATATTGAGATAGGATGCGGATTACTTTTTCCTTTCTCAAAATCCTGGCATATTTCTGATAGAACGTTTAATAATTCACTTGTCCATGACAGGGATGCCGTTAATATTTATGATCTCGGCAACATGTTTGTTCTTAATTTCTCATACAATTTTTCATCCGGAAGAAAATACAAGGAAAAACAAAAAATGATTCAAAATTCTGACAACGATTCCGGAGTTTTAAAGGTTAAATAATGATGTATAAAATGAAACCGATAGTTCAACCAGATGCCATGGATTGCGGTCCCGTATCGCTTAAAATGATTGCTAAATTCTATGGTAAAGAGTTTTCATTAGATAAATTACGCAGCATCACCTTTACAACAAAAGAGGGGGTATCCCTTCTATCCATAAGTGAAGCCGCAGAACAAATCGGGTTTAAAACAGTCGGGGGACGTTTAACTTTTGATAAACTTGAAAGAGAAGCTCTTTTGCCTTGTATTGTTCATTGGAATCAGGAGCATTTTGTTGTTGTCTATAAAATAAAACCAAAAAATATTTTCAGAAGACAAGCTGGGATTTATGTGGCAGATCCGGCACATGGACTCATTACATATAGTGAAAAAGATTTTAAAGAACATTGGGCAAGTACAAAAACAGGAGGAGAAGATAAAGGCGTCGTTTTGCTTTTGGAACCAACTCAGAATTTTTTTAAGCAGGAAAACGAAAAAACAAATCGTAAAAGCCTGAAATTTCTTTTTGGTTATTTCATACGTTATAAAAGATTTTTCGGACAACTATTAATTGGTTTGCTGCTTGGTAGTTTGTTTCAGCTAATTTTCCCGTTTCTTACACAAGCAATTGTGGATACGGGTATTGCAAATAAAAACATCGGTTTTATTTATCTCATAATGTTGGCGCAAATGGTATTGATAATCAGCCGGATGTCAGTTGATTTTATCAGGCGGTGGATTCTTCTGCATATTAGCACGCGAATAAACATCTCACTGATTTCCGATTTTTTTATAAAATTGATGAAATTGCCGATGAGTTATTTCGACACAAAACTTACCGGGGATATCCTTCAACGAATTAATGACCATGAACGTATAGAACGGTTTCTTACAGCCCAGACACTGAGTACTCTATTTTCATTTTTTACTTTGGTAATTTTTGGTGTGGTATTATGGATTTACAGCTTTAAGATTTTTGCGATTTTTTTTATCGGAAGCGTTATTTACACTTTATGGATACTGATCTTTCAGAAAAAACGTAGGGAATTAGACTATAAATATTTTGACGTAAGGGCAAAAAACCAAAATAAAACATACCAACTTATTCAGGGTATGCAGGAGATAAAACTTCAAAATTGTGAAAAACGCAAACGTTGGGAATGGGAAGATGTTCAGGCAGATTTATTTAAAGTTAATATTTCATCTTTACGGCTTGAACAAATGCTGGAAGCAGGTAATATTTTTATTAATGAAACGAAAAATATTATTATCACAGTTGTTGCTGCGTTGGCCGTAATAAATAACCAAATGACTCTTGGTATGATGTTGGCAACGCAGTATATTCTTGGTCAGCTTACTTTACCAATAGACCAAACACTCGATTTTATTCACGACTTACAGGATACAAGAATTAGCCTTGAACGTATAAACGAAATCCACCAGAAAGAAGATGAAAACGCAAATAAAGAAACCCGGAAGCAAAATTTAACAGATAAAAATATAAATATTGAAAACTTAGTTTTTCAGTACGAAGGGCCACATTCAAAGAAAGTTTTAAATGACATTAACTTAACAATTCCGCAAGGGAAAGTAACGGCAATTGTTGGGGTAAGTGGCAGCGGTAAAACTACTTTAATAAAACTACTTTTA
>VAPG01034233.1_pt1 | contig 11182 bp, 6 predicted proteins | sample 3393851 | NCBI WGS metagenome assembly VAPG01 (sample SAMN08290438, study PRJNA428436) | hydrothermal vent metagenome | isolation source: Deep-sea hydrothermal vent chimney | place: Atlantic Ocean: South-mid Altantic Ridge | depth 2194 m m
ACGGAAATGGCGATCAAAGAGCTTTTAACCGAAGGCAAATCATATTAAATTTTTTGGAGGGGTAATGAAGAAATTTTTTCTTGTATTAATCGGGGTATTGTTAATAGGTTCGATTGCAAATGCATCGGATATTAATGTGTGGCGGCAATCGACGCTCAATCAAATTCTCAAAAGAGGTGTTTTGAGAGTTGGAATGGAAGCCGGATATATGCCTTTTGAAATGAGGAGTAAGACGGGAAGGATTATAGGTTTTGATGTTGATGTCGCAAAGCTTATGGCAAAAAATATGGGTGTTAAACTCAAACTTGTAAATACGGCATGGGACGGCATAATTCCTGCTCTAATGACAGATAAATTTGATATTATAATGAGCGGAATGACAATAACGCAGCAAAGGAACTTAAAAATAAACTTTGCTGAACCGTACATTATTATCGGTCAAACTATCTTGATAAAAAAGAGTTTGACAGGCATAATCAAAAGCTATAAAGATCTAAATAATCCAAAATATACGGTAGTCACAAAGTTGGGTGTTACAGGAGACTTTGCTATAAAAAGATATATGCCTAAGGCACATGAGGAAACGTATGGAACAGAAATCGCGGCTGTTATGGAAGTTTTAGAGGGCAGGGCTGATGCATTTGTCTATGATCAACCATATAATGCGGTTTTTTACGCAAGAAAAGGGCACGGAAAACTTACCTTTCTTGATAAACCGTTTACCTATGAGCCGCTTGCGTGGGGAATCAGAAAAGGTGACCCTGATTTTCTGAACTGGCTCAACAACTTCTTAAGACAGATTAAACATGACGGCTCTTACAAAAAGCTATATAATAAATGGATTTTGAGTAATGATTGGCTCAGAAAGGTGCAGTAAATATTTTTATAGGAACATAGAATATGATGAGTAAACCGGTAAAATTAGGATGGAATTTTGCCTACATACTTGTGATCGTAGGAATCGTCTATTCTATATTTATCTCAAGTTCAAAAATCAGCTATATATGGAGATGGAACAATGTTCCATCCTATATAGTTTACAAGAGTAATGTTGATGTAAATGCACCTTTTGATGGTTTTGTACAAGGGTATAAAAATGAAAACCTAACGGTTAAATCTATAAAAGGTGCATTGAAAACTTTTAAGATTGAGAACATTAAGGTTAAAAAAGGGGACGTGGTTGATAGGGGGGATGAATTAGGATATAACAGTTCTTATAAGGCAGGCCCGCTTCTTGTCGGACTTTATATTACACTGAAAGTCTCAATAATAGCCATTTTTTTTGCAATGATTTTAGGTGTTGTAACCGGTCTTATGAGAATATCAGAAAATCCTCTTCTCAAAAACCTTGCTGTCACATATATCGAACTTATAAGAGGCACGCCGCTTCTTGTTCAGCTATTCATCTTCTATTTTTGCATTGGAACCGTTTTCAATCTCGATAGAATGGTTTCGGGAGTCGGAGCTTTGGCAGTTTTTGAGGGTGCATATATTGCAGAAATTGTGAGAGCAGGTATTCAATCCATAGACAAAGGTCAGACTGAAGCTTCGCTCTCACTTGGCATGAATTATTTTCAGATTATGAAATATATAATACTGCCTCAGGCAGTCAAAAGGACAATGCCTGCAATGGCAGGTCAATTCATATCGCTAATCAAAGATTCATCGCTTTTGTCTATCATATCAATAACAGATCTTACAAAAGCAGGCAGGGAGATTGTAAGTTCTACTTTTAGTCCGTTTGAGGTATGGTTTACGGTGGCGGCAATGTATCTAATGCTTACATATTCACTGTCGTTTTTAACGCAGTTGCTGGAAAGGAGAATGGCGAAAAGTGACAGATAAAAACTATGCTGTAGAAGTACATAATATCTATATGGAATATGCAAACGGCGTGAAAGCCTTAAACGGTTTTTCTTTAAAAGTAAATTACGGAGAGGTTTTAGTAATTGTAGGTGCATCCGGCTCGGGGAAAAGTACTTTTTTGCGAACACTTAACCGAACAGAGGAGATCAATTCAGGATCTATAATTGTCTTGGGCACAGATATTCTCAGCAGGAAAACTAAAATCACAAAAATAAGGGCTGAAATAGGCATGGTTTTTCAGCATTTTAACCTTTTTCCTCATCTTACGGTAATGGAGAATATTACTCTTGCACCTATAAGGGTAAAAAAGATCGAAAAACAAAAAGCTATTGATACTGCAACTGTCTTGCTTGAAAAGACAGGGATAGTTGATAAAGCGAATATGTTTCCGGCTCAGTTATCAGGCGGTCAACAGCAGCGTGTTGCAATTGCAAGGGCTCTTGCTATGGAACCTAAATTAATGCTTTTTGACGAAGTAACGAGCGCTCTTGATCCTGAAATGGTAGGTGAAGTTCTTGATGTTATGGAGACAGTGGCTAAGGGAGGGATGACTATGATTGTAGTCACTCATGAAATGGGTTTTGCAAAAAAGGCTGCAGATCGAATTGCATTTGTAGATAGGGGGAGAATTACCGAGACTGCCACTCCCGATGATATATTAAATAGTGACTTGCATCCTCAGCTTAGACAATTTTTAGATAAGATAAATTAGAGTAAATATTATTATACTATACATAAGAGGCCGTGTCGTTTAAGTGCTTGGTTGTAGTTCAGCTTTTTTGCTGGAATGCTAAAAAGCAGTTTGATTTTTAGATTATACAAAAGAGGTTAATATGAGCAAAAAAATTTTAATACTCATTTTAGATCGTTTAAGTAATACAAGGCAGATTACAGCAAGAGTTCTAACACAGGACGGCTATGAGGTGGCGGAAGCTGCCGATATCAAAGAATGTCTTAAAAAAGTAGAGAACAATAAACCTGATATCGTGTTGATTGATCACTGGTTTTATGATTTAGATCATAAGCTGTGTCAAAAGATTAAAGAAATTAATAATCTAAAATATACTTTTGTACTCTTACTGGAAAAGGACAAAAATATCAAACATGACAATATGGAATATTGTTTAAAGGCGGATTTTGACGGATATATAACATCGTCTGCTGCTGAATCTGAGACGCTTGCACGCATTGCCGCAATATCACGCATTATTATTTTCCAAAGATCGCTTTTAAGGAAAGAAGAAGAGAAACTAAAGATAAATAAGGCTGTGCGGCTTTATGCTGTGATAAGCCAGATTAATCAGGCAGTTGTACATGAGCATAACCGTGATAAATTGATGCAAAAAGTTTGTGATGTTGCCGTTGAGTATGGAAAATTCAAAATGGCATGGTTTGGTCTTGTTGACAAAGAGAAAAGCAGCGTAATTCCAGTTGCTCACAGCGGCAGCGAAAACGGCTATCTATCGGTTATGAAACAAATTAGTATAGACGATTCAGGTCAAGGAAAAGGACCGACCGGCTCTGCTTTGAAATCAGGAGAATATGTTATCTGCCATGATATTGCAACTGATCCTAAGATGAAACCATGGAAAGAGGAGGCGCTTAGACGCGGCTATCGCTCTTCATTGGCTCTGCCGATAAAAGTTTTTGGTGAGCAAATTGGTGTATATAATCTATATTCGGATACGTCCTATTTTTTTAATGATGATGAGATAAAACTTTTGCTTGAAACTGTGCAAGACATATCTTACGCTTTTGAAAATATTGAAATAACAAAACAAAAAGAAAAATCTGCAGCAAAACTTGAAGAATCGGAAAAAGAAATGAGTGCGGTGCTTGATGCTATACCGAATCTACTAATTGTTCTGAATAAGGAAGGGCGCTATATCAATGTTTTTAACGATGGCGGAAATTTATTGATCGGGCCGCCTGAAGAGCTGCTTGGCAAAACCATCAACGATGTGCTTTCTAAAGAAGATGCGAATTTTATACAAAAGGCGATAGATGAAGTTCTTTCAACGGGCAAAACCAAACAGTATGAATATTCCATAACAATTAAAAATCGTGTTAAATGGTTTGTCGCAAAGGTTGCTAAATTTAAATTCCAGGGAACAGATTGCGTGCTTTGGTCTGCAAGTGATAATACTGAGCTTAAAAAAGCGGAGCAGGCAGCTCAAAAGAATGAGAATCAGCTTAAAATTACGCTTAATTCTATAGGTGATGCTGTAATTGCTACGGATATCAAAGGAAAAGTTGTTCGAATGAACCGAATAGCTGAAAAGCTTACCGGATGGGATTTCGCTGAAGCAAAAGGAAAACCGCTGGATGAGGTGTTTTGTATTGTAAATGAGAAAAGCAGAAAGCAGGTTGAAAATCCGGTAAACAGGTCATTGGCGGAAGGTGTAATTGTGGGACTTGCAAATCATACTGTGCTTATCTCAAAAAATGGAGGAGAATTTAATATTGCCGATAGCGCAGCTCCTATAATTGACGCAGATGGCACTATTTTCGGAGTGGTGCTTGTTTTTAATGATGTAACTAAACAAAGAAATCTCGAACGAATACTTCAAGAGAGCGAGGAAAAATATCGAAAAGCTTTCAAAACCAGCCAGGATGCAGTTGCTCTTAGCCTGATTAGCGGCGAATATGTGGACATTAACGATGGTTTTATTCGGCTTACAGGATTTGCAAGAGAGGATGTTATCGGAAAGCGTGCTAATGAAATAGGTATTTGGGCTATTCCGGAAGACCGCAGAAAACTTGTCATGGAACTTGGCAAAAAAGGAACGGTTAGCAATTTTGAATCACAATTCAGATGTAAAGACGGAAGTCTGAAAACCGCTTTACTTTCTGCTAATATTATTAAACTGAACGGCGAACCTCATATATTATCAATTACGCACGATATTACGGAGCGTCAAAAGATGAGACAGACATTGAAGGAAAGCGAAAGTCGTTTTCGTGCTTTAGTTGAACAATCAACCGATGCAATGTTTCTTTCTGATATGGATGGCAATATTATTGATGTAAATAGAGAGGCATGTAAAGGTTTGGGGTATTCACATAGTGAATTGCTGAGAATGAATGTCAGTGACCTTGACCCGGTATATGCAAAAAATGGATATAAAAATAGATTACGGGAAAGTTTGACTTTGGGCAATCCCGTAATGATTGAGACCGTGCATAAACGAAAAGACGGATCTATCTTTCCGGTTGAGGTTAATATCGGCATTGTGGAACTGATTGGAAAACCTGCCATTCTCGGTTTTGCGCGCAATATTTCTAAACGCAAATTAGATGAGAAGTTAATTATAAGAAAAAATAAGCAGCTTTTTTTGCTTTCCAATGCTTCAACCGAGATAAATAAAGTTTTAGACCTTTCAACAATTCTTGAACGGCTTGTTGAAATTGCCATTGAATTGACAGGTTCCACATCTGGTTCGGCAGCTTTATATCAAAATAAGCAGATGGTATTCAGAAAATATCTTAATAATGGGAAAATGACCGATATTAATTTCAAATTTGATACTGGTTATGGAGTTCCAGGTCATATTATGAAAACAAAAAAACCTTACATAACCAACGATGCAAAAAACGATAAATATGTAATTAGGGGAATACGTGGAAAAGTAGGTCCTCATCAATTAATTGATGTGCCGATTCTTAACAAAAAAAGAGAGCTGCTTGGCTGTTTTGAAATTTATAACACAAAAGATAAGCGCCCTTATGACAAAAATGATATCGAAATATTGCAGGGTTTGTCTGCAAATGCTGCGGTGGCTACCGAAAACGCACAGATGCTGCTTGAGCAAGAAAAAATGAAAAGAGAACTTTCTTTTGAACGGGATCAATTTTCTTTTATTCTTAATGCTCTGCCAATTGGAGTAGCTGTATTGGATAAAGATAATAAATATATCTTTATCAATCCAAGTACATCAAAAATAGATGGTTTCCATGGTAAAATTGCAGATTTAATAGGTAGAAAAGTAAAATATAACCACTCCAAAGAAATCGGATATATTATTGATAAGATTATAGTTGATTTTAGATCCGGCAAAAAAACATTTCATGAAAGAGAAGTAGGAAGAGGTGAAAGAACAATCAAAACATCTTATCACGCACTATATGATAAAGAAAAAAAATATATTGGTCTTATCCGTATTATTTTAGATGTTACAGAAAGAAAAAAAGCTGAAATGAAGATCAGGGAGAGCCAGCAGCGTCTTTATAGTCTTTTGAACAATACTCCGTTGGGAGCGATTTTTTGGGATTTTGATTTTAGAATTATCGATTGGAATAAAGCCGCCGAGAAGATATTCGGATACACTAAAAATGAGATCTTAGGTAAGCATGCCGGCATAATTGCGCCTCTTAAATTAAAAGATCAGATGAAAGATCTGAATAATAACATTATCAATCAAACAGGCGGCTACAGAAGTGTTAATGAAAATATAACAAAAGAGGGTAAAGAAATATTATGCAACTGGTATAATGTTGCCATAACCGACGCAAACGGAAAAGTCACAGGGGTGGCTTCTTTGGTTGAGGATATTACAGAACGCAGCAATATTGAAGCGGAGTTAGAGAAAAGTGAACAGGGATTAAGAGAAGCTCAGAAGATAGCGCATATAGGTCACTGGAAATATTACCTTGCAGATGACAATCTTTTGTGGTCGGATGAAATATATAGAATATTTGGAGTTTCGAAAGGCGAATTCATGGGAACACATGCCAATTTTATAAGACTCATTTATTCCGAGGACAGAAAAAAAGCCAATAAGGCTTTTCACGATTCTTTGAAAGATGGCAAGGAGCACACGTCTAACTTAAGATTTACAAGACAGGGCACAAAGGAGATGCGGTATTTAGAAGTAAAGTACAAGTGTTTTAAAAACGACAAAGGCGAAGTGGCGGGTGTTATGGGCACCGATCAGGATGTAACTGAAAAAACTAGACTTCAGCATAAAATAAAAGAGAAAGAAGAAGTAATGCTTTCTCAGTCCCGCCAGGCTGCAATGGGTGAGATGATAAGCATGATAGCTCATCAATGGCGGCAGCCTCTCGCTGTGATTTCCATGGGTATGAATAACATATTGGCAGATATTGCACTTGATATGGTTAAAACGGAAGAGCTAAAAAGAGTTGCACAGCTTATATTAGATCAAACCAAGCACCTATCTGAAACCATAGATGATTTCAGAAATTTTTTCAAACCTGTGAAAAAATTAGAGGAAGTTTTGCCTAAGAATGTGATAATCGAAGCTTTAAAATTTACAGGTAAAAGCCTGGAGTATTATTCAATAGATGTACAAGAAAATTACCGTATAGTCCATCCGATAAAAACATATTCCAGGGAACTGCTTCAGGTTATCATAGCTGTAATACAAAATGCCAAAGATGCCATAGTTCAAAAAAATATAAAACAGGGATATATAAAAATTGATGCATACGAAAGTAAAGCCGCGACTTATATAAAAATATGCGATAATGCAGGCGGAATAGACAAAAAGATAATAGGTAAAATATTTGAACCTTACTTCAGTACAAAGGAAAAGCAGACGGGGACAGGTCTTGGCCTTTATATAGCCAAAATAATAATGGAAAAACATTTAAACGGCAGGATATGGGCTGAGAATACAAGCGACGGCGCATGCTTTATTATTGAGATCGAACGATAAAATTAAGATGAACGACTATATAGATCTAAAAAACAGGATCAATGCCTCAAAAGTTTTGCTGGTAGAAGACGAAAAGATTATTTTACAGGAAGAGTGTCTATTTTTTAGAAAATTTTTCTCAACTGTGGATACTGCAAGAAATGGTGCAGAGGGTGTTGATAAATTTGAGAAAGGTGATTATGAAATTATTTTTTCCGATGTCAAAATGCCTGTAATGAATGGATGGGAGATGAGTGAAAAGATTAGAAAAATCAATCCCAATGTGTTTGTTGTTATGATATCGGCGTCACAAGATCATAATGATGACAAGCATCAGTATGATTTGTATCTTAAAAAACCCTTGAGTTTTAAGGTTATGATACATGTTATAAAAGAGATAATAAGGAAATTAAAGCTATGAATCTTGATAGCATCATAAAACTGAAAAAATTTGCAAAAGAGTTTTCCGTACTTTATGTTGAGGATGAAGCTGATATAAGATTTGAAATGGCGGCTTATCTTAGAAAAATTTTCAAATCGGTTGCCTGCGCCAAAAACGGTGAAGAAGGTCTTGAGCAATTTGGCAACGGCAGTTTTGATATTGTAATAACTGATATAAAGATGCCGAAAATGAATGGCATTGATATGCTAAAGAAGATAAAAGAGATCCATTCCAATCAAGAGATGATTGTTGTTTCAGCTTATACTGAGATCAATTATTTTATCGATTCTATTAAGATTGGAGTTACAGGATACATTATTAAACCTATAGATTACAATCAAATAGCCGATGTACTTTATAGCGCTTCAGTTAAACTTTACAAGTTTAAAGAAAACAGACTATACCATGAATATTTGGAAGAGCTTGTCCAAAGAAGGACGAAAGAAAAATATGCTTTGCAAGATGAAAAAATAGCCAATTATAAAAAGTCGCTCTTATCTTTTGTAAGGCTTATTGAAAATCGGGATACCTATACTGCAGGACATAGCAGCAGAGTGGCTAAATACTGTGTAAATATGGCAAAGGTAATGGGGTATAATAAAGATATGAAGGCAAAACTTTATCAAGCCGGCATTATGCACGACATAGGCAAAATTTCAACACCTGATTTTATACTTCTTAAACCCGGCAGGTTAAACGATGTTGAATATAAACTAATTCAAGAGCATGTTGTCGTAGGATACAATTTTTTGTCACAAATACCGATGTATGAAGATCTTGCCGAGATTGTAAAATATCATCATGAGAGATATGACGGCAAAGGTTATCCGTATGGATTAAAAGGTGACGAGATTCCTATGCTTTCACATATCATGATTGTTGCCGATGCGTTTGATGCTATGACAACAAACCGAATATATAAAAAAAGCAAGAATGTAAAAGAAGCTATTGATGAAATAAAAAGTCTGTCGGGCTTGCAGTTTCATCCTAAAGTTGTGAAGGTCGCTATCTCTGTCTTTAGTGATGTATCAATACAAGAGGATATAAATCAGATTCCCAAAAACGATCTTGAAGAAGAAAGGTTTTTCTATTACTACAAAGATATACTTACGGGTGCGTATAATAATAATTATCTTGAATTTTGCATACGAAACCGAAGTTATGACAAATATAATTATAGATATTTGGTAGGATTTTTTCTGCATCATTTTACGCAATATAATAATAAAGCAGGGTGGGAGCAGGGCGATAAGATGCTTATAAGAGTTGCTCTTTATTTACAAAAATATTTCAAAAATTCTCTGGTTTTTAGAATACATGGTGATGACTTTTCCGTTTTAAGCAAAAATGATATTAAATTAAGCAAAAATTTTTTAGATGGTGCTGAATTTTTAAAGGCTGCCGGAATAACATTTGAAGTAAACAGTATTGATATATCCGAAGAACAGGAAACAGTCTATAAAGAACTATTGTATAAATTAAGTCCTGAAAATTATAAAAATTAAAATATCGGCTGACAGCAATTGAAAATCCGTTTTTCGTTTATCAATAAAAACCGTTCGGCTGCTAAGATAAAATGCCGACCAATAAACCGCTGAAATTGTGTAGATTTTTCATAATATAAATCGGAGTTCAATTGTTAAAAATTTATAGATTGTTAGAACAAGCTTCTGCTTTTTTGAATATTGATTAGGGGAAAATAATTATGGATAATTTAAGCAACTTAATTGAACATTTCTCGATCAATAAACTTCAAATATTTTTTATGCAAAAAATCAGCAATTTTAAACCCGATAAAGAAGATTACGGATATTTATTTAAAAATAATGATATAGACGAGATCGAAAATTATCAAGATATAGTAAAAATCGGTGAAGCCGACTTAACAAACTCCGATGATTTAATCGTTATTGCCGCTAAAACTTTATCTGAACTTACAAGTAGAGCCGGAAAGAAAAAGCAGTATGAAATTGCAAAGAAAATTTTAAAAGAAGAAAATAAAGATGCAGCTTTTTTTATTTTCTACGATGATGACGGCAGTTTCAGATTTAGCTTTATAAAAGCAAATTTTATCGGCGCAAAAAGAGATTTTACAAACTTTAAACGATATACTTATTTTGTAAGCAGAAAATTAACTAATAAGACTTTTAGAAATCAAATCTCAAAATGTAATTTTAACGATTTAAACAGCATCAGGGAAGCATTTAGTGTTGAACCGATTACGAAGGAATTTTATGAAAAATTACAGCATTGGTATTTTTGGGCAATAAAAAATGTAAAATTTCCATCTGATGCCGAAAAAGAAACCAATGGACGCCAAAGCTCAGTTATACGACTCATAACAAGAATGATGTTTATCTGGTTTATGAAAGTCCGCAATTTGATCCCCGATAATTTGTTTGAAAAAGCCAAAATAAAAGAAATCCTGAGAGATTGTTCGGACAATCAATCGACTTATTATCAGGCCATCTTGCAGAATCTGTTTTTTGCCACTTTGAATACGGAGCAGCGAAAAAGAAAATTTCGCAGCGAAAAAAGAGGTGCAAAAGGCTATAATCCAGATTATGGCAATCATCATGTCTATCGGTATCATAATTTATTTAAAAATGATAATTCGCTTATCGGCTTATTTGAAAAAATTCCGTTTTTAAACGGCGGTTTGTTTGCATGTCTGGATTATAAAACTAAAGATAAAGAAGAACGAAAATATATAGACGGTTTTACTGATACCAAAGGACAGCAGCCCAAAGTCCCAAATTTTTTGTTTTTTTCCGAGCCGATAAAGGTGGATTTAAGCTATTTTCTTAATGGAAAAAATCAAACATACGAAGTAGAGGGATTGATCAATTTGTTTAAAAACTATAATTTTACCATTGATGAAAACGAACCTGATGATATCGAAATTGCTCTTGACCCGGAGCTGCTCGGAAGTGTTTTTGAAAATCTGCTGGCAAGTTACTATCCGGAAACGGCAACTACAGCGAGAAAAGCAACGGGAAGTTTTTATACCCCGCGTGAAATTGTTAGCTATATGGTGGATGAAAGTTTAAAGCAATATTTCCGTAGTAATATTGGTAACGAAAGCATCTTGCTTTCAGGAGCTTCCACTGCAGCAAATACTGTAGCAAAAGCTTCCAGCTTTCATGGGCAGAATACTTCAAAGCAGGATACTTTTGAGACGCTGTTCGACGCTCATTCTGAGAATCCATTTGACCAA
>VAPG01029484.1_pt1 | contig 11167 bp, 9 predicted proteins | sample 3393851 | NCBI WGS metagenome assembly VAPG01 (sample SAMN08290438, study PRJNA428436) | hydrothermal vent metagenome | isolation source: Deep-sea hydrothermal vent chimney | place: Atlantic Ocean: South-mid Altantic Ridge | depth 2194 m m
AGCAGGTAGAGACGGGCCAGCAGGGCGGCGGTAAAGACAAAAGCGGCGATAAAATGAATATAGAACATGGTGGCCACGGGAAAGGAACGGCCGCCTTCCAGCATGGTATTGGTCCAGGGAAAGTGGATATAGAATCCCGTCGTCACCAGCACCACAACGGACAGCGCAAAACTCCAGTGAAACAGCCGCAGCAGAACGGACCAGGCGAGATTTTGTTGATAGCGCATGTTGTCCTCCTTTAAGCGTTTCCGGATGGGCACTTGTGTCCTGCCAAGCGCCAACTGACGCATCTTGCTCGTCCTTCGGAGTTCCTGCCGTGTTGCGGCTTCAGTTACATAGCGTTGCTATGCGCCCTCAGCCGCGCCTTGCAGGAACACCAAATTACTTCGCAACCTTGCGTCATTTGTCAATTGACATGACACTAGAGAGCCTTGACCTTGACCAGTTCCCTGCCTTGCGGATCCAGCATGTGAACCGCGCAGGCAATGCACGGGTCAAAGGAATGGACGGTCCGCAGGACTTCCAGGGGTCTTTCCGGTTCCGCTACGGGATTGCCCACCAGGGCGGCCTCGTAGGGACCAGGCTTGTCCTTGTCGTCACGGGGCCCGGCATTCCAGGTTGACGGCACCACGCACTGGTAGTTTTTGATGACGCCGTCCTGAATGACAATCCAGTGGGAAAGCGCCCCCCTGGGGGCCTCATGGAAACCGAAGCCCAGTTGCTCACCCTTCGGGAAGGTGGGCTTGTTGAAGATCTCCAGGTCGCCCTTGCCGATGTTGTCCACCAGCAGGTCCCAGTGCTTGAGGGCCAGGTCGGCAAGCATCGCCGCCCTGACGGCCCGGGCTACATGGCGGCCGGGCGTGGACTGCAGCACGGCCGGGCCGACCTGAACCCCGGCCAGGGAAGAAATCCGGGCCAGGACGTCATCCACGTATTTTTTCGTTAAGGCATGCCCCTGGGCATAACCGATCAGGACCTGGGCCAGGGGACCGACCTGCATGGGCTGCCCCTGGAAACGCGGCGCCTTGATCCAGGAGTATTTGCCGTCATCCTGGAAGTCGGTATACTTGGGGATGGTGTCTTCCTTGTAGGGGTCCTTGGTCCAGTTACCGTCATACCATGACCTGGCAATACATTCGACCACGTTGTCGCTGAAATACGGATCACGAAAACTCTTGAAGGGCTTGACCGTGCCCAGGTCGCCGCCCATGATCGTGCCGCCGGGCAGATCAAAGGAATCCGACTTGGTGTCGAGAACCATGTCCGGCACGGCCAGGTAATTGGTGACCCCGGCACCGTACTGGAGCCAGTCCTTGTACAGGGCGCCGATGGCGATGACATCGGGCAGGTAGACCTGCTGGATGAACCCCCTGACCTCCCCGATCAGTTGCTTGATCCAGTACAGGCGTTCCATGTTGAGGGTGTTTTCGTTATCCAGGTTGATGGCCGTCGTCACGCCGCCCACCGACATGTTCTGCAGGTGCGGGTCTTTGCCGGCGATAATGGCCAGGGCCATATCGGCCTTGCGCTGGTAGTCCAGTGCCTCCAGGTAATGGGAGACGGCCATGAGGTTGGCCTCCGGGGGCAGAATCATGGCCGGATGGCCCCAGTAGCCATTGGCGAAAGGGCCAAGCTGGCCGCTGTCGACCAGGGACTGCACCTTTTCCTGGACCGCCTTGAACCGCTTGGCGCTGTTGCCGGGCCAGTTGGAGAGGCTGTCCGCCAGCTGCACGGTTTTCTTGATATCGGCCGACAGGGCGGAAACCACGTCAACCCAGTCCAGGGCGGAAAGGATATAAAAATGAACGATATGGTCATGCAGGGCATGGATAGACAGCACCAGGTTGCGGATATACTGGGCATTTATGGGTATTTCCAGGCCCAGGGCGTTTTCAACACACCTGACCGAGGCCAAGGCGTGGACGGTGGTGCAGACCCCGCAGATACGCTGGGTGAAGAGCCAGGCATCCCTGGGGTCGCGGCCCTGGAGGATGGTCTCGATGCCGCGCCACATCTGGCCTGACGACCAGGCCTTGTTGATGAAGCCGTTATTTATCTCCGCATCTATTCTCAGGTGGCCTTCGATCCTGGTTATGGGATCAACAACGATTCGCTGTGCCATGAACATCCTCCCTCAGGATTATTCCTGCTCGTCTGGTGTCTTATTACACTTTTTGCACTTAACGACCCGTTTGCCGATACCGACCGCGGCATGGATTCCGACCGCGGCAGCGGTAACGCCCAGGATCTTCATACCCACCGATGTTGCGCCGGTCACAATGCCTTCACCGCCGCCGGGAATAGTGACCCCCGGCAGACGTTCGTAGAAGGGAGTCATGGTATCCCAGAATTCAGGTTCGGTGCAGCCGACACAGCCATGCCCGACTCCGACCGGCCAGGCCCCCACACCGTTGAAGCGCACTGCCGGGCAGTTGGAAAAGGTCCCGGGACCCTTGCAGCCGACCTTGTAGAGGCAGAAGCCCTGGCGATGTGCTTCATCCCCGAATTGCTCGACAAAACGCCCCTCGTCGAAATGGGCCCGCCGTTCGCACTGATCATGGATTTCACGGCCGTAGGCGAAGAGCGGCCGGCCCAGCTGATCGGTCCTCGGCAGCCGTTTGAAGGTCAGGTAGTGCAGGACCGTGCCCAGGAAAGAGATCGGGTTGGGCGGGCAGCCGGGGATATTGATTATCGGGGTGCCCTTGACCAGGTCCCGGACGCCGACGGCGCCGGTGGGATTCGGTTTGGCGGCCTGGATACCGCCGAAAGACGCACAGGTACCGATGGCAATGACGGCCGCGGCTTTCGGCGCCACCTCGGCCAGGATATCCACGGCCGTGCGGCCGCCGATCTTGCAGTAAATTCCGCCGTCTTTGGTGGGGATGCCCCCCTCGACGACGCAGATAAATTTGCCGCTATACTTACTGAGTGTGTCCTGCAAGACCTGCTCGGCCTGGTGGCCGGCGGCGGCCATCACGGTTTCATGGTAGTCCAGTGAAATGATATCGAGGATCAGACGGCCGATGTCCGGGTGCGATGCCCGGAGCAGGCTCTCCGTACAACCGGTGCATTCCTGGAAATGCAGCCAGACTACCGGCGGCCGTTGGGCCGAGGTGGCCGCAGCCACCAGCTTCGGCACCATGGTCTCCGAGAGCCCCAGGGCGGCGGCCGCCATGGTACACCCTTTGATAAAGGTGCGGCGGTCGACCCGCATGTTGTTGACCTCGTTCCCAAAATCATGACGTGACATGCTTCCCTCCTTTTTCCTTGCAGAAGGATTTGGGGTTATCCGTAAACGCCGCAATGAGCAGGCGGCCCTGTCTCTGCTTTCGAACTTGTTGTTGTCCGGTACTCCGATGTGGTACCATTATGGTCCAATGTCGCAACCCGGCGTTTTTGCAACGAACTGAAATCACTACCAGAGAATATGACACCTACATATGATTATGTATAACTCAGCTGAAAAGTCAAATTTTTCCGTTTTTAAAAAAAATGGCCGGCGACCGGGATGCTCAGCAGATTCTCGGCAGGGGCTCGCCGCTAAGCGCTCCGACAATGCGGGCGCCGCCGATGCCGGTCTTCAGGATCACCCTGGCCGGGTGCTTTTCAGACGACTTTGCGGTAACAGTGCCGATGACCCGGGCATCGCACCCTTCGGGTGTTGCCCGCATGGCCGCCAGCAGGAGATCAGCCGCCCCGGCATCGACAATGGCGATGCATTTGCCCTCATTGGCGAGATAGAGGGGATCAAGGCCGAGCAGCTCACAGGCCGTCTTCACCCCGGGCCTGACCGGCAGCCGCTCCTCGTCGATTTCAATCCGGACCTTGGAGCTTGCCGCAATTTCCGCGAGCACCGTGGCCACGCCGCCGCGGGTCGGATCGCGCAGACAGCGTATGCGGCCCGGTGCGGCCCGGAGCATGGCGGCGACCATGGTGTGCAGCGGTGCCGTATCGCTTTGAATCTTGCTCTGCATGGACAGCCCGGCCCTGGCGGCCATGATGGTCACCCCGTGGTCTCCCAGGAAGCCGGAGATAAGGACCGTATCCCCTGGCCGGGCCAGGTCCGCGCCCAGCACCAGGTGGTCCGGCACGGCGCCGATCCCCGAAGTATTGATGAAAATCTTGTCCGCCTTGCCCCGCGGCACCACCTTGGTGTCACCGGTGACAATGGGGACCCGGCAGTTATCCGCCGCCCGGCCGATGGAATCGGCCAGCCGTTCGAGCTCGGCCATAGCAAAACCTTCTTCCAGGATCAGGGAAAGGCTGAGCGCCAGCGGCCGGGCGCCCTGCATGGCCAGGTCGTTGACGGTGCCGTGCACGGCCAGCATGCCGATATCACCGCCGGGAAAGAAGATGGGGTCGACCACGTAGCTGTCGGTGGTAAAGGCGATCCGGGCGGCACCGGTGCTCAGGACTGCGCTGTCCTCGAACCGGGCCAGCTCCGGATTGTTGAGCCTGGGCAGGAAAACGGTTTCGATAAGCTGGCGGCCGGCCCCCCCGCCGCTGCCGTGGTCAAGAAGGATGCGACTGGTCATAGGTCACCGTATTTACTGTAGGCCGCGCAGGTCCCTTCACTTGAAACCATGCAGGGGCCGACCGGATGGGTTGGCGTGCACCGGGTGTTGAAAAGCGGGCACTGGGGAGGCTTGATCCGGGCGGTCAGGATTTCGCCGCAACGGCAGCCCTTGGGCTCCGGCACAAAAACGGCCGGCAGCTCGAAGCGGGCAGCGGCGTCAAAGTCCTTGAATTCCGCTTGCAGCTCCAAGCCGCTGCCGGGAATCTCTCCCAGGCCGCGCCACCAGGCGTCACAGGGTTTAAAGACCCGGTAGATTATCTCCCTGGCCCTGGGGTTGCCTTCCCTGCTGACCACCCTGCCGTAGCAGTTTTCAACCAGGGCCTGGCCCCGGCCTGCCTGGCGGGTCAGCATATAGACGGCGCTTAAGATATCAAGAGGCTCAAAGCCGGCAATCACGCAGGGAATGTGAAACCGTTCGACCAGGGGCTGGTAGGCCTGTTCACCGATGATGGCGCTGACATGGCCGGGACAGAGCAGGCCGTCAATGGCCAGTTCAGGATCACTGAGCAGGACCTCCAGGGCCGGCGGCACGACCTTGTGCGAGACCAGGAGCATAAAGTTGCGCACCTTGCGGCGCCGCGCTTCGAGTACGGTGGCGGCGATGACCGGGATGGTGGTCTCGAAACCGATGGCCGGAAAGACGACCAGGCCGTCGGTGTTCCGGGCAATATTCAGGGCATCGGCCGGCGAGTAGACAATCTCGACCCTGGCGCCTTCGGCCCTGGCCATGGCCAGGCTCTTCCCCTCGCTGCCCGGTACCCGGAGCAGATCGCCGAAGGTGGCCAAGATGACTCCTGGTTTCGCGGCCAGGGCGGTCATCCGGTCGATATCTCCGGTAGCGGTCACGCAGACAGGACAGCCAGGCCCGGAAATCAGTTCGATTTCGGCAGGCAGGAGGGAACGTATGCCGTGCCGGAAAATGGCCATGGTATGGGTACCGCAGACCTCCATGATCCGCAGCGGCCCGGCCAGGTCTTCCCGGATGCGCTCGGTCAGGGCGGCGGCGAGCCGGCGGTCGCGAAACCCTTCAGATATCGCTGTCTGTGACATGCCCGGCCATCTCCCGCATCAGGTTCAGGTTGATTTCGGCCTCGGCCGGCTCAAGGGTATGAATGGCAAACCCGGCATGGACAATGACATAATCCCCCGGACGCGGCCAGCGATCGACAATATCCAGGCGAACCTCTTTGCCGAGGCCCTCCTCCTCCACCACCGCGCAGGGAAACGACAGGGGATCGTTTCGGTCGCCGCGGACTTCAGTGACGCGCATGGGAATCGCCAGACACATGGGTTCCTCCGATAGCCGCCTGGCCGAGGGCGATGCCGCCGTCGTTGGCCGGGACCTGCCTGTTGACATATACCTTGAGGTGAGACTTGGCAAAGAATTCGCAAAAGCCTTCAACCAGAAGACGATTCTGCAGGCAGCCGCCGCCGAGGACAATGGTGTCAATTCCGGTCCGCCTGCTCAAGCAGCGTATCATATTTCCGCAGCAGAAGACAAGAAACCGGTGAAAAAACAGCGCGATATCCCCGGCAGCCGCAGGTCCCGAGGTCATGTTTTCAACGACATACCGGATACATTGATCGGTCGAGGCCTCGAGAATGCCGTTTTTTTCCGTGTACAACAAATCGGCCGGCATTGCCCTGGAGGCCCGGCAATTCATCATGGCTGCGCCGCCAAGGGCGGCGGCGGCCAAGGCCTCCAGTTCCATGGCGGCCTGGCCTTCGAAGGTGTTGACGTGACAGATGCCGAGCAGCGAGGCCACCGCATCGAACAGGCGGCCGCAACTCGAGGTCAAGGGGCAGTTGACGTCTTTGGCCATCATCTCCCGGATCAACTGCCGGTCATGGCCGGCAACGGCGCCCAGGTTGACGGTTGCCGCCGCTTCGTCGATTCCGGCCAGGTGGAGCGCGGCCAGGGCCATGCGCCAGGGCTGCCTGGCCGCCTGGTCCCCGCCCGGCAGCGGCATGGGGGCCAGCCGGCCGAGCCGTTTATACGCATGCAAGGAGCATTGCAGGATCTCCCCGCCCCAGACCGTGCCGTCGGGACCGAAACCGCTGCCGTCCAGGACGACGGCCAGGGCCCGGTCCAGGCCATGTTCCGCCATGACCGAGGCGGCGTGAGCCCAATGGTGCTGGACCCGGACCAGGGGCAGCCCGAGCTGTTCGGCAAACCTGCCGCTCAAGTAGTCGGGATGCGGGTCGGCGACCACCAGGCGCGGTTCGATTTCCAGCAGGGCCTGTAATCGTTCGACCGTCTCCGTGAAAAAATCAAGGGCGGCCGGGTTGTTCATGTCGCCTATATGCTGGCTCATAAAGGCATCACGGCCGCGGGCCAGGCAGAAACTGTTTTTCAGTTCGCCGCCAACGGCCAGCAGCGGGGGCAGCTCAAATCCAAGGCGCACCGGTGCCGGGGCATAACCGCGGGACCGCCGCAGGAAGACCGGGGCACCGGCCGTTACCCGGACCACCGAATCATCGACCCGGGTATGGATGCCCCGGTCATGCAGCAGAAAACCATCGCCAAAGGCGGCCAGCCGCTGCCCGGCCTCGTCATTATCCTTGCAAAGCGGCTCGCCGGCCGGATTGCCGCTGGTCATGACCAGGCAGTCGGGGACCCCGGGCCGGGCAAAGAGCAGGTGATGCAGGGGCGTGTAGGGCAGCATGACCCCGAGTTCGGCCATGCCCGGCGCCAGGTTTTCGGCCGGCCCGGCCGCCCGCCGTTTTTTCAGCAGGACAATAGGGCGGGAGCATGAGCTCAGCAGCTCCTCCTCTTGCGGGGTGACATGGCAGAGCCTCTGCGCGGTTTGCAGGTTCCGCGCCATAACGGCCAGGGGCTTGACCGGCCTGTTTTTCCGCCGCCTGAGCGTTGCCACCGCCGGCGCCGAGTAGGCGCTGACGGCCAGGTGAAAACCGCCCAGCCCCTTAATCCCGATGACCGCCCCGTTTGCGAGCGCAGCCGCTGCCGGGGCCAGGGGATCGTCCACCGCCGGCAGCGAACCGTCGCCGGCCTGCCAGCTCAGGCGCGGGCCGCAGTCGGCACAGGCATTGGGCTGGGCGTGAAACCGCCGGTCACGGGGATTTGTATACTCTGCCGTGCATGCCGGACACATCGGGAACACGTCCATGGTCGTCCGGGGCCGGTCATAGGGCAGGGAACGGATAATGGTATAGCGCGGCCCGCAGTTGGTGCAGTTGGTAAAGGGATAGCCGTAGCGCCGGTCGCCGGGGTCGAAAATTTCCCGCAGGCAGTCCGTACAGGTCGCGGTGTCGGGCGCGACCTGAGTGGTGCACCTGCCGCTGCCGTCGCTGTCACGGATCACAAAAACGACGGACGGCCCGGAAAGGTCCGCCGGCCGCTGCCGCAGGGAATCAATGCGGGCCAGGGGCGGGGCGTCACGCCGCAGGGCTGCCAGGAAGGAATCGATCGTCCCGGCCGGGCCGGCAATCCTGATAACCACGCCACCGCCGGTATTGGTGATATACCCGGCCAGGCCGAGCCGCGTCGCCAGCCGGTAGACAAAGGGCCTGAATCCCACCCCCTGAACGGTCCCGCCGATCTCTATTTCCCGGGCCTGCCTAGTCACCGGCAGCACACTTGCAGGTCGTCATGATAAAGGAAGTTGGACAATCCTGTAACCAGGTAAGCAGCATCACCGCCAACAAAACAGGAGACATGAGGAGTAACCCAAGAATAAGGCGCTAATGTCGAAGAGGCGTTTCATAAAATCTTCAAAAAAAAGTGGCTCCAACCTGCGCGGGAATGACAATAAAAGCAAAGAATCCGTCATCCCCGCGAAGGCGGGGATCCAGTGCCTGATATCCTCAGCAACGTAAGGTGCGTTTTACGCACCAACCAGTGCGTGGTGCATGGAATACACCCTACAGGCTCACCAATCCCGAGTATCTTCGCCAGGAATTGCCCCAGGGCGGAACTCCCCTTTTGTGGTCATTGACGAGATACAGAAACTTCCCTCATTGCTTGATGAAGTGTACTGGCTGCACGAAAATCGTCAAGTTCAATGTGCTCTTTGCGGGCCAAGCGCCAGGGAGGTCAAACGGGGACATGCAAATTTACCGGGAGGCAGGGCGACACGGTATGAGTTGTTCTGATTTGTTTCCAGAGAACTTGGCCCGGATCTTGACCTGCACCGGATTCTGAATCATGGATATCTTCCAAGGATATATCTTTCTCAACCGCCCCGTCGACTTCTCAATGCCTATATTGCCTATTATCTCAAAGAAGAAATAGCTGCCGAAGGGTTGGTGCGCAATCTCCCGGTTTTTTCCAATTTTCTAAATTTTCTAAAAAGGAAGCCCTCCTGTCCACGAGTTAAATCCCCCCGGCTGCATGCGGCTGCACTTCTTCTCACTTGACGTGTGCCGTGCTCGCGCTTACAATGTATGCAAATGTAATACAAGGAGATCCACCATGCTTAAAGTCGAAAGTGTGACAGTTCGTGTCAAGCCGACCACAAAAATACGCCTGGAAGCCCTGGCCCGCGCAACCAAACGTTCAAAATCCTACGTCATCGAAGAGGCTTTGGAGCAGTACCTTGACGTAAATGAATGGCAGATTGACGGCATTGTCCAAGCCATAGCCGAGACAGACAGACCCGATGCGATTTTTGTAGACCATGACGAAGTGCTGGACAAGTGGGGGGTAAAGATTGCGCGTTAAATGGCTTCGGCAGGCACTCCTGGATCTTGACGAAATTGAAGCATATGCCACTGCGGACAGCCCCGCCATGGCCGTAAAGGTTGTCGTGAAAATCATCACAGCGGTCACACTCCTGAGAGAGCAACAGGGAATCGGCCGCGCCGGCCGTGTTCCGGGTACAAAAGAGCTGCTCGTTTCCGGTTTGCCCTACATTATCCCTTATCGAGTCAAGGATGAGACGGTCCAGATTTTACGAGTCTATCACACTTCGCGAAAAAGGCCGGATCGCCTGTAGCCCTTTACCCAGCAATCCCAGCCCATTTGTTACTCTGCGGGAGATTGCCTAGCGGCGTTTCTACCAACAGGTGGTAATGTAATGTGAAGTTGTCCGCAAAAACAAAAAACAGCCTCATCCGGTGGCAAATTGGTTTAGAATGGTCCTGAATCCGGAATGTCACCCAGGGTAACGTTGTGCTCGCCATAAAGGTGTAAAACTGTAAAACCGCTGACTCTGGATGTTCATCCCAAACAAAGTCTTTGTCCTGGAGCCGTTATCGGGCGCCCCCCAGGGCGGCTCGGTGAAGACCTGAGAATGCATTTATTTGGAGATAATGCAATAAATTCCAAATATTGCATGGCAGACCGCCTCAAGCCGTCACGGATTCAGGTAATAGATTTTGAGCGGCCTGGCCCTCAATTGACTCCTTGGTCATTATGACGCGATTTCATAAAATACCAAAGGATTCCATGTCAAGTGTTGCGACTTGCCCCCTGCTGGACTTGTGACCGCCGTTGTTGAAAACATTTTCCTCAACTCCCTCCCATACCACCGTTTAACCACAACCACCCATGCCGGATTATGCTTCAGCCCGAAAATACCGTGAGCTATCCAATAGTATGGAATTTTAGGGAGTTCTGACAATACAAAGACCCGGCTGCGGCGATTATTCCACCAGAAGCCATTGGCCCACTTCGGTTCTGTCGAGATATAGGAAAAGTGTACAGGCACATTTTGATAAATATGCGTAAAAGTCCATTTAACCCGGTACAGATGAAAAGGATCACTTACAATCAACGCGGATTTAATATGTAAATCAATAATTTTCTGTTTCAAAAACAGGGCTTCTTCATAGGTGCTGGTGGCATTCTTTTCAGGCCTGACCAAGGCGCCTTTGTTGACCTTTTTCTTGATCAGGGCAATATACGTTTTATCGGTAGTTGCCATAATTTTATCAGCAAACCCCCGGGACATCAGAGAAACAGACTTATCCAGCCGTGCGCCCCCGGATGCCAAACATATAATAGCATCGGCGGAATGCGGAGCTTCATCAAGTGAAAGCCAGTGGCCAATATTCAAATAGCCTATCCAGCCAAGAATAAAAAACGCAGCCGGAACGGCCACGCTTGAAAAAATTACTGTTTTTAACCGCATAGATATTTTCCTGGATCCGTGAGCGTTCGAGAATGGTGCAGATGCAAGGCGGCAACGATGTTGATTATCATGGTATGATATCAACTGGTTGTCAACGCGGCAGATTCGCCGTTATCGGGCGCTCACGAATCCAGGTAATTTTTCAAGACCCCAGGGGTGCGGTGGCGGCAAAGGCGGGGCCGCCGCTGTGAACCTTAAGGCCCAAAAATATCTCCGAGAGTTTCAACTGTAAGGATATGTTCAGACCATTGTAAAATTTGTTCCTCGCCCGCCCCATCTAATTGTGACATGATATCCGGCGGCAATATGCCAAATTTCTTTTTCAGTTGACGCAACAAAAGTTGCCGCGCTCCCTGTTGCATACCCTGTTGCATACCCTGCTGCATACCCTGCTGCAGGCCCCTTTCCAGGGATTCCTTGTTCCATTCTTTTACACGTTCCGCAAGCATGGTTTTCACCTCCTCTAGCTCTTCTATAATCGGCTGTTTTTCCCCGTCAA
>VAPG01036017.1_pt1 | contig 11160 bp, 10 predicted proteins | sample 3393851 | NCBI WGS metagenome assembly VAPG01 (sample SAMN08290438, study PRJNA428436) | hydrothermal vent metagenome | isolation source: Deep-sea hydrothermal vent chimney | place: Atlantic Ocean: South-mid Altantic Ridge | depth 2194 m m
TACCAATGCCAATGCCAATATCGTTTACATCATTGTGTAAAAAATCAGGAAAAATCAGGCAACCAGCCAGTCTGTTGTGGCAGACCGTACTTTTGCGGGTATTCTACATTAACCAGATACAACCCGGCAGAGGGTGCAGTAATTCCTGCCTGATTTCTGTCATGACTTTTTAATACCTCGGCAATCCATTCTACCGGCTGTTGCTGACGACCAACCTGTATCAGCGAGCCCATAACATTTCTGACCATATGGTGTAAAAATGCATTTGCCCGAATATCCATCAGCACATACGAACCCGACTGCTGTAACTGAATTTTATGTATGCAACGATTTGCATGTTTTGCCTGACACTGTGAGGCACGAAATGCTGAAAAATCATTTTCTCCCAGTAAAAACTGAGCTGCCTGATGCATTTTTGCCACGTCCAGCGTATCAAAACCCCAGGCAACCTGACTTGCCATAATCGCCGGGCGCACCTTGCGCATAAACAGAATATAACGATAGCTGCGTGCTGTAGCGCTGAAACGGGCGTTGAAGTCTTCACTGACTTCTATCGCCCAGCACACACAGACATCACGTGGTAATTGCGTATTCACCCCCTGTATCCAGGCTTTCAGCAAACGTCTGGCGGTCGTATCAAAATGCACGACCTGTCCGGTGGCATGAACACCGGTATCGGTACGCCCGGCACAGCTAATGCGGACAGGCTCATTAGCCACCATTGATATTGCACGTTCCAGTTCAGCCTGAACGGTACGTGTACTGGCTCGCTGTAACTGATAACCGTTAAACCGGCTGCCATTATATTCAATGCCAAGCGCAATACGCATCTGTTTCATTTCAGGGCATCTCAATTAATATGCGGTGAAAAAAAACGGCACCTGCCAGTGCCGTACCGAACTGGGAGAGTAGCGGACTAACTGTCCAACTGGCTCATTAATTCGTTGGCTTCGCGTTTCTGCTCATCGTTACCATCTGTCAGCACTTCTTCAAGAATTTCTTTGGTCCCTTCATGGTCTCCCATATCCAGATAGGCACGAGCCAGATCCAGCTTGGTACTGATTTCATCGACGTCATCCAGACTCGATAGATCAAATTCTTCTTCATCACTTTGATCTGCTTCAATATCTACAGCAAGGTCGGCAGATTCATCTATTTCAGACTCCAGGTTAAGATCAGCGGATTCATCTATTTCCGATATAGCCTCATCCGTTACATCATCCACCTTTATTTCATTCTGCTGGTCTGAACTGGTGTCATCAGTCTGTACAGGTACATCAACTTCATCAACTCCCGGTTCGGTATCTGCCCCCAGCTCCATTTCATCCAGAACCCCATCATCACTTAGATCCAGAACAATATCATCGTCCGTATCAGCTTCCGTTTTCGTTTCCGCAGCACTGTGATCTTCATCAATATCCAGTTCAGCCGCGTCAATATCCATGGAAAAGTCTTCATCAAGGACAGATTCTTCTGTTTTTTCCTCTGCAACCGCTGCTGTCTCACTAAGATCAAACTCAAGTTCATCCATTGATGAATCAGATGCCTGTGCATCAGGCTCTTCCGCCATATTCATCGCAGTTTCTTCACCATTGGAGGTCATGGAATCAAGCTCTGTGTCCTCCGCCACATCAGGCAGATCAAGAGGCTCGTCCAGACCGACGTTCTCATTCGACGAGGGTTCATCATCTACTTCCATACCCAGATCAAAGTCCATTCCCGGTGCTTTTGATGGCAGTGAATCCACATCCAGACCACCAACCAGACTGCCCTGGAACAGGGGATCATCCACACATAGATCCTGCCCCATTACCAGCACTTTTTTCCATGCGGGGGTATCATCTCCGCTGTTTTGTCTCAGTTGCTTCGCGGTATCAATAAAAGCCTCTTTATTCTTACTGGCATAATGAGTTTCAGCCAGCTTCACCCGATAATCATCTCGCTGTGGATGTTCCTTGATAGCATTTTCCAGTAAATCTTCCGCCTGTTGATAAATACCATAAGCCAGGTAAGTATCCGCCTCTGCAATCACATCATCGCGAATTTCTTCAGCCTTTGCTTTTGCCATCGCTTCAGCTTCTTCTGCGGTATCTTCTTCATCCGTTTCCTCCGCGTCCATAACTAGCGTCGATTCGCTATCAGTATCTGTTTTAGTGTCATCTTCATGCTGGTCTTCCTCAACCATATCCGCGACGTCTTCAAGATCACCTGTTTCAGCTTCAGCCGCCGATGTTTCAGTTTCCTCTACCGTTGTTTTACGACGTTTAATAACCAGATAAATTAATGCCAGCAATAATAATAAGCCACTACCAGCCGCTGCCAGTAACATCGGGTTATTCAATAGCTGGGCTAATGGCCCCATCTGCCGATGTTTCATCCCACTAACCGGTCGTTGCGCAGGCTGTGGTTGGGTCGTAGTCGATACAGTTGCTGTCGATGCAGTGGCTGGTTTATTTTCAGTAGCCTTCGCTTTTGTAACCAGATTTTCTGCCTCTTTTCCGGTTGATTCCGTAGCGGTTTTAGCTGTAGCCGATGAAGCTTTTTCGGCCAATGTCTGTGCCTGCGCCAGGTTGTTGTCTTCTATCGGCAACACACCTTTCATCTTACTGACCTGATGTTCCAGTTGATCGACTTTCTGTTGTAATGATTCTTTCTCAACACGTTCACTTTCCAGCTGTTCACGTGCCAGTGACAGTGTTTCACGCAGCTCGCTGGCATTCATCTGTGCCGGGTTTTTTGTACTCGGGTTTTCTGTACTCGGGTTTTCTGTACTACTGGTAGAAGCCCCGGCGCCCGCACTGACAATCTGTAAATGGGCTCCTTTCTCTTTTACCGGTGTATTTGTGACATTACCCGCTGCATTTTTAGCTGTCGCGTTTCTACCTGTCAAATTAGTTACCGGATTAGCCACGGTAGAGACTGGCTGTCCACCTGCATATTCCCGACGGTACTGCTGCCATAATGCGGTTTGTTTATGCACCAGTGCCTGTGCCTGCATTGGGCTAATTGCTGCAATCGCTTTTGCGTCGGGTATACGCAAAATATAACCACGTTTCAGACCATTAATGTTTTTATGATTAAACGAATCAGGGTTGGCTCGCAATAACGCTATCATCATCTGCTCAACCGTCACTGAGCGATCCGGACGCATAGAATCAGCAAGACTCCAGGCGGTATCTCCTCGCTGAACCCGGTATTTACCACTCGACTGGTGCCCTCGGGAACCTGCCTGTAAAGCGACAGCCGCATTCTGTTTGACCGCATGCGCAGAGGTTGCACCTGTCTGGCTAGACTGTGGCCTGAAACCAGCCGTTGGTATAACACCAGCCGAGAGGGGTGCAGAAGATACTGGCTTATTACTGGAAGGTGATGGGCGAAACGCAGTATTATCCGCCGCCGCAGCCATCTGTGCTGGCGTAGCCTTCGACATAAACGTCGGCGGATCTAGCAGAATAGTATATTCGCGTAATAAATGACCTTTTGGCCAGTCCACTTCCAGCAAAAAATTCAGATAAGGTGCACGCACCGGTTGTTTGGTCGTAATTTTAATATGTGGGACATTATCAATAATAACAGTTTTGAATTTCAGCTCATTTAATGAATAGGGTCGATCTATCCCGGCACGGGAAAATTCTTTTCTCGATGCCAGTTTAACAATCAGCGACTGTGCATCTTCCGGCGCTGCCGATAGCAGTTTGATATCAGCACTAAGATCCTGATTTAAGGATGAACTAACTTCAATATCCCCTAAACCTAGAGCAAAACCCTGGCCTGGAAAGAAAAGCGCGCCTGCAATACAGGCAGCAAGTAATTTACGTACTGGTTTCTTACGCACTGGAGATTCCCCTTATACCGTCGCGACAAACAATCTGAGCCCGTTTACTTCACAAATCGCTACCGCGATTGTTATTTTCAGATATGTTTAACGACTTTTTATTTGTTGTTAATAACACACATTAAGAATATTGCTCTAACTATAGGTTATAAATATTGTTTTATCAAAATCTCAGCAATTTGTACGCTATTTAATGCCGCCCCTTTACGCACATTATCAGAAACCACCCACATATCCAGCCCTCTTTCGTGAGAGATATCTTCACGAATACGCCCGACATAGGTAGCGTCATGATTTGCACCTTCGGTAACGGCAGTGGGGTACCCCCCATCGCAACGATCATCAAGCACACGTACACCCTGCGCTCTGGATAATAACTCGGTGGCCTTTTCAGCGCTAATCTTCTCCTTTGTTTCAATATGTACAGCCTCGGAATGGCCATAAAAAACCGGTACACGTGCTGCTGTTGGATTCACTATAATAGATTCATCTTCAAATATCTTACGCGTTTCCCATACCATTTTCATTTCTTCCCTGGTGTAACCGTTGTCCATAAATACATCAATTTGTGGCAAAACATTAAATGCAATCTGTCGGGGATAAACCTTGCAGTCAATCGGTTTAGCATTCAACAATCTGGCCGTCTGCCCGGCAAGCTCTTCAACGGCTTCCTTACCCGTACCGGATACAGCCTGATAAGTACAGACATTAATACGTTCAATGCCAACGGCATCATAAATGGGTTTTAATGCCACCAGCATTTGAATCGTAGAACAGTTTGGGTTCGCAATAATCCCCCGTGTCGTATAGTTGGCGATAGCGTGCGGATTCACTTCCGGCACCACCAGTGGAATATCATCATCGTAGCGAAACTGTGACGTGTTATCGACTACTACACAACCAGCAGCAGCAGCTTTTGGTGCAAACTCCTTTGAAATAGCTGCACCCGCTGAGAATAAACCAATCTGCACGCTGGAAAAATCAAACTCGGCCAGATCCTTCACTACCAAATTTTTACCGCCGAATTCAACACGTTTACCTGCCGAGCGGCTACTGGCCAGCGCATATATCTTTCCCACGGGGAATTTACGTTCGGCAAGAATGGACAACATGGTTTCACCCACCGCGCCAGTCGCGCCGACTACTGCAACATCATATGTTTTACTCATATACTTATCTTCACTAAAAAAATTAAAATCATCTTCATATCGGGAATCTCTGAAAAACTTTTTACAGTTCCTCTAAAACCGTATCGCCCATTTCAACCGTACCAACCTCTTTACAACCCTCAGCCATAATATCCGCAGTACGCAATCCTTTATCCAGTACCCGGCCCACAGCCGCTTCAATTTTATCCGCCAGCGCAAGGTGATCCAGACTGTAACGCAGCATCATTGCAAGCGATAAAATTGTTGCCAGTGGATTCGCTACTCCCTTGCCAGCGATATCCGGCGCTGAGCCATGTATCGGTTCATACATCCCTTTCCCATTAGCATCCAGCGAGGCCGATGGCAGCATACCGATTGAACCCGTTAACATTGCCGCTGCATCGGAAAGAATATCGCCAAACAGGTTTTTGGTAACGACCACATCAAACTGTTTCGGCCATTTTACTAATTGCATGGCGGCATTATCCACATACATATGGCTAAGTTCGACTTCGGGATAATCCTCGCCATTACGGCTCACGACTTCACGCCATAGTTCAGAAACTTCCAGTACGTTTGCTTTATCAACTGAACATAAACGCCTGCCGCGTTTCATCGCGATATCAAACGCTACTTTTGCAATACGATCTATTTCGCTTTCTTTATAGACTAAGGTATTAAATCCTTTACGTTCGCCGTTAGCATCTGTTTTTATACCCCGTGGCTGACCAAAATAAATACCACCGGTTAACTCACGCACTATCATTATATCCAGACCTGCAACCACTTCCGGCTTTAATGAGGAAGCAGCGGCCAGTTGTGGATATAAAATAGCCGGACGTAAGTTAGCAAACAGATCCAGTTCAGCGCGTAGTGCCAGCAAGCCACGTTCAGGTCGTAATTCACGAGCAAGATTTTCATATTGTGGCCCGCCAATAGCACCGAACAGAATTGCATCAGAGGCCTTTGCCAATGCCAGGGTTTCATCAGGTAGTGGTTTACCTGTGGCATCATAACCAGCACCACCAACCGGGCTTTCAATCAGTTCTGCGTCCAGCAGACCCTGGCCGATAAAATACTGAAGCACTTTTACGGCTTCGGCAATAATTTCAATTCCAATGCCATCACCCGGCATCACAGCAATTTTTAAACTCATGTTTCTCTCTAAAATGCCCCCCTGTAACCGGGGAAGTACTAACAGGATAGATAAAAAGGATACTTATTATCCGTTTCAGTAATAATTATACGCTAATTATGCTGCCAGTCTTTTTAGGGCAGCTTTATTTTAAAACAACCAGGGCGCTGTTCGTTTACGTTTTTCTTCATAGGCTTTTATCTCATCGCCATGTTGCAGGGTAAGACTAATATCATCTAAACCATTTAGCAGGCAATATTTGCGAAAGCTATCAATATCGAAATCCGATAGCACTTTCCCCTCACAACTGACCTGCTGTTTTTTCAGATCAATAGATAATGTCAATCCCGGTTTCTGGGTGATTTGTGTAAACAGATCGTCAACGGTATCTGACGACAGCACAATTGGCAGCAGACCGTTTTTAAAACTGTTGTTATAGAAAATATCCGCAAAGCCGGGGGCAATGACTGCGCGAAAGCCAAAATCATCCAGTGCCCACACCGCGTGTTCACGCGAGGAACCACAGCCAAAATTTTCCCGCGCCAGTAATATGCTCGCTTGATCAAACGGTGGCTGATTTAAAATAAAATCAGGATTTAGCCGACGTGTACTATTCTCAATTTCCGGGCCACCCGCATCCAGATAACGCCAGTCATCAAAAGCATTCGGTCCAAAACCGCTACGTTTGATGGATTTTAAAAACTGTTTGGGAATAATCGCATCAGTGTCTACATTAGGACGATCCAGTGGTGCAACAATACCGGTATATTGTGTAAATGCTTTCATTATTACACCGCCTTATCATTCATTAACATTAGCAAAATGACCGGCTATCGCCGCTGCTGCGGCCATTACCGGACTGACTAAATGTGTGCGCCCACCCTGCCCCTGACGTCCTTCAAAGTTACGGTTAGACGTAGACGCGCAACGCTCTCCCGGTTCCAGACGGTCGGCATTCATTGCCAGACACATCGAACAGCCCGGTTCGCGCCATTCAAAACCCGCCTCAACAAAAACCTTATCCAGTCCTTCTGTTTCAGCCTGCTGTTTGACCAGACCAGAGCCCGGTACCACCATGGCAAGTTTGACAGTAGCAGCCACTTTTTTACCTTTCACCACTGCTGCTGCCGCACGTAGATCTTCGATACGAGAATTGGTACATGAACCGATAAAAGCCTTATCAATTTGAATCTGATTAATTGCTATACCCGCTTCCAGCCCCATATAAGCCAGCGCTTTGCGCATACCATCGGCTTTAACTTTATCATCCACCTGATCGGGGTCAGGTACCTTTGCATTAATGCCGACAACCATTTCTGGCGAGGTCCCCCAGGTTACCTGTGGCTGGATAGAGGCTGCATCAATATGTACCACCTTATCAAATAATGCCGCTTCATCGCTGTGCAGCTTTTGCCAGTATTGAATGGCTTTTTCCAGACTTTTATCTGTCGGGGAATAAGGCCGATGGGTAATATATTTAACTGTAGTTTCATCCACCGCAACCATGCCTGCACGTGCGCCAGCCTCAATCGCCATATTACAGACGGTCATACGCCCTTCCATACTCAGCGCACGAATCGCATCACCACCAAACTCGATGGCATAACCGGTTCCTCCGGCCGTACCTATTTTTCCGATAATTACCAGTACAATATCTTTTGCACTAACGTCTTTAGCCACATTGCCATCGACTAAAACCAGCATGTTTTTACTTTTTTTCTGCACCAGACACTGTGTGGCTAATACATGCTCAACTTCCGAGGTACCAATGCCAAATGATAATGCACCAAAAGCACCATGTGTTGAGGTGTGTGAATCACCACATACTACGGTCATGCCTGGCAGGGTGGCACCCTGCTCGGGGCCAATCACATGTACAATACCCTGGCGAATATCTGACATAGTAAACTCGGTCAGACCAAATTCACTACAGTTTTTATCCAGTGTTTCCACCTGAATTTTTGCTATCGGGTCAGTAATACCGGCGCTGCGATCGGTGGTTGGTACATTATGGTCGGGTACCGCAATAATCGTATCCTTACGCCAGAGTTTACGGCCGGCAAGTCGCAAACCTTCAAATGCCTGAGGCGAAGTAACCTCATGCACAAGGTGGCGATCTATATATAAAAGTGCAGTATCGTCCCCTTCACTGCGCACGACATGATCATCCCATAATTTGTCATACAGGGTTTTTGGGTGTGTTTTTTCTGTAATCATCGTCTTAATCTACCGTAATGAGTCATAAGGGACGCTTTAGCAATCGCATGGCGGTTTAAAAAGGAACCAATTAATTCAGGCTTTGCATCAGCGGACTGATTGATTTTATTTATATCCAGCGCATACACGGTAAAAATATAACGGTGCGGCTGGTCACCTTCAGGCGGGCAGGCACCACCAAAGCCTTTCATACCGTAACTGTTCATACTTTCAACTGAACCTGCCGGCATCGCTTCCTGACTTACGCCGGTTTTTATCTGGTTGATATTTCCGGGTATATTAAACACAACCCAATGCCACCAGCCACTACCAGCACGAGCATCTGGATCATAAACCGTTATGGCAAAACTTTTTGTCCCTGCCGGGGCATTATTCCAGCTTAGCTGTGGTGAAATATTTTTACCCCCGCAGCCAGAACGGTTAAATGCCTGTGCCTTTGATAATGGTTCATGAATATCTGTACTGCTTAAGGTAAAACTGCTGGCAGTGGCAGACGTTGAAACCAGTATTAACGTTAACAGGAAAATTATTATTTTTACCATCATTCTCTCCTTACACAGAATGAATAGAGAGAATAAGCCAGTTTCATCTATAAAACAAATTTATTATATTTATAATATCTATTCCTTTTAGCTATACAGTGAAAGACTATGGACTTATAGTTAACATTATGAACATTCAGAATATACAGGCATTTTTAATGGTGGCTGAAACCGGCTCTTTTTCCCTTGCTGCAAAAAAGCTGTTTATCACCCAGCCGGCTATTAGCAAACGCATCGCCCTGCTTGAACAATCACTGGATACAAGATTATTTGATCGTATTGGCAGGCAGGTTCATCTCACCCAGGCAGGCATTGCGGTTCGTCCTGGTTATCAACGTATTATTGCCGAAATAGATGAAAGTCACTGTATTATTAGCAATCTACGTCATACCACCAGTGGTACGCTTAAATTCGGCACCAGTCATCACATTGGTCTGCACCGCCTGCCTCCCATTCTGCGAGACTATACACAGAAATACCACGATGTTGACCTGGCTATTCAGTTCATTGATTCAGAGCAGGCGAGTACACTGCTGCTAAATGGCAGTATTGAACTGGCGCTGATCACCCTGCCGGAACATATTGAAAAGAACCTGAAAATAATCTCGGTCTGGCCGGACCCAATGGTCTGCGTCGTGGCCAGTGACCACGTTCTTGCAAAAGAAAAAATTATCACCCGCAAACAATTACGCCAACACGGCATATTGCTGCAATCACACAATACGCATACCAGGGATATTATTGAACGCGCATTAAAACTTGATTCAGGCTTTAAAATTATTATGGAATCCAATTACCTGGAAACCATCAAAGCGATGATCCAGAACGGACTTGGCTGGGGAGTATTACCGGTATCCATGGTAGATAATTCATTACATCCATTACAAATAGAAGGGGTGATAATGCAACGTCAACTCGGTGCCCTGCTGCATGCCACACGAACCCTGTCAAGCCCGGCAACCGCCCTATTAGAAATACTGAAACATTCAGTGCCACCGTAACACAGAATAGCTGAATACAGATATTGCTACTCAGGTACATCCCTCAGCATGTACTAAGGAGAACGGTAATTATCCGAAATATTCATTTTCACTCACAACGTTATCAGGTTTATCGGTAGCAGTTAACTTATTTTTTTCTCTACAGTAATCACCCCGTTTCTATCAAGCACCTTATATATTTTACGGCTAAGCTTTGCCACATACTGTACATCGCCAAGCGTCGGCTTTTCCCCGCTCTCAAGCCGTTGCTCCCAGTTTATTAATTCCGTATCAAGAAACTCCAGCAGTTTGAGCGAGCACCCTTTACAGTCATCCGTACACAGGTAACTTTCCGGCACATCAAACGGCAATGTCTCCCGTACCTGCGAAATGAGCTGCTGCATTGCAATCGGTGTTTTTGGTTTCATGATTTATCAGTCTTTTGCTGCATACAAACCAGATGCAGACGGCGATCTGTAACATTTACACAACAACTGTAGCATATTACTACCGTTATTTAACGAAGGAATTTAGGGCACCTCTATTAATCAATCAGACGACTACTGAGCATATCAAAGGGTTGTTTCATTGCCATTGTATTTGACAATAGCAATGAAACTGTACTAATATTAATGATATTGATTCGCATTTGTATATATTGTTTTTTAGGGGTAGTTAATTTATGCTTTTTTCTGATTTAAGAAATATCGTCTTAACCACTGCACTTTGTTTGTTTAGCATTTCTGCACTCTCGGCAGAATACCCCATTGGCGTACCGGAGCAGCGTAACGGTATGGAAATAGCCGTCATTTATTTACAGCCGGTACGGATGGAACCTGCTGGCATGATGACACCATCTGAAAAGTCAGACATCCATCTGGAGGCAGATATTCACGCTCTTGATATTAATGCCAATGGTTTCGCCGAAGGAGACTGGATTCCTTATCTGCTAGTGAAATACAAGATCCACCGGAAAGGTTCAGATAAAGTTATCAGCGGTGATCTGATGCCGATGGTTGCAAACGATGGCCCGCATTATGGTGATAACGTCAAATTAATGGGGCCAGGTAAATATACCATTACTTTTACCATTTACCCTCCTGATGCAAAAGAAAACCCATCGGGTAACCACTTTGGCCGCCATACCGACCGCCTTACCGGGGTACGCCCCTGGTTCAAAACTTTTAGCGTGAAATATAACTTTATCTATGCCGGTATCGGAAAACGTGGCGGATATTGGTTGATGAAAAGTTGGTCTTTCTCGTCAACCATGCCGGCCCATGGACTGCATAGCCCCGCCTAA
>VAPG01018037.1_pt1 | contig 11156 bp, 5 predicted proteins | sample 3393851 | NCBI WGS metagenome assembly VAPG01 (sample SAMN08290438, study PRJNA428436) | hydrothermal vent metagenome | isolation source: Deep-sea hydrothermal vent chimney | place: Atlantic Ocean: South-mid Altantic Ridge | depth 2194 m m
GATTTGGGTATTATTGAAGCTACTTTGGTGGGCGATGAGGAGATTATTGCCGGAGTTTGTAAGCAGGAAAATATTGACATTAACAAATTTGAGATTGTACATGAGCCGCAAGAGATGCAGGCTGCGCGTAGGGCTGTAGCGCTCATCAACGAAGGCCGTGGCGATATGCTCATGAAAGGGCTGGTGAGTACAGACAAATATATGCGTGCCATTCTGAACAAGGAAAACGGCCTTATGACCTCCGGCGCAATCCTAAGTCACGTAACGGTGACAGAAAATCCTGCTTATCACAAGTTACTGATTGTAGGCGATGTAGCTATCATTCCGTTGCCTGAGCTGAAAGAGAAAATTGCCATCACCAACTATCTTATCAGTGTGGCGCATGCCCTTGGAAATACATTACCTAAAGTTGCCGTGCTGGCAGCAACAGAGCAGGTAATGCCCAAAATGCCTGCCTGTGTGGATGCTGCCCTTATTTCGAAAATGGCCGACCGTGGACAGATAACCGGGGCACTAGTGGAAGGCCCGCTTGCGCTGGATGTGGCCATTGACAAAGAGAGTGCAGAGATAAAAAAGATAAACAGTCCGGTGGCCGGCGATGCCGATTGTCTGGTTTTCCCGAATATAGAATCGGGTAATATATTTTACAAAGCCAATACCAAACTGGCCGGAGGCGAGCAGGGGGCCATTGTTGTGGGTGCCAAAGTGCCGGCTGTACTTTCGTCGCGTGGCGACAGCATAAAGACAAAACTTTATTCCATTGCCCTTGCTGCCATTTTAGCCAATTAATTGTACTTTTGCCGCCCGAAAAACAGGAGACATAAAACCGCTAAAAATTATGAACGAAGAAATCAGGATACTGGCCATTAACCCCGGCTCCACTTCAACAAAAATTGCTGTGTATATCGGGACTAATCCTGTTTTTATTCAAACCATTCGCCATTCGACCATAGAGTTAGCGCCTTTTAAAATCATTACCGAACAGTTTGAATTTCGTAAAAAGCTCATCTACAAAGAGCTGGAATCGGCTGATATCCGGCTTGACTTAATTCGCGTTGTGATGGGGCGCGGCGGCCTTCTCCAACCGGTAGAGTCGGGCGTTTTTGAGGTGAACCAAAAAATGCTGGAGGATTTGCGTACCTGCAAATATGGCGAACATGCCAGCAACCTGGGCGGACTAATTGCCCACGATATTGCCTGCTCACTTCCCAATGCCAAAGCATATATCACCAATCCTGTTGTGGTGGACGAGCTGGATGATCTGGCTCGTATTTCAGGACATCCTCTACTGCCCCGGCGTTCCATTTTCCATGCCCTGAACCAAAAAGCCGTTGCCCGGCAACATGCCAAATCCATTCTTCGCAAATACGAAGAACTGAACCTGATTGTGGTACATCTCGGCGGAGGTATTACCGTTGGAGCGCACAAAAAAGGTCGTGTAGTGGATGTAAATCAGGGGCTGGATGGCGACGGTCCTTTTTCGCCGGAACGCACAGGTACACTACCGGTAGGGGATTTGGCAAGGCTTTGTTATAGTGGGAAATACACTCTTCAGCAGGTCGAAAAAATGATTAAGGGTGAAGGTGGGTTGGTGGCTTATCTCGGAACCAACAGTGCTTATGATATAGAACAACGTGCTGCTGCCGGCGACAAGAAAGCCAAACTTATTTATGATGCAATGGCTTACCAGGTTGCCAAAGAGGTGGGTGCTATGGGTGCTGTCTTGAAATACGAAATTGATGGTATTCTTATCACGGGTGGCATTGCCCATGACAAGTATTTTGTTAACCAGATTATCTCTTACGTGCATCGACTGGCACCCGTCCATGTTTATCCCGGCGAAGATGAAATGAAAGCCCTGGCCATGAACGGATTACGCGTGGTTAAAGGCACTGTTTCCGCTAAAGTTTATCCTGAGTCGCGGATATCCTGACAGTTCCAAAACTCCTGTCTTTGGCAAACGCTAATATTCAATTTCTTAGGAAAAAGTAAAATTATTCACTTTCCATCACTTTTTTTTGTATTTTCCCAGATACTTTTGAAACTCCGGTTTATTAAAGATCAGCTGTTTTTATAAGTATAACTTATGGAGGAAACATGAAAACTTACAAAGCTTACTTTTCCATCTTGGAAAACACTAAACGTCGGGAACTTCTAAAATTTATAAAAAATTCGGGATTAAATATTCAGGCCAAAGTTTCTTCTTCTTTCTCCCCGGAAGAATCTGTCTCTGCCGATATTATTTTTGTCGATGAAAAAACAGTCAGTCACCACGGTACAGCCTTGTCGAATCTTAAAATAGAAAACCCATATTTTTTACCGGTTTTGCTTCTTGCTTCCGGGGAAACAGATGCTGGAAGAAGTCTGCCGGCCTGCATTGATGATGTTATTTTCACATCCTTCTCGCCAACAGAATGGAAAAGAAGGATGGCAACTTACCTGCGCATACGCGAGGAAGAAATTAAGAGCCTGGACAGCGAAGATAATGAATTTAAAACGCTGTTTACAGAAAGTCATTCCATTATGTTTTTGATTGACCCGAAAACCGGCCAAATTGAAGATGCCAATCAGGCTGCCTGCCGGTTTTATGGTTACACATACAGTGAATTTACAAGAATGACAGTTAAGCAAATTAATTTATTAAAGACTGAGAAGGTAGAACAGGCGCTGACAAGTGCCAGCAGCGACAAAAAGAACTATTTTGTTTTTGAGCACCGCCTTGCTGATGGAAGTATAAAAACCGTAGAAGTTTATAGTGGAAGAGTAAATCATAAAGGGAGGCTACTACTTTATTCTATTGTTCACGATATCACCGAGGCAAAGAAAACGGAAAAACTCCTTCGCGAAAGCGAAAACAAATACCGTTCACTCGCTGAAATTTCCATTGATATGATACTCACTTACGACTTGCAGGGGAAGATAACCTATGTGAATCCTGTGGTGGAAGAAATATCCGGTTACAAACCGGAAGAAGTTATCGGTAAGGATTTCATAAACTTCATCTCTCCTGAATACGTTGACTTGGCCCTTTCCAGTTTTCAAAAAGGGAAGCAGCTTGACACCATTCCGCTTTTCGAATTAGAGCTTATCCACAAAAGTGGCAGGAAGGTACCTATTGAGCTAAACCCAACATCCACTTATGATACGGAGGGAAACATCACGGGAAGTCTTTCCATTGTCCGGGATATAACTGTTCGTAAAAAGGCCGAAAGAGCTTTGCAGGAAAGTGAGCGAAAATACAAAGAACAATCGCACCTGTTCCGGTTGATGTCTGATAATATTCCGGACATGGTGTGGGCTAAAGATATGGAAGGGCGTTTTTCTTTTACGAATAAGGCTATTTGCAGAAAATTGCTCATTGCCAAAGATACCGGCGAGCCCATTGGGAAACGAGAACCCTATTTTGCTGAAAGGCAACGACACTTATACCCAAACAGAAAAAACTGGTACACTTTTGATATATTATGTTCTGAATCCGATGCTCTGGTTTTAAAAACCAAAAAGCCCGTTCGGGCAGACGAGTTTGGTTATGTGCAAGGTAAACTTCTGTATCTCGATGTATATAAAGCACCCATTTTCGATGAAAACAATCAAATTATCGGGACTGTGGGTCACGGACGTGATATTACCAAAGAGAAAGAGGCGGAGAAAGCACTTCTGCTTCGCGACAAGGCGCTTAATGTTGCAGCCAACGCCATTATCATTACCAATGCCGATGGAGAAATAGAATGGATAAACAAAGCTTTCACCAAACTATCCGGCTACTCTGAAAAAGAAGTCTTGGGAAAATTCACCATAGACCTCGTAGGCTCAGGAAAACAAGACAAAGCCTTCTATGAAAATGTACACAATATCTTGAAGTCGGGTCAGGTATGGGCTGGTGAGTTCAACGACAGACGAAAAAATGGTACCCTGTATGAAGTAGAAGAGGTCATTACTCCGGTAATCGACAAAAATGGGAAAGTGGAACACCTAATCGGTATCATGAATGATATTGGCGCACGCAAAACCGCTGAACGGGAGCTCCTGGCAGCCAAAGAAACCGCTGAGGAGAGTAGCCGGCTGAAATCAGCTTTCCTGGCCAATATGAATCATGAAATCAGAACCCCCATGAATGCCATTATGGGCTTTTCCGAACTCATTCTGGAGGCCACTCCTAAAGAAAAAGCAACTTATGCAAAAATTGTAAATAACAGCGCCGGCCAACTACTGCACCTTATCGATGATGTTATTTTTCTTTCCCGCCTGCAGAGTGAGAAACTACCGGTTAAGAAAATTATTTTTTCTCCGGCTAACCTGATGAACGAAATTCTCTTCATGTTCGACCTGCCGGAAGTGAAAAAAAAGCTGGCATTGCAAACTCAATTTCCGGGAAATGCCGAGAGTATCGCCATGGAGGCTGATGTCGATAAAATCAGGCAGGTGTTAACCAGTTTCATTTCCAATGCCATTAAATATACGGAAGAAGGTTATGTGAAATTAGGTTTTGAAATACGCAACAACAATATTCTTTTCTTTGAGGAAGATTCCGGCATGGGTGTTCCCAAAAAGGAACAACAACATGTTTTTGAGGCTTTTTTCCGTGGTAGCATGGCAATGAGCTCTGCTATCCGTGGTACAGGCCTCGGACTAAATATAGCTAAAGAGCTGGTGGAACTAATGGGTGGTACCATAGGCGTCTCCTCGAAGCCGGGAAAAGGTTCGCGATTTTATTTTATCCTTCCGTACAAAACAACAAAGTCAACTTTCACAAAAGCTCCTGCTCACAAACTGAAATCTAAAAAATGGAAAGAGCTGAATATTCTCATAGCAGAAGATGATGAAACCAATTTTCTCTATCTTGATATTCTGCTGAAAGAAAAGGTAAACCGGGTTGACCGTGCCATCAACGGAAAAGAGGCGATCGAAATGGTACAAAAGAACACCTACGACCTGATATTAATGGATTTGAAGATGCCGGTTATGTCTGGTAGCGAAGCTACGGTGAAAATAAAAAGACTTTACCCTCATATTCCGGTCATCGCCACCACTGCTTATGCTACAGCGGAAGAGAGAGAGCGTGCGCTGGATGCCGGATGCGATGACTACCTGAGTAAACCCATAAAAAAATCAGACCTTATAATGCATGTTGAAAAATATCTTTCCGGAGAGGATTAACCTGAGTGCGATATAAGCTTTGCTCACAGTTCAGGAATATTTAGCAATAATTCCCAGCCCCATGTACTGAAACTTCCTACCTTAGCCTTTTCGTTTTAAGGCATTAAATTATATTTGGTTGGAACGTTATCTGCAAATCTTATCCGTCTCGCTCGAAGCGGTTTTCCTGAACAAGTCACGTTCTATTCTCACCGCGTTGGGCATTATCTTCGGCGTGGCTGCTGTTATTGCCATGATGGCCATTGGCAACGGCGCCCGACAGGAAATTCTGGAACAAATCAAAATGGTAGGGGTAAACAACATTGTGATTTTACCGATAAATAATGCAGGGAACAAAAGTGATAACAACAGCAACGACAAGGAAGGGAAAAAATCAGAACAAAAGAAATTTGTTCCTGGTCTTTCGCTAAAAGATGCAGAAAATATTCAGAAGATTATACCCACGGTGGAGCGGGTAAGTCCGGAAATTGTTTACAATATCCAGGCATCGCGCAAAGGGAAGAGGATGTCTGCCGAAGTGAGTGGTGTAAGCCCCGCCTTTTTCAAAATTTTTAATTTGTCAGTAAAAACAGGGTTTTTTTTCACCACACAGCAAGCCGAAAAAGGGGAACCTGTTTGCATTATCGGTCCGGAAGTGGCGGCAAAACTTTTCCCGGATGAAGACCCATTGGGACAACAGCTCAAAGCAGGTAATATCTGGCTGCAGGTCATCGGTATCATTCAAGGATTACAGGTGAACAAAAAGGCAGAAGCTATGGGTATCTCCGATTACAACCGCAGTATTTTTACGCCCGTGAAAACTATTTTGTTACGTTACAAAGACAGATCGCTTATCAACCAGGCATCACTCATTGGCGGAGGAGAACAAATTGTAGTGACGGGTGGTTCGATTACGGTATTTGGTACTGACAATAAAGGGCAGACAGGGCAGAACAATAACCAGCTCGACAAAATTGTGGTTCAGGTGAAAGAGAGCAGTCAGTTGCTCCCGACAGCTCAGGTTATCAAAAAGATATTGCTACGCAGACATCAGAATATCCAAAATTTTGAAATAAAAATCCCTGAGCTGTTGCTGAAACAGGAACAAAAAACCAGAGATATTTTCAACATCGTGCTGGGTGCCATTGCAGGTATCTCCTTGCTTGTAGGCGGCATTGGCATTATGAATATCATGCTGGCTTCGGTGATGGAACGCATCCGCGAAATTGGTGTACGCCGTACGGTCGGAGCTACACAAAAAGATATTGTATTACAGTTTCTTGCCGAATCAACTTTTATTAGCATCAGTGGAGGTATCCTCGGTGTCCTGCTCGGTGTAATTATGGCCAAAGTCATCACGCTAACCACCGGTATTCTTACCATTGTTACGTTTTGGTCAATTCTTTTGTCGTTTGGCGTGGCCACTGCTGTTGGCATTATCTTTGGATACCTGCCTGCAAAAAAAGCAGCCGGTCAGGATCCGGTGGAATCGTTGCGACACGATTAGTGACGAAATATATAGTGTAAACAACTATTGAGTCCGGTCTAAAAAAGTCCTAAAAGGGAAAAAATAAAAATCGGCATTTACCCCTTCCCTAAAGAAAGTATTGATTTTCAGCCATTTCCCCTTTTGGGGGTCAAGGGGTAAAAGTGGCTAAAATTAAAATCATACCTTTTTAAACCGGGCTCACTATTGAAAAAAACTATATAATAAGAAGATATGTTTGGAGGTTTAATGGTTTTGGCGGACTGAGCTTCCCATTGTTAAAAATAGTTATATTTTAGATTCTGTTAAAATACTTATTAATTTTGGGAGAGAAGCAAAAAAATATTTATAGTTTTACGGGGAATCCTCTGTCGATTTCTTTTAAACGTAGTGCTAAGATGTAACCAGGTTATCCCTTTTTAACTTAATTTTACAGCTATTTTAGCCTGATTAATTCACAAATTGATCTATTGCGAAGCCAAACTACTTTGATTAAAGGCAATGCTTGATTTCCGATTCTCGAAATAGCTAAGGCTATTCCTGCGAGTCGAAAATCTGCGCTTACCTTTACTCTTCATATTTTGACTTCTCATGACGAAAAACTTATGAATTATTCAGTCCCCCAACAAGCGAACTTGTTCCTATTATGGAAATACACAAAAAGCAGTAAATGAACAATTTACAATTCTGTGTATAAGGTAGGTTAGAGTTTACAACTACAAGGAGCAGTTTAATTTATAAAAATTATAAATAAGTCTTTATTTAACATTAGGCCACTTATTTGATACGATACTTTTCAACTATGAGAAACATTATGTGACTATAGTCACATATAGACCCATAAAGGCAGAATACCTTTGAGCTTTATTTCGAAAAAAGTAAAACAAGACGAATAAATTTCAATATATAAATAATTCTTATCATGGAAAACATTGATAATAGTGATAAAAGTCTTTCGAGACGAAATTTTTTTAAGGCCGCCACTGTGGGTATCGGAACGGCTATTGCCTTTTTGTTAGGATACCCTTTAATTGATTCTGTAGTTAGTAAAGGGAGAATTTTTGTTAATAAGACATATTCAATGCTATTACCGGTTAAAAACATTCCTAATTCATTTTTTCCTGTTAAAAAACCGTCTAAGTTTAGTTTTACAAAAATGGACAGGGATGCGTATATCAAAACCAATAAACAGGAAGATGTATGGGTGGTAAAAAAGCCGGGTAGTAAGTTAAAGACTTTTTCCCCTATATGTCCTCACCTGGGATGTCGCTATACATGGAATCAGGAAGAAGAATTATTTATTTGTCCCTGCCACAACAGTGTATATACGATTGAAGGGGCTGTGGTATCAGGGCCTGCACCCAGAGGGTTGGATACCCTGCCCACCGAAGTAAAAAGTGATGATATGTTATACGTTCTTTACGAACGATTTGAGCTGGGAGTTCCTCAAAAGATAATAATAGGATATTAAATAGTTATTAGAAATTGATAATATGAGTTCTAAAATTTATAATTGGATAAACGACAGATTTTCTATCGATGAGATGTTTAATTCAGCGTTTGACGAAAAAATTCCCGGTGGATCCAGCTTTTTTTTCACGCTGGGAAGTGCAACATTATTTGTATTTGCATTACAGGTAATTACAGGCGTATGGCAACTATTTTATTATGTGCCCACTGTGGATCATGCTTATGATAGTTTAAGTTACCTCCGCATATTTGTTCCTTATGGCTGGCTTATACAAGGCATTCACTATTGGGGAGCCAACCTTATGGCTGTATTGATTGCATTACATATTGTTCGCGTTTTTATATGGGGAGCTTATAAAAAACCCCGTGAACTAACCTGGCTTATTGGGATTGTATTACTTTTATTAACGGTCGGTTTAATCTTTACCGGTGCTGCATTGCCTTGGGATGAGAGAGGATATTGGGCAGCCGAAGTGGGCACCAGCATAGCGGGGACAGTTCCTTTTATCGGCCACTTTCTGGTTACTTTTTTAAGAGGTGGCATAACGATGAGCCAATTAACGCTTTCCAGATTTTTTGCGTTCCATGTTGCCATCCTTCCCGGAATTACATTTTTACTTGTTGCATTCCATCTTATGGCCTTTAGGAAGTTTGGCAGTGTTGGCCCATGGAAAGAATCAAAACGTACTAAAACAGAAAACTTCTGGCCGGGACAGGTTGCCAAAGATCTCATGGTAAGTGGGCTAATACTTCTTTTATTAATAGGTCTGTCGGCTTACGTTCCTGCTCCTTTTACAGGTCCTGCCGACCCGAGTGATGCAGCATTTCTGCCGAAGCCTGAATGGAACTTTTTGTTTTTATACCAATTATTAAAAAGCTTTGTCGGGTCAGCAGAATTAATTGGAACTGTTGGGATTCCTTCTCTTATCTTAATCTTATTTATTCTGGTACCTTTTATTGATAGGAAAAAATCATTCAACCCGGTCAAACGTCCGGGAATGATGATTGGTGGCTTTATCTTGGTAACTTTTGTTTTCACTTTTACCTTATTAGGATATTTTAGTAAACCTCCGGGAGCGAAAGGTAAAAAATCCGCCAAACAGGCTTTGGCAGCCTCCAAAAAGGAGAAAAAAATTATAAAATTATCTGCTGTAGCCATCCGGGGAAAAGAGATATTTGAAACCAGTGGTTGTACTGCCTGCCATACCATTAGTGGTGTTGGTGGAAAAATAGGCCCGGATTTAACCAACGAGTATGGGAGGAAACGTTCCGAAAAATGGCTCATAACACAAATAACAAACTCTAAACGTCATTATAAGACGTCGATGATGCCTGATTACACCAAGTTTACGAATACTCAATTAAGTGAACTGACAGCTTATTTATCAAGCCCGCATCCGAAATTACTTCCTCTTTCTCCTAATAAAATTGATTCTCTTCCCTCATATCTTTTAAAGAAAAGAACACCTGCGTTAACACAGCCCCAAGGCGTTGATGAATATTCATGGGAAGCCATTACGGCAAAGACATTGAAAAAGCTGGGGCATCCCGGACAAGCTGCTTCAATTATTGGAAATGTTGCCCTTGGAAGCAAATTATTTAGAAATTATTGTGAAGCATGTCATGGTGTACAAGGAAGGGGTGGCGTTAGCAATCCAGGGTCTTTCCTGAAGGTTGTGCCCCGGCTAAACCCCGTAAGTAAAGTACTGTTCAATAATGATCCTCAAAAATTTGCTAACAATATTGATCGGTTTATCCAACATGGTGTAGTGCCTGACGGTTTTCACCCGGCTTTAAGAATGTATAACTATGGGGAATCCTATGCCTTAACGCAACCGGAAATAGCGAGTATAGAAGCTTACGTTCTATATCTAAATAATGTTAACCGTGCAGAGATTCAGTCTCCTCCGTCGGCCCGGCAGTTTTTTGCTCTTGCTGTCTGGATATTCATTGGGGTAACCATCATTTTGATTATTATCGGGTTGGTTTACAAAAAAGCTCATACAAAATCATCCAATGATTAAATAATAGTCCAGGCGGACACTTTGAGCCATGTTGTTTTAGATTTCAGTATCAGGTTGGTGTATTCAACATGCATGACTAATAAAATATTAGTCTTACATTTGTGCATTGGCGGCTCAAAGCTGCCATGACCCCACAATTTATCAACATGAAACGCTATATAATTCTAACAATCATTGTTTTAACAGCTGGTTTCTTGCCCGCCCAGTCGGTTAAACACTATACATTGGATGAAGTAATTCACCTGGCACAAAAGCAATCGCCCGATGCGCTGATGGCCAAACACCGTTTCCGGAAAAGTTACTGGCAATACCGTACTTTCAAAGCCACTTACCTGCCTGCTCTGAACCTTACAGCCACCCTGCCCGATATCAACCGGAGCATTAATGCTATTTCTGCTCCTGATGGAACTATTTCCTACGCATCGCAGAGTGTCACAAATTATTCATTGGGTCTTTCGTTAAATCAGAAAATAGGCCTTACCGGAGGGGAGATTTTTGTGAATACCGGCCTGCAACGAATGGATAACTTCTTTACAGATACTACCACCCGGCAGTATCTCAGCAACATGATAAATATTGGGATTATACAACCTGTTTTTTCTTATAATCCTTACAAGTGGAGTAAAAAAATTGAGCCGTTAAAATATGAAGAGGCCAAACGTGTTTACATGGAGTCGGAAGAAGACATTGCCATAAAAGCCACCAACTATTTTTTTTCGTTACTCACGGCACAGATAGAATGGGAAATTGCCAAAAAGAATTACCACAACTACGATACGCTTTACCGGATTGCCAAAGGACGTTATAACCTCGGGAAAATTGCTGAAAACGACCTGTTGCAGCTGCAATTGAATTTTCTGAAAGCCGATGCTTCGGTAGAGCAGGCCCAACTGAATTACAATGATAAACTTTTCCGGTTTAAATCCTATTTGAGGCTGGCTGGCAGCGACAGGATTACGCTTATTCCACCACTGCTGACATCTTTTTTTAACGTCTCAGTTAGCAAAGCCGTTGAAGAAGCCAAACTCAACACCTCCACA
>VAPG01034380.1_pt1 | contig 11142 bp, 9 predicted proteins | sample 3393851 | NCBI WGS metagenome assembly VAPG01 (sample SAMN08290438, study PRJNA428436) | hydrothermal vent metagenome | isolation source: Deep-sea hydrothermal vent chimney | place: Atlantic Ocean: South-mid Altantic Ridge | depth 2194 m m
GTCAACTTTTTCTACCGGTTTAGCCACGGTTCGCAGCCGTTTATCCGGGTAATATAATATATCTAGTATCGCCATAATGTTTTGCTGTCTGGTCAAAATAGAGCCGAAAAACCCACCTGATAATCGTGATCAAAAACCCCGGCAATCAGCCCCTCTTTTATTATTTCTGCTACACTCAATGAAAAACTTACCTTAGCAATCAAAGTTCGTCTACTAACGCATTGAGAATAGTAGAAAAACTCGGCCCAAAAATAAAAATCAAGGGCAAAAATAAGAACCTGAGCCGATGAGTAAAATAAAAATAAAAATGAATATTTCTAATACTCCCAAATCACGCAATATTGTACCCTTTTTCCTGCTTTCAGGGCTACTGGCCATTACCGCTGGCTGTAGTTCATCACAACCACGCCCAGTTGTCACAGACAAAGCAGATGAACCGGTCTCGATTGTCCAGGCAAGCGAAAGCAAGGCACCCGCTAAAAAAATTCGCGTAAAAGCTCGCTACCCCCGTCAGTACACTGTTAAAAAAGGCGATACTTTATGGGGCATTTCCAGCATGTTTTTACAGGATCCCTGGTACTGGCCCGAGATCTGGCAGAAAAACAGGCAGGTCAAAAACCCGCATTTAATCTATCCTGGCGATGTCCTGACACTTGTTTACGTCAACGGCCAACCACAGATGATGGTCAACGAAACAAAACACAAAGAAGTCCAGCAAAGTGGCGATCTGCCGGTAAGAAAACTCAGCCCCGGCATCCGCACCTCTGCACTGTCGGCGAGCATTGCCAGTATTCCCGGTGACGCCATCCGACAATTTCTGACAAAACCTCGTGTGGTTACCAAAGAGCAGCTGGATAATGCACCATATATCGTCGGCAGTGAAGACAACCACCTTATTTTAGGCGATGGTGATCGTGTTTATGTACGCGGTGAAATCGATAAAGAACGGGTTCGCTTTTCCATATTCAGACCCGGCAACGCACTGCGTGATCCCGCCACCGATGAGATTCTGGGTTATGCCGCCATTCACACCGGCGAAATTCGCATCACTGCTTATGACGACCCGGCTTCCGGCGATCTGACTTTTACCAGTCGTGAAGTTTTAATCGGTGATCGTTTATTACCAGAAGACCGAAGTAAACTGGAAAACATGTATTTTCCACACACACCCGACACAGAAGTCAGTGCGCAGATACTGGAACTGAATGAAGCCCTGGCCGGCGTGGCACAGCTACAGGTCGTGGTCATCAACAAAGGTGAGCGTGATGGCATGGAAGTCGGTCACCTGCTCGCAACCTTTACCAACGGCGAAACCGTACGCGACCGTAACAACAAACGCAACAGCAAGCACGTCAAACTGCCGAATGAACGCAGTGGCCTGGTGATGATTTTCAAAACTTTTGACCGCGTCAGTTACGCGATAATCCTGGAATCCAGACGTGTTATCCGCAACTATGACTTCCTGCACACACCCAAGTTTTAGCAGGTCCATCGCGCACATAGCAAAACAGGAAACAGATGGTGTAATATCCACGGATGAAAAATCACAAACCTGCAAGGAACGCGGGATCAGAAAACACCCTTGACCACTGGTTAACCCTGTTACATACCATAGGTGTCGGCCCCACCACGTTTCACCTTCTGCTCGAAACCTTTGGCTCGGCTGAAGCCGCACTCAACGCCAGCTCACAGCAACTTTCTGAACTGGCGATAAAAGACGAAACCCTTAACGCGCTACGCAATAAAGAAAAACCGACTATCGACGCCGATTTAAACTGGTGCGCAGAAAACAACCACCACATCATCACACTGTTTGATGAACGTTACCCGAACCAGTTAAAAGACCTGCCCGATGCACCACCCCTGTTATATGTACGAGGTGATCCGGATTATCTGCAACAACCACAGCTAGCCATGGTCGGCAGTCGCAACCCGACCGCAGCGGGGCGCAACACGGCGAAAGAATTTGCCCGGCATTTATCCAGTGTCGGCATTACCATCACCAGTGGCCTGGCCAGCGGCATCGACGGTGCCAGCCATGAAGGCGCGTTGCATGGCCTGGCCGGCACCATTGCGGTAGCGGCACACGGCCTCGATATCGTCTACCCCGCACAACACCAGAAACTGGCACAACAAATCAGCGAAAACGGTGCTGTGGTTTCGGAAATGCCTATCGGCACACAGCCGTTGCGTGGTTTATTCCCCCGGCGCAACCGCCTGATCAGCGCCTTTTCACTGGGCACCCTGGTGGTCGAAGCCGCACAGAAAAGCGGCTCCTTAATCACCGCCCGCTTCGCACTGGAACAAAACCGCGAAGTTTTTGCCATTCCCGGGTCGATCCACAACCCGATGGCACGCGGCTGCCACCAGCTGATCCGCCAGGGCGCAAAACTGGTCGAATCTGCCAATGACATTCTGGAAGAACTGCGTTTGCCCGCCGCAAAAAACAGACCATATCCCATAAAAACTGACGCAAATATCCATGAAAATCTAGAAGATTCGCACAAGGCACTTGACCCGGATCACCAAAAACTGCTCAAATGCCTCGCTTATGAGCCTGCCAGCATCGATGAACTGGTTGCCTCCAGCGGTTTTAAAGCCGCAGAGATCGCCTCCATGTTGCTGATTCTGGAGCTGGAAGGAATCATCGCAGGTCAGGATGGCCGCTACACATGCATAACTTAACGATACTTAGAAAACTGCCTTACGCTTTGATTTACAAGTGATTTGCGACAGATTTCCAAAAGTCCATTAATAATATACACAGGATTTCCTGAATGATAATCAAACAGTCCGTGGTTGATGTTTTAATGTTTTTATTCGAACGTTATCTGGATGATGACGAATTGAACGAGACCAGTCGTGTCACCGATAAACGCGACAGCATTCAGCTTCGCCTGGAAGAAATGGGCTTTCACAACCAGGAAATCAACCAGGCCTTCGACTGGCTGGAAGATTTAGCCGATCTACAGGAGCGGCAGCAATTTCTGCCGGTGAAAGAAACCAGCATCCGCATCTACAGTGAAGAAGAGAAAAAACTTCTCAGTATCGACAGCATCGGATTTTTACACTTCCTCGAACAGACCAATATACTAACGCCGGTGACACGTGAATTAATCCTCGACCGCGTTGCGGCATTAGGCCAGCCGCTGGATGCCGAACAGATGAAATGGATCATTATGATCGTGTTACACGCCCACCCCGGCGAAGAAAACGCGCTGGCGCTGATGGAAAACTTTATATTTGACGAAGTGACCGAACTGCTTCAATAATCGAATTAGTCATCTATATACAGCCTGATACAACTCTTTTAAAAAACGGCATAAAAAAACGGCATGAGCAAAAACCTTGTTATCGTAGAATCGCCCGCCAAGGCGAAAACCATCGAAAAATATTTGGGCAAAGACTTCAAAGTTCTTGCTTCATATGGCCACGTGCGCGATTTGATCCCCAAGGCAGACGCCATCGACACCGAACATGGTTTCACCATGAAATACCAGATCATCGAGCGCAACGAAAAGCACGTCAACAAGATCATCCAGTTTTTAAAAAAAGCCGATACACTATACCTCGCGACTGACCAGGATCGCGAAGGAGAGGCCATCTCATGGCATCTTTACGAACTGCTGAAAGAAAAAGAACTACTGGAAGGTAAAAATGTACACCGCGTCGCATTTAACGAAGTTACCAAACGTGCGATTCAGGAAGCCATCAATAACCCCGGTGATCTTTCCACCGACCTGATCAACGCCCAGCAAACGCGACGTGCGCTGGATTATCTGGTCGGTTTTAACCTGTCACCGCTGCTGTGGAAAAAAGTCCAGCGCGGTCTTTCCGCTGGCCGTGTTCAAAGCCCGGCTCTACGCCTGATCGTCGAACGCGAACTGGCCATCGAAGCCTTCGACCCGAAAGAATACTGGACCATTGAAGCCGATGTCGCCAAAGACAAGTCACCTTTCTTAAGCAAGTTATACCTTTATAACGACGAGAAGATGAAACAGTTCAGCATCACCGATACTGAAACTGCCACCGCAGCTCGCGACACTTTACTAAAAGCCGCAAACGGCAAATTAAGCGTCGACAAGGTCGAGAAAAAAGAACGCAAACGCAACCCGTCGGCGCCATTTACCACCTCGACCCTGCAACAGGAAGCCGCCAGAAAATTACGTTTTTCCACGCAACGCACCATGCGCACCGCGCAGAACCTGTACGAAGGCATCGACATCGGCGGCGAAACCGTAGGCCTGATCACCTACATGCGTACCGACTCATTACACATGGCCGATGAAGCCATCGATGAAATTCGTGATTTAATCGCTGACCGTTACGGCAAGAATAACCTGCCCGACGAAGTCCGCGTCTTCAAAAACAAATCAAAAAATGCGCAGGAAGCACATGAGGCGATACGCCCGACCTCGGTTCGCCACACACCGGAAGAGATCAAAGACAAACTAAAACCCGATCAATACGCGCTGTACGACCTGATCTGGAAGCGCACCATGGCTTGCCAGATGATCCACGCCACGCTGGACACGGTCAGCGTGCAACTTGGCTGCGGCGAAGGTAACATCTTCCGCGCTTCGGGCTCAACCATCAAATTCCCCGGCTTCATGTCGCTGTACATGGAAGGCAACGATGACGGCAAAGCCGATGACAGCTCGGAAAAGCTGCTACCGGAATTAAGTGAAGGCGAAAAAATCGATCTGCTGGAAATCCGTAACGAACAGCACTTCACCGAGCCGCCACCGCGCTTTACTGAAGCCAGTCTGGTCAAAACCCTGGAAGAATATGGCATCGGCCGGCCTTCCACCTACGCCAGCATTATTTCGACATTAGTTAATCGCAACTATGTCGAACTGGAGAGTCGCCGTTTTACACCAACCGATATCGGTCGCATCGTCAACGGCTTTCTCACCGAATATTTTGCCAAATACGTGGACTATGAATTCACTGCCGATCTGGAAGACGAACTCGACTGCATTGCCCGCGGCGAACGCGACTGGGTGCCACTACTGGAAAAATTCTGGTCACCGTTCAAACAGGCCGTCGACCACATCGAAGAAAACGTCAGCCGCGCTGACGTTGCACAGTCACGCCACATCGGCACTGACAAAGAAACCGGCAAACCAGTCTCGGTACGCATGGGACCTTACGGCCCATTCGTGCAGATCGGCGATAAAGACGACGAAGAAAAACCGCGTTTTGCCAGCCTGCGTCCCGGCCAGAAAATGGCCGACATCACCATGGACGATGTTTACTTCCTGCTGCAACTGCCACGCGATCTGGGCGAAACTCCTGAAGGCGAAGCGCTGTCGACCAACTACGGTCGCTTCGGTCCTTACGTAAAATATGCCAGCAAGTTTGTTTCCATCAATAAAGAATACCAGGACAAAGGCATCGACCCGTACAACATCAGCCATGAACAGGCGATGGAACTGGTGGCAGCGAAAAAAGAATTTGATGCCAACAAACACATCAAGGATTTCCCGGGCACCGACATCGAAATATTAAACGGCCGCTGGGGACCGTACATTACCGATGGCATTAAAAACGCCAAAATTCCGAAAGACAAAGAACCAGAATCACTGACCCAGAAAGAATGTGAGGCGCTGCTCGAAGCCGCACCATTCCGTCGCGGCAAAAAGAAAAAAGCCGCTAAAAAGAAAGTCGTTAAAAAGAAAGCGGCGACGAAGAAAAAGACGACAAAGAAAAAATCCGTCAAAAAAAAATCGGTGAAGAAAAAAACAACCAAGAAAAAAACCGTAAAGAAAAAAGCCGCTGACGAATAAACCTTCATGGCCAGCGATTTTCCCATACGCCATGCTGCCCACGTGATAAAAAATGGTGGCGTCATCGCCTACCCGACCGACACCATCTACGGCTTAGGCTGCGACCCATACAACCCTGTTGCCATCGACGAACTCAACCTGCTCAAGCAACGTCCACTGAACAAACAGTTTATTTTACTTGCCGGTCAGATTGAACAAATAAGTTCGTTAGTGACAATAACTGAAGCACAGAAGACCCTGATAGCACAAGCGGTTACACCAACCAGCTGGATTGTCGACGCCAACCCACAGGCACCGGCCTGGCTAACCGACAAACAAAACACCTTAACTATTCGAATCAGCAAAAATACAATCGTCAAAAAATTATGTGCGATACTCGGCCACGCCATTATATCGACCAGTGCCAACCCGTCAGGAAAACGACCTGCCAGCAACAGCCTTGAACTGCATCATTATTTCCATAACAGGCTGCATAAAATTCTGGCGTGCCAGCAGAAACTAGGCGCACAACCATCAAAAATCATTCGATTATGCGATAATCGCGTCATCCGGCATTAACAGAAATATAACTATGAACACAGACATCAGCCCCGACATAAACGCGGTTAAAGCCTATTTATTACAGCTTCAGGAAAATATCTGCAACGCGCTAGCCGCAGAAGACGGCGAGAAAGATTTTATTACTGATGAATGGCAACGTGAATCCGGCAACGGCGGCGGCATCACTCGCGTCTTATCCAAGGGCGGTGTATTTGAGCAGGCAGGCGTTAACTTCTCCCATGTATCAGGTGGGCAACTACCCGCCTCGGCGACCGCACATCGCCCGGAACTGGCAGGACGAGAATTCCAGGCCATGGGAGTATCATTGGTTATCCATCCGAAAAACCCGAAGATTCCAACCTCACATGCCAACGTCAGATTTTTTATCGCCAGCAAAGAGAACGAAGACCCGGTGTGGTGGTTTGGCGGCGGTTTTGATTTAACGCCTTATTTCGGCAATGACGAAGACTGTATTCACTGGCACACGGTTTCTAAAAAAGCCTGCCAGCCATTTGGTGAAGGCGCATATAAAAAATACAAAACCTGGTGCGATGATTATTTCTATATAAAACACCGCAATGAACAACGCGGCATCGGTGGACTGTTTTTTGATGACCTGAACGAAGAAGGTTTTGCCAAAAGCTTTGCCTTTATGCAAAGCGTCGGCGATCATTACATCGACGCTTATCTACCCATCGTACAGCGCAGAAAAAATGAAAGCTATACTGAAGAACAGCGGGAGTTTCAATTATACCGCCGCGGACGTTACGTGGAGTTCAATCTGGTATACGACCGTGGCACCTTGTTTGGCTTGCAGACCGGCGGTCGCACAGAATCCATCCTGATGTCACTGCCACCGGTGGTGCATTTTGAATACAACCGTGCCACCCCGGAAAATTCTGAAGAAGAAAAACTATACAACTATTATTTAAAACCCAGGGACTGGATTTAATACTGCCAACTCACGTAGGGCAGGCACTGCCCGACAAAACATTGTTGCCCCCTCAGATCGGCGGGCAGTGCCCGCCCTACCTCTAAAAACCACCAGCTGGCGAACACAATATTTTATTTTTAAACACTTTGCTGTAACTTGAATACATTCGTGTTCGGTAATTCGGTCAACGGTATTGAAATATAGTTTCCCTGAATTTTGTCAACACCACAAATTTTCAGCAGGCGCACGATCTCCGGGCTCTCAACATATTCAGCAACGGTATAACGCCCCAGCGAATGCGCGACATCATTCATCGCGGTAACGATTGCGCGGTCAGTCGCACCACGTGCCATGCTACGCACGAACTGACCATCGATCTTGACAAAGTCGGTCGGCAGATTTTTCAGTTGCGAGAAAGAACAGAAGCCTGAACCAAAATCATCCAGTGAGAAACGGCAACCGATTTTTCTCAGCTCGTTGATAAAGTCATTCGCCTGCTCCAGATTGGCAATTGCACAGGTCTCGGTCACCTCAAACGTTAACGAGCTGGGACTGATATCATATTGTTCAATCAACGACTTTATTTTTCCAAGCGTCTCATCGCTATTCACGGTATTGCCGGAAATATTAATCGACAGGCGAATATTTTTACTCGCAGGACCCGCTGCCACCATTTCATGTAGTGCGTTTTCCAGCACCCACATATCAATATCGGTCATCATGTTAAAACGTTCGGCGGTTGGAATAAAACTGTCCGGATAATTTAGCTCACCATTCTCATCGATCATTCGCACCAGCACTTCGTAACTATTCACCTTATCGGTCTCATCTAAATGCCGCTGCCACAAAACACCGTCCTGCGCAGGCAGATTCACCAGATCAACGTCTTTCATTTTCATAATCGGTTGATAATGCAGCTGGAACATATCTTTCTCCAGTGCATCTCTGATGCGCACGGACCAGCCAAGCTCACTGCCCATAGCATTTCGCTCGTCGCTGCCTTTCTCGTACATATGCGTCTGATTGCGTCCCAATCGTTTTGATATATGACAGGCGATGTCCGCATTCGCCATCACATCACCGGCGGTGATATCTTTTATATCCATCATCGCCACACCAAAACTTGCATTGACGTGATACGCCTTGTCCTCGTGATGTACGCGTAGATTTGAAAGTGACACCCTGATCTCATCAGCGATACTGACAGCTACCTCTTCATCAACATTCTTCAGAATCAGCGCAAATTCATCGCCACCGATTCGTGCAGCAATATCATGGCGGCGCAAATGTTTATTTAGCTCGCTACTCAAATCGATAAGCAATTTATCACCAACTTCATGACCAGCGGTATCGTTAACATATTTAAAACGATCAAGATCGAGATAAACCAGCGCACTCATGATGCCGGTACGATTGACACTGCTGATTTCTTTTTCGATATGTGTTTCAAAATAACGACGGTTATATAAACCCGTTAAATGATCATGCGTGGCCTGCCAGCGCAATTTCTCTTCCATCATTTTGCGTTCGGAAATATCACGAAATGCAATCACCGAGCCTTCCTGTTTACCATTAACTGACAGCGCGTACAACGTGCAGTCAACCGGAATTTCTTTACCACTTCTGTGACGAAACTGTGTCTCCCAGCCTTTTAACTGCTCTCCGGAATAGTAAGCTTCTTTTAACAGGTCACGCCCGGTGTCATGTTTTTTGAAATGAAAAGCATCATAGGCACCGACACCTAATAGAGGTTTTACATCGTGTAAGCCCAGCACTTTTAAAGCCGCTGGATTCATGAAAGTAACACGACCATCTTTATCCACACCGTAAACCCCCTCACCAACAGACTCTAAAATAGCAGCAAGGTTTTCACGTTGTTTTTCAATGGAGCGTTGCACCTGGATAAACCGGCGCATACCCGAGATGCGCGCCAGAAATAATTCTTCAGCTTCATTTTTGAACATACATTCAATAGCACCAGCCTGTAAACAATCACGTATCACAGAATCCAGATAGGTGCCGGTGATAACGGCGGTGCGTATATCAGCCGTGTGCGGGTCATCTCTTAATTTCTGGCACAACACGTAACCGTTCTGTTCCGGCATAAAATAATCAACGATGGCAATATCGATCACCTGCTCACGTGCGATCTCATAAGCTTCATCAACCGAGCTAGCCGTTACCACTGAGTAATTATTACGTTCGAGTAACCGCTGATAATAAACACGGATGCTTTTTGAATCATCAACAAACAATACGCTGGTCGGCCTGGCGTCACGATCAACCTGCCGTTGCTCAATGACCGGCTCCTGTAAATCTGGATCTAACATCGATTGCAAAGAAGAAACAACTTCCTGATAATTTTCCCAGGGAACCAGTGCTGTGTTCTTGCGTGTACTCATCCAGTTCAGCAGTTCCAGCTCGGCATCATTTGATAACAGGACAACAGGAACCTCACTGTAAGGCTCTCTATCCAGCAAAACCAGTAACCGCTTGGATTGTTCGAAATGTTCGTAGTTAGGCCAGCCGACCATAATGGCATTCAACTGTGGCGTATTTGCCTGTAATTTTTCTATCGCCGATTCAAAACCATCCACACTGGTGAGATCGTAGCCCTGCTTCTGAAGTGTTTTGCCCAGGATATAACGTAAGGTCGCGGATTCTTCAACAATCAAAACGCATTGTTTTACAGCGTTATCAGACATGTGATACTTCCCCAAATAGCGATGAGCAATTCATACGAATTGAAAACTGGTATAGGCGTTTGACAGAGTGGATGGAATTAAAAACCTGTTTGAGCCCTGAATTTGATCACATTTTTATTAGCTTATTTATAGCAATTTGAGGTGAAAAAGCCAGTGTTCACCACATATCTCTCCAATAATATTAAAAAAGCCGACAATAGCCGACTTTTTTTACAATTACTTAAAAAAACAATGTTAAGGGCACCTCTATGAACTGTCACCACAAGTGCCTTCTGACATGGCTACCTTGTCGCCGCCCGTTAGTTGTTGCATGCCAAACGGATTCTCCGTCGCCATCGCATTACCAGCAGCAAAGGCGGCAACAATAGCTGCACTTGCAGCAACAGTCGTTAATTTTTTCATAGTTTTATCCCTCGTTATTCAATTTAAAAGTGCTTCTACCATCATTTTGTGGTTCAAAATAATGGATAACGAGTTCGAGATCATTGATTTAAAAAAGTTCACTGCAAGGCCGAATTGCAGCTATAAAGCCTGCCGAATCGCAGCGATCACTTCGCTTTCAATTTGTTCAAACAGTTCTTTAGCTGGACTATTTTGCGCCATCACAGCCGGTCGGTTAAACAGTACTGTGGTTTTACCATCGTGTTCAGTCAGGGTTAAATGTAGCGGGCAAAAACCCAGCATATTCGGATCCAGGTTACTGACTTTATTGGCGTACCAACCATTACAAAAAACCATGCTGCGAATCTCCGAAAGTTTGTTCTGATTATAATCAGAACCCCACTTCTCTGAAAAACGCGCTAGATTTTTACCAATATCAGGTTCGAATACAACATAAAAATGCGCATCCTCCAGACTTTTATACAAAGCGTCATAAACCGCTGAAACGGGTTTATCCACCTGCTGGATATAAACGCCCGTATGCTGCGTCGTTTTATCTTCATCGGCATGTGCCGACAGCAACGGCAGCAGCAACACCAGCAGTGCAATCCAGCGCGTGATTAAATCGGTTGTTTTTTTGTTTTGCATAACGTCTCCTGTTAGCTTTTATAGCGGCTTAATAATGCATCATGATCATTTCAAACGCGAAGAATGTGACATCAAAAGATGGCATCAAGTTTCCTGCCTGTTACAATACATGCAATTGATATATTTGTGGAGCGAGCCGTGTCTA
>VAPG01042774.1_pt1 | contig 11142 bp, 13 predicted proteins | sample 3393851 | NCBI WGS metagenome assembly VAPG01 (sample SAMN08290438, study PRJNA428436) | hydrothermal vent metagenome | isolation source: Deep-sea hydrothermal vent chimney | place: Atlantic Ocean: South-mid Altantic Ridge | depth 2194 m m
AATGGAGGGAAGAACATTGGGAAGACTATTCAGGGACACTTGTCTTCAGATTACTCTGCATTGAAAAAGATAATTGTCGTTGATGACTGCTCTACCGATAATTCTGCCTTAATAATTAAAGAATATGAAAAAAAGTATGAACAGGTTATGTATGTGAAAACACCTGAAAATACTGGTAATGCTGCTGGTGCTAAAAACTATGGGAGTCAATTTGTAAAGACAGCTCTTATTGGATTTAGTGATGATGATTCTGTGCCTAGAAAAAATGCAATTTCAAAAATGGTTGGATTTTTTAACGATGAAAAAGTTGGTGCAGTTACCTCTAGAGTTTTAACTAAGGGAAATAAAAATTTTCTTGTAAAATCTCAGTCTATAGAATACAAGGTTATTGCTTTTACGAGAAAGATTCTAGGATTTTTAGATTCAATTTATGTCACAAATGGTCCTCTTAGTATTTATAGAAAGAAGGCATTTAACCAAGTCGGAGGGTTCGATAAAAATAATCTTACAGAAGATATTGAAATCACATGGCACTTTGTTTCAAAGGGCTGGAAGGTTCAAATGTCAATTCCATCGATTGTATATACATATCCCCCAACGACAGTTAGGGATTGGTTTCATCAGAGAATCAGGTGGAATGTTGGGGGTATTCAGACCGTATCTAAATATAGAAAAATATTTATGGAATGTGGAATGTTGGGATTTTTTATCCTTCCATATTTTATTTTTTCATGGGTTCTAGGCATTACTGGACTTTTCTTCTTGTCTTATCGTTTTTCCCAATATGTTACAATGAAATATCTTGTAGCTAAATATTCTATTGCAGCGAACATACCAATTATTACTTCAAATAATTTTAGCTTAAATCCCAGTATTCTCTTCTTTTTTGGGATATTGCTTCTTATTATGGGATTACTGTATACAATTATCGCTCTTATGTATTCTAGAGAATCAGGTAGAGTGATAGGGTATGGAGTTCTCGACATCTTTATATATTCAATTTTCTATCTTATAATGTATCCGCCACTATTAATAATATCTTTTTATAAATATTTTCGCGGATATAATAAATGGTAGAATGTTAAAATCAAAAAAACACGTATTTTGGGAAGCTCTTATAATTACAATTGTGATATTTCTAGCGGGGCTTTTATTGGGTATGTTGGTGGAGACTTCCAACTCCAACAAGGTTTCTAACCTTTATTTACAGTCACAAATTAGCATAAGTGATGCTACTGCTGTTTCCGGATTATTAAAAGAGGGAACATTAAATTGTAGTTTGATAAAAAAGGACAATATAATAGTAGCGAATAGAATATATAAGGAAGCAAAAATATTAGAGGTATATGAGGAGTCTGGAAAATTAACAGATAGTTTGAAACTCTTACATAAGAAATATGATTTATTGCGTGCTTTGCTTTGGGTATCGAATGAGAACTCGCTAAAGAGATGTCATAATTATAACTTGGTTGTTTATCTTTATGATTATGGAACTGAGGATACAGAGAAGAAAGCAACTCAAAATGTTTGGTCTAAGATTCTTTTTAAGGTTAAAACTCAGAGTTATAATGTATTATTGCTTCCGATTGCAGCTAACCAAAATTTAACTACAATAGATTATTTAACGAACAAATATAAAATAAAAAAATTTCCTGCTGTAATTATCAATAATAATAAAATCATCTATAAACTGGAAAATGCCAGTGTGATTATGCAAAATCTGAATTAATATATATATTCCAGAATATGTTTCTTTAAAAAATGATATTTCTTTAATTGAAGAGTTCATTGTATCCTAATAATATATTTAGGATACATATTAAGAAAAACAATAAAAAATATATGATTATAATGATAACAAATGAAATAAATTTTTTATGGGAAATTGTAATTAAGTTTTCCAAAGAGAGCAATCTATGAAATGTGCGATATGTAAAAAAATGTCTGACGAAGTAACTCTTTATAGAGGGATAAAAAAAACAAGAATTATAAGTGTTTGTGAAGAATGTGCCGAAGACCAAAAAATTCCTATTATAAGAAAGCCGTCTTCAATTCAATTGAGTCGTGCTGATAGAATATATTCTGTAAAGGAAAGGCTGGATAGAATGTCTGGGAGGCATAATCCGAAGAAACCAAGTGAGCCAATAGTAACCCAACATAATTTGGCAAAACTCAAAATGCCACTTCCAAAGCAGAACAATTCAAATGTGGTAGATGATTATTCGTGGGTTTTGAGTATGGCTAGGCGTAGAGCAAAAATGACAACATCTCAACTTGCAAGAAAGTCTGAGGTTGCTTCCGATATAATAAAAAAAATAGAAAGGGGGATTATCCCAGAAAATTTTAAAGAGATATTCCCGAAAATAGAAACATCTCTAGGAATTAAGCTTATAAAAAATCACCAATTACGAGTAGATTTTATACGGAAAAATCCCGACTATGAGCAAGAAATATTAGATAATGTAAGACAAAAAATGAAACAATCATCCGGAGAGGAACATAATAAAGAAAAAAACAAATCAGTGGAAGAGAAGGATTTAGGGGAGATGACGCTTAGTAAATTGATTGATAGGAAGCGTGCTCAGGAGAAACTTGATATCAAAAGAAAGCAGGATGAATTAATTGGCGATGAAATTGATTTAGATTAATTATCCAAGATATCGTAGCCTTCCAGGCCTTGGTTCGTATATTAATCCTTCTTCTAATAATTTTTTAACTTCACTTTCTATCTCCTCGGGATTGGCTTCAATATCCATTACTATTTCGTCACGCTCAATTCCTCCGTCCTTTTCGGATTCTTTAATTTTGTCTAAAATTTTATTTTTTAGACTATTCTCTCCGTTAGTTTCACTAATCATATCTTTTCTGGAATTTTGAATTTCTAGTTTTCTAATAAGTAACCATCTTGTATCAACCTTTTTTATAATTTCAGGAATCATATAAATTTCGCCATTCCATTCTCTAATATTACCAATAATTTGTAAAGTATCTCCCTGCATAATATCTTTAACTTTATCAGTATCTTCTCCAAAAACTTTTAATTTTAATTGTCCAGATGCATCATCGATGGTCAAGCTTGCGAAACTTTTTTCTCCTTCCTGCACAAATTTATCCACACAGTTTGCTAATATATTAACACGGACAACTTTTTTATCTCCTAACTCTAAGAACAAAAATTTTCCCTCGTCCATAAATGGCGCTCCTTTTAGGATATCCCCAATTCTTAATTTGTATGCTATGTTTCTTTTTCTAATTTCATTAGTTGTGTCTATCATATTTAAAAGTGTCTATCTGACTTTATAAGGATTGTTGAGATTGAGTTAATATTCTTATTATCAATAGTCCGCTAATTTTATAAACTGAGAAAACTTTTATACTAAATGGAAAAAAGAGGACAATTTTTTTTATTGGCTGCAGTAATTATTTCTGCTATGATAATTAGTTTGGGAGTAGGGACAAATCGTGCTGTTACGAGTGAGAAACCTAATGGTTTTTATGATTTTAGTTATAATGTGCAAAGAGAAATAGGTGCCGTTGTAGATTATAATATTTATAGTAATTTTGCAAACGACACAAATCTTACAGTGTTTACTAATTTGTTAGCTAATAGTGTAGCTGAAAATAATTTAGGTGCTAATTTTGTTATTATCTACGGAAATGATAGTGGAGTAATTGTGAGGAATTATGGAACAAATGATGTTTATATTGATAATTCTGTTGAGATTAAGGGAGTTAATAATAAAGCCACAAGCACTGTTTGCGCGGATAATATTTGCAAATCGGTAGATGGAACTAGCAAGGATTTTACCGGAATAAATTCTTCTGTTGTATATGTCCCATTAGCTAAAGAAAATCTTCCAATTAATTTTGGAGGAGTTAAATTCAATTTTCCACTATCAAGCTACCCCCAAGTGATTTTTATTATACAAAAAAATATAAGAGGAAATCGTAATGTTGTTGTTGGATAGGTGTGATAGCGGATATCGAGGACGACGGGTGCTATCTAAGATAGGAAATAACAAAAGAGGGCTTAGTAATCTTGTTGCATATGTTTTGTTGATTTCTATTACTATTTCACTTTCGGTCTTGGTTTATAATTGGTTAAAAACTTACACTCAAAAGGATAATGTAAAATCTTGTCCAGATAATGTAAATGTTGTTATTGGAAGCTATGATTGTTTTAATGGAATTAATGGAAATATAACAATCAATCTAGAGAATAAGGGATTGTTTGATGTGGATGGGTTTATAATCAGAGTGAGTGATAGTCCAAATGCCAAATTTGGAGTGTATACTTTGGATAATAATGGTGTTCCGTTGAGCCCAGGAGATAGTAAGACAATAACATATAAGTTTAAGGATTACAGCGAGAAGAGTATCAAAACTATTAGTTTGGTAGATGTTCAGCCTTATATTTTGAAAAAAGGAAAAGTAGCTTGTAATGCATATACTTCTCAAAAAGTTGTTTGTGCCTAATATTGTATTATGATGGTAAAATATGTCCTGCAAACTTTTTTAAATATATAAATTCATTAACCCTAAGACTAATTCCAAATAATATCTTAGATATTCTGAGGAAGCAATCTTCAATTTGCGTGGGTAGTTTAGTGGTTAGAATCTGTCGTTGCCAACGATGGGACCGGGGTTCAAGTCCCCGCCTACGCATTTATTTTCTTGGAATAGAATATATAAATTAATAAAATTTAATTTTTTTATCTATCTCTTGATATAGGTTATCTTCAAGTGTGCTATTATAATTATCCATATCGATTAGTTTTACATAGGGATTCTTTTTGTTATTCTCTACTTCAAAGTTAATATCGGGAAGTTCTTCGTTTTCTTCTCTATCCTCTCTTTGTGGTTGTTCCCAAAATTTTTCTCCGTTTTCTTTTATGTATGTAGAGATATCCATAACCATTTTATTAAAATAGTATTAGTTCTTTATAAGATTTTGCGAACAAAGAAGATATAGTTAATCATATCCATTCATATCTTTTAGCCTTCCAGTATGTCCCTCTGTTTTATGGGCTGCTATGACATCATCAATTCTTAAAATCATAATAGCTACTTCCGTGGCACTTGCAATAGCTTGTGTTTTTACCTTTAGGGGCTCTATTATTCCGTTATCTATATTATTCTCTATTGTCCCCTTAAATAAATTTAATCCCATTTCTCTTTTCCCAGAGTCGTGAATTGCTCTTAATTCAGTTAATACATCAATAGGATCCATTCCAGCATTTTCTGCTAGTGTCGTAGGTATAAATTCTAAAGCTGTGGCAAATTCTTCTACTGCTAATCTTTCTCTCCCTGCTAAACTTTTAGCAAAATCTCTTAAATTTTTTGATAGTTCAATTTCTATAGCACCCCCTCCAGCTATTACTTTAGAATCCCTTAATGTTGCTGCAACATCTCCCAATGCGTCTTTAATGGCACGCTCAACTTCATCTACTATATGTTCGGTTCCTCCTCGGATTAAAAGTGTAACAGCTTTTGGATTTAAACAACCTAAGACATAAGTCATTCCGTTTTCTCCATCTTTTCTTTCTTCCACAAGTTCAGCATTTCCTAAATCTTCAGGTTTAATCTCACTTAATTTTGATATTATTTTTCCTCCCGTTGCTTTTGCTAAGTTTTGCATATCGCTTCTGCTAACTCTTCGGATGGCATAAATTCCATTACGAGCGAGATAGTGTTGGACTAATTCATCTACGCCCTTTTGAACAAATATAACGTTAGCGCCACTAGATTTTATCAGATTTACTTTTTCTTTTAAGACCGAATCTTCTTGTCCTAGAAAACTTGTTAATTGGTCAGGTGTTGAAATTGAAATTTTTGCGTCCATCTCGGGAGAGCGAAATTCTAAGGCTTCTTCTATTAGTGCAATTCGTGCTCCTTCCACGGTGGAAGGCATTTCTAAGTTAATTCTTTCTCTATCTATGACTATTCCATGGATTAATTCTGAATTTTCAATAGCTTGTCCCTTTTGTTTCTCAATACGAATATCATCTAAATCTATTTTTTTGTTTTTTGCTACCATATCTATTGCGTCTACAACTATTTCTCCAAATTTGTCTTTTAGGTATTCAACACCCTTTCCTGTCATTGCTGTTTGTGCTATTTTAATTAATTCATCTCTGCTTTCTATGTCGGTAGCTAAACTTTTTAGAATTTCTTGCGATTTTTCTTCTGCCCAACGATAGCCTCTACAAATAACGGTTGGATGGATTTTCATATCTAGTAGTTTTTCTGCGTTTTCTAAAAGTTTTCCTGCTATCATTACTGCTGTTGTGGTTCCGTCACCAACTTCTTTTTCTTGTGTTTTCGCAATTTCCACAATCATTTTTGCGGCTGGATGTTCAATTTCCATCTCTTCTAAAATTGTAACGCCATCGTTTGTTATTACTACATTTCCAGTATTGTCTACTAACATCTTATCCATTCCCATCGGTCCCAAAGTTGTTTTAACCGTTTCACTTATGACTCGTGCGGCTAGTATGTTATTTCTTTGGGCATCTCTGCCAGCTATTCGGTTTTCCTCATTGTTCATTATATTGTCATTCATTGAAATAAAATATTAACTAACTTTATAAAAATTATTACACTAAATAGTCTATTACAAGACTAAAAAGAAATCTTTATATAATACGATTTTCTTATAAAAACATGCCGCAAAAGAAGTTGATATATAAGGAGAAATTTACTCAAGTAGGTTATTGGAATTATACCGAAGTATATACTATGCTCTATAATTGGATAAAAGATAGGGGATATAATATTACAGAAAAGCAATACAAGGAAAAACTTTCTGGGTCTAGCAAAGAGGTTATAATATTGTGGGAAGCAAAAAAGAAAGTTACGGATTATTTTTTATATAAATTGGAATTAGATTGGCATATTTTAGGTATGAAAGATGCTGAAGTTGAGATTGATGGGAAGAAAACAAAAATGAATAAAGGAGAATTAGAAATAGTATTCAAGGGGACGATTGTAAAAGATTATGAAAAAAGGTGGGAAGATAGACCGTTTTACAAATTTTTAAGGGGGGTCTATGAAAATTATGTTATTAGAACTACTATTGATGAATACGAGGAGGATTTAGAGGATGATGCTAAAGAATTAATCTCAGATATAAAGGCCTTTCTTAGAATACCCGTTGGATAGATTTGACCTGCACAATATAAATATTTATAAAATAATATTGTCTTATAAAGTAATGAAAAGATTTTATTTATTGTTTGTGGTAATTCTATTATTGGCACAGTCTTCCGCTGTCCAAATTGTTCCAACTTATACAACAAATATTATAGTTCGAGATTTGAATAATGCTATACCTTTAACGCTTAATGTTAGTGGGATAACTCCCGGGGATTATAATTTATATACGCTATCTGATATGTCAATTCAACCCTCTAAAACATTTCAGATAAATGGAACTTCTTTTGTAAAGACATTTATAATAAAACCAAATAATAATTTAAATATAAAGGGAAACTATGCGTTTAGATACACTCTTAATCACAGAGGTGTTAAAAAATATAATAAAGAAATTTTATTGAGACTTCTTGACCTTAAAGATGTAATCGAAATTAGTTCAGAATCTATAACTCCTGGGACAACCAATGTCTCATTTTATATTCAGAACAAGGAGGCAGTTTATCTGAAAAATATTAGTGCGACTTTTTCTTCGATACTTTTTAATGTTACAAAAACTTTTAGTTTAAAACCGAACGAAAAGCTTGTGATTCCAGTGGATGTTAATTCATCTTTTATGTCTAGAACTCCAGCTGGTGTTTATGTGATAAGGGGAAAGTTTCATACGATGAGGGGAGAAAAAATAATTGAAGGAACTCTTTATCTTGGAGAAAAAAAGGGGATTGTTTCTATAAAAGATAATTCTGGATTTCTTATTCGAACAGAGATGATTACAAAGGTTAATTCTGGTAATGTAGCCGAGACTATAGAAGTTCATATGCAACGAAATATTCTTTCCAGACTTTTTACTACTTTTAATTTTGAACCCACTTTTGCACAAAGATCTGGAATGGATGTAAATTATGTCTGGGTAAAGAGGCAGTTTGCTCCAGCAGAATCTTATACTGTAAGAGCGAAAACTAATTATGTATTTCCGTTTCTTATAATAATTGTTTTATTTATGGTAATTTTTGGATATATTCGGTTTGTGGAAACTAAACTTGAGGTAAAAAAATCTGTTGCTCCGGTTAAAACAAAGGGTGGTGAGTTTGCATTGAAGGTAACTCTTTCGTTAAAGGCTAGAGATGACATAGAGAATGTGACAATTTCTGACAAGATTCCCAGTATAGTTAAAATATATAAAAAATTTTCCACTGTGAAACCAGATAAAGTTGATGCAGAGAGGAGAAAAATACATTGGAATATTGGGAATCTAAAAGCAGGGGAAGAAAGGTCTTTCACATATATTATATATTCAAAAGTTGGAATTGTGGGGAAATTTTCACTTCCTAGGGCTGTGTCCATTTTTGAGAAAGAAGGGAAAGTGCACGAGATTGATTCTAATAATGTCTTTTTTATGAATGAACAGATTTCTGGATAGTTTAAAATTTACTGGGTTGAATTTTTAAGGTAGCTACCTATTTTAATTATTCATTTTTTTGTTTGTATAGCCTAAAATCTTTCTTGCTATTTCGGTAGCTCTTGGAGTGTATTGGAGATTATTGTTCCCATTATTTTCTTCGTATAAAACTCTTTTAGCTCCAATATTACAATGCCAGTTTCCACGACTTACACTTTCGTTAAATTTATCTATTTCATCTTCTATAAAATCTACGTAATCTGGATTATGCTTCATACATTTTCCCATTTCTAAGCATAGAGACATAACTAAATTAGCTAAGACATCTTTCTTATCTTTTACTGTGGATTTTTCTTCCATATATTTTTCCCTCATAAAGTATTTATAAATATTTCGAAATTTATTTTTCTTAGGTTAATTCTTTTTTAATTAATTTATGCGCATTGTTGATTTTTTGAAACATTTTTGGATTTCCTTCTGGCATATCAGGATGGTATTTTTTTGCTAGTTCTTTATAATTTTTACTGATTATTCCAAAATCTTTTTCATCTATATCGACGTTCAGTATTCCTCTCGCTTCTATAAGTTGATTTGGTAAATCATTATTTTCAAAAAATTCATGTTGAAATTTGTCTAAAGTTATTTCATCATATAATAAGTTGTCTACCCATATCCCCAAAACTTTTTCTACAATGTAGAGATTTTCTATAAATTTAGGCATCAGAGAATAACTGTATTTAAGATTTCTTCCCTCAAAATACCAAGACACCGAAGCTGTAGCTTTTAATCTTGCATTTCTTTCCATCGGTATATCAATAGTATCCTTGTTTATTCCGAGTCTTTTTAATATTAAAATTACCTTATTCTTAATTTGAATTGCTCTACGGTCAAAAGAGTTTTGAATATTCGGTTCTTCTATTTCGTTGCCTTTTATTTTTATCATTATAATATGCAAAAAAAAGTGTTTATAAATATTGGTAAAGGGTAGATTTTGCTGGAAAAGTCGAATAGAATTATTTATAAACGATTAAGAAAATATTATTATATGAAAAAGAAACAATCCAAAGTTATTCCAAAAATTGAAAAAGTTCCCGTTGAGAAAAGTAAAGATCAAGAGCATACCGAGAGGATTCAAAGATTACAGGCAGAGTTTGAAAATTTTAGGAAAAGGATGGAAAAAGAAAAAAAAGAGAATGTTGTTAATGCTAGTGCTAGTCTTGTTTCTCAATTATTAGAGATATTGGATGATTTCGAGTTGTCTTTAAAACATAATAAGGATGAGGGAGTAAAATTAATTTATGATAAGTTGTATAAAATTTTGGAAAAACAAGGACTTAGAGTAATCGATACAAAAGGAAATTTCAATCCGAGAATACATGAGGCGTTAATACAGGTGGAGGGAAATAATCAGGGGGAGATTTTGGAAGAATTACAAAAAGGTTACTCCCTTAACGAAAAGCTTTTAAGGGCATCTAAAGTTAAAATAGCTATTAAGGGAGAAAATAAAAATGAATAAAACAATAGGAATTGATTTAGGGACGACATTCTCGGCTGTAAGTGTAATGGAAGGTGGAAGACCAAAGATTATACCTAACAGCGAGGGTAATAATACAACTCCAAGTGTAGTTTCTATAAATGGAGATGAAGTGTTGGTTGGAGAGATTGCAAGAAGGGGTGCGGTAGCAAATACAAAAAATACAATTAGAAGTATAAAAAGATTAATGGGGACTAAAAAAATGTCTTCTATAGATGGGAAAGAGTATAGTCCAGAGCAAATTTCTGCTATGATATTACAAAAATTAAAGAAGGATGCTGAGGAATATCTTGGGCATCCTGTATCAGATGCTGTCATAACTGTTCCTGCTTATTTTGGAGATGCACAGAGAAAAGCTACCAGAGATGCAGGAGTTATTGCTGGATTGAATGTAAAAAGAATAATTAATGAGCCAACCGCGGCTGCACTAGCTTATGGATTAGAAAAATCTCACGATCATACTATTTTAGTTTTTGATTTTGGAGGTGGAACTTTTGATGTTTCTATTCTAGAGCTTGGAGGAGGAATTTTTGAAGTTAAATCTACAAGTGGAGATAATGTTTTGGGTGGTGATGATATAGATGATCTTCTAGTTGATTTTTTAGCAAATGAATTTAACAAAGAAAATGGAATTGATTTAAAGAAAGACGCGGTAGCATTACAAAGGTTAAGAGAATCGGCAGAAAAAGCTAAAATAGCACTTAGCTCATCGCAACAGACAAAAATAACTATACCTTATATTTTCTCTGGAGATGATGGACCAAAGCATTTAGATGTTAATTTGACTCGTGCAACTTTTGAACAAATTTGTGAGCCTATTATTAATAAACTAAAGCACCCAACAGAACAAGCAATAAAGGATGCTAAAATGCCTAAGATTGATAAGGTTATCCTAGTTGGAGGAAGCACAAGAATTCCTCGTGTTCAAAAATTAGTTGAAGAAATTACTGGAATAGTTCCGGATAAATCTGTTAATCCCGACGAAGCTATTTCTCTTGGTGCAGCAATTCAAGGTGCAATAATTAGTGGGGACATAAAAGACATTTTGCTTCTTGAT
>VAPG01025672.1_pt1 | contig 11138 bp, 11 predicted proteins | sample 3393851 | NCBI WGS metagenome assembly VAPG01 (sample SAMN08290438, study PRJNA428436) | hydrothermal vent metagenome | isolation source: Deep-sea hydrothermal vent chimney | place: Atlantic Ocean: South-mid Altantic Ridge | depth 2194 m m
TTATCCCAAATTAATCATTACCATCTTTATATTTGTCATCTCTTCTATGGCAAATCGTACACCTTCTCTGCCTATTCCGCTCATTTTATTGCCGCCGTAAGGCATATGATCCACTCTAAAAATAGATGTGTCATTTATCATAACACCGCCGACATCAAGATTGTCTATGGCGTAGAACGCTTTATTTAAATCATTTGTATATATACCGGCTTGCAGTCCATAGTCTGAGTTGTTTGCATGCGCTATAGCCTCTTCAAAACTATTATATTCAACGATAGAAACTATTGGAGCAAACACTTCCATGCACATCACTTTCATATCTTTGGTTGTATTTCTCAACACAGTTGGATAAAGAATTCTTCCTTCCTGTTTTCCGCCAATTACAAGTGCAGCACCTTGTGCAACCGCTTCATCAATCCAGCTTTTTGCACGAATTGCCTCTTTCTCATTTATCATAGGACCAAGTTCGACATCTTTTTCTATCGGATTTCCTATTTTTAATTTCTTTACAGCTTCAGAAAATTTTTCACTAAATTCATCGGCAATATCTTTATGTACATATATGCGCTGGAGTGAGATGCAAACCTGACCTGAATTGGCAAATGAGCTTACTATGCATCTCGGTATAATTTTATCAATATCAACGCCTTTTTCTATTATAGTGGCAGAGTTATTGCCAAGCTCCAATGTGACTTTTTTGATACCTGCTTTCTTAATTATTGCATCACCCACAGCAGGGGAGCCCGTGAATGTAATTTTTCTTACATCAGGATGCGAAACTAAATAATCTCCCACTGTAGAACCTGAACCGACAACCACATTAAATACTCCCGCCGGCAGGCCAGCCTCTTCTAAAATTTCAGCCAGAATCAGTGCGGTTACGGGTGTTGTAGAAGCCGGTTTCAATACAACTGTATTTGCTGAAGCTATAGCAGGTGCTACCTTATGCGCTACAAGATTGAGAGGAAAATTAAACGGTGTGATTGCTCCAATTACTCCCATTGGTACTTTTATGTAATAACCTATCCGGTTTATACCCGATGCGCTCGCATCCATAGGAATAGTTTCTCCGTGTATGCGTTTTGCCTCTTCTGCTGCAAATTTAAATGTTTCACTAGCTCTTTTCACTTCGCCTATGGAATATTTCCATGCCTTGCCTGCCTCACGACAGATGGTTTGAGCAAGATTTTCTTGGTATTTTAGTATTAGATCAGACGTTTTTTCCAATATATCCGAGCGTTCGTATGCGGGCATTTTTCTAAATGTTTGAAATGCCTTGCCTGCTGCTTCAACAGCCGTATCCACTGTGCTTTTGTCAGCCAGTGTTACTTTTGCCATAATCTCACCTGTATATTTTTCCGTTACATCTAAAACCTTGCCCGTTTCAATCCATTTGCCTCCGATATATGTTTTGTAAAATTTCATTAAATCCTCCTTTCTTATCTTTATGGTTTAATCTTGCACCTATTTTTTTATATTCCCAAGAAAGCCTTTTTAACCGACGGATCGTTTAAAAGTTGTTTGGCGTCACCGCTATTTACAACATATCCCTGTTCCAAGACATAAGCTCGGTTGCTTATACTCAGAGAAACATGTATATTTTGTTCTACCAGTATTATCGTTGTACCGCTATCGGCTATTGTTTTTACAATGTTCATAATATTCTTAATAATCACGGGCGCTAATCCCAATGATGGTTCATCAAACATCAATATATCGGGTTTAGCCATCAATCCTCTTCCTACGGCTACCATCTGTCTTTCCCCTCCCGAAAGTGTTCCTGCCATCTGTTTTCTTCTTTCTTTCAGTCGCGGAAACAGTTCAAAAATTTCTTCCATCGTTTCAAATCTTTTATCGTAAGCTCTTGAGTTATAAGAACCCATCTCCAAGTTTTCTTCTACGCTCATAAAAGGAAATAATTTTCTGCCCTCAGGAACATGGATAATGCCTTTTTCCACTATCTTTTCGGGTGAAAGATTATCGATTGTTTCATCGTTAAAGATTATGCTTCCTTTTGATGGATGAAGTAGTCCTGAAATTGTCTTGAGAGTCGTTGTTTTTCCGGCGCCGTTTGCTCCTATAATGCTTACTACTTCACCTTTTTCAATATGCAGGCTTACATCAAACAAAACTTGTATATCTCCATACGCTACATTTATATTGTTAATTTTCAGGAATGACATATTCGTCTCCTAAATATGCTTTAATTACATTTTTATCTTTTGTTACCTCTTTTGGCGTACCGCTGGCTATTTTTTCTCCAAAATTCATACAATATATTCTATTGGAAACAGACATAATAACTTGCATTATATGTTCTATAATCACTATAGTAATACCTTCTTTGTTAATTTTTTCAATTATTTTTAACATATCTTTAATTTCAGCAGGTCTCAAACCTGCCATCACTTCGTCCAGCAATAACAATGCAGGCCGGGTTGCAAGCGCACGCGCCAGTTCTAATCTTTTTCTTTCAGGCAAACTTAAATTTTTTGCCAATACCTCCGTTTTGCCGGATAGGTTTAGAAAATTTATAATTTCTTTTGCCCTCTCTATAGCTTCAGGTTTTTTATTTGTTCTCAAAAAAGCACCCACCGTTACATTGTAAAGAACACTTTTATTAATAAACGGTCTTACTATTTGAAATGTTCTTGCTAAGCCTAATTTGGCTATTTCATAAGGCTTATGACCGGTGATATCTTTATTATCGAATATTACTTTGCCCGAAGTAGGTTTTAAATTGCCGGATATGCAATTAAAAAGAGTTGTTTTCCCTGCACCATTTGCACCGATTATTCCGACTATCTCTTTTTCGTTGACTTCAAAATCAATATTTTTTACAGCAACAAGCCCACCGAATTTTTTTGTTAATTTTTCTGTTTTTAGAATAGACACATAACCTCCCTTATGCTTGTTTCCTTATTCGTTTCATTAATTTTTTAGATAATTTTAAAACGATTTCCTGTATACCTCTTGGTTGATATATCATAACAAGCACAAGAACCAAACCTAATATAAAAAGATGCAGTCCCGGCAACGCACTGCCAATATAAGTTCTTGTGAATTCTTCCAACGGTTTTAAAAGCAGCGCACCTAAAATAGGACCTATGATAGTTCCTCTTCCGCCTATAATCGCAATAAATGCTATTTCAAAGGATAAATTCATATTGCCTACTGATTTTGGAGATATATAAAAAATCCATTGTGCATAAAAAGATCCGGCTAATGCTGTAAAAAATGCACTTAATGCCATAGCTATGAGTTTGTATTTAGCAACATTTATGCCAAGAGATGCCGCAGCTTCAGGGTCTTCTCCTCCGGCTGTAAGATAATATCCTATTTTTGATTTCATCATAAATACGGTAATTAATAGAACAATAATTAACATGGTTAGTATTATATAGTAGTACGGCACTTTGCTAACCCATTGAAAATTAACAAATGAATTACCTGAGTAATTGATTAATATACCTCTTGCCCCGCCGACATTTATTGGTCCTATAGTGTCGATATTATCAATTAGAACTTTGATTCCACCGGCAAATGCCATTGTTGCCAATGCAAAGTATGCCCCTCTTAATTTGAATGTAGGCAATCCAATAATTACACCGATAATTGCAGAAAATATACCTCCCGCAAACATGCCTATCCATGGACTTATATGATACTGCATAAACAATATAGTGGATACATAGGCACCTATTGCTATAAATGCTGCATGACCAAGTGGCAAAACTCCGGCAAAACCTCCTACAAAATTCCACGCCGTAGTTAGATACATGAAAAATAGTACGACTATAAAAATTTGCATATAACTTTGATTTTTAACAAAAACAGGTATTAAAAATACTGTTATAGTTGAGAATATAAGCAAAATTATTTTTATTTGCTTTTCAGAAAGATTCATACATTCTCCTAATTTAAATTAAAATTCTCCTTTAACCCCAAACAATCCCTCAGGTTTGACAAATAGTATGATTAAGAATATGAGATAGATAATTTCTATTGTCCAGCTATATGATATAAATTGAGATCCCACAGATTCTATTAAGCCAAGAATCAGACCGCCGACTAAAGCACCAGGGATACTTCCCAAACCGCCGAGAACAACTATTACAAAGTCCATTATGTCCAAATGCATTCCCACAGTTGGGTAAACATAATAAAACGGCAGCAGTACGGCACCGGCGATTCCACATATTGCTATGCCTATACCAAATGTCACATTATATATTTTGTATTGGTTGATGCCCATTAAGCTTGCAGCTTCCCTATCCTGAGATGTTGCTCTTATAGCTTTGCCCATTTTGGAATGCTTTAGAAACCAAAATAAAGCCCCTGCAACAATGATGGATATAAAAAAACCTATTATTTTAGATAAAGGAGCATAAAGACCAAAAAATGATATGGCTTTTGAAAGACTCGGTACGCTGATTGTGCGATATTGAGCTCCGAAAATCATTAAAGCCAAGTTATCCAACATATACCAAATTCCTGTTGTAACTATTATGACACCTATAGGTTCCCTTACATCTTTTTCAGATTCAAAAACAGGTTTGATTAAAAATTTTTGAGTATAGTAGCCCGTAAAATATGTAAAAGGAATAACAAAGATTAATGCCAAATACGGATTTGTTCCTGTTAGTTCAACGAACCAGTATGTTGAAAACAGTCCAAGCATCAAAAAAGCTCCTTGAGCAAAATTGATAACTTTTAAAACGCCGAATATCAGTGTTAAGCCTATAGCAGTTAACCCATATATACTACCCATCAATATACCGTTAAGAATGGCAGAGCCCATATATTCTCCTTTAGATAAAAAAATAGGGGGCGTGTATGCCCCCTATTTCTCTAATAATGATTTGGTTGTGGAAAAACTACTTTGAATCCTGCTCTTGCATCCTCTTCAGGATAAACCGTAACTCTTTCGTATTTATTACCCACCTTTCTGACTTGCACCATTATCAATCCGGCGTTTATATTTTGACCTTTCTTATTAAATTTAACGCTCGGATAAGCCATTACATTGAAAGGACCGCCTTTGAATTCGGTGTTCAGCATTGCCTTCCTAAATTTATCAGGATTTGTTGAACATGTTTTTTGCAAAGCCGCAAGTATTGTATGTATGCCGATGTACGCATCCATCGTTTCCCCGTTTACACTAATTCCATAAATCTTTTTGAATTTTTTGTTTAGCTCTTTTAAGCCTGGTTTATTCATATCCGGTGCCCATTCTGACTCATCAAACAAATATTGTGCATTTTTTCCGGTATTTTTTATAAATGCAGGATCTGCTTGTCCGCCGCCGCTTGATATAAGTGCCAAAGGATGCACATTGTAGCTTGCCATTGTATTTTGTAGTAAAATAGCATCTGCCGCATCTGAAACCAGCAATACCACCTGAGGTTTGACGCTTTTGATTTTTAGTACAACAGGAGTCAAATCCGTTGCTGTTTCTCCATATGATTGGTTGAGAACAACTTTATATCCATATTGCTTTGCCAATTTAATCCATACGTCATCGAAACTTTTTCCAAAATCATTGTTAATATACACAAAACCCACAGTTTTTATCTTCTTACCTGATTTTTGTGCCAAATAATTTATGAATTTGAATTGATCTTTTGTCCACCACGAATCTTTTGCTGCTATTCTAAAAGTATATTTAAATCCCCTTTCTGTAATTCTGTCCATAACAGATACAGGTACAACAAATGGCACCTTATACATTTCTGCAATCTGCGTGGCAGGATATGTAACACCTGAATTCCATGCACCGGTTATCAGATCAACATGATCTTGATTTATTAGTTGTTGAACATCCGTTACGCCAACGGTAGGATCGCTTTTTGTGTCTAAATAAATCATTTTTATTTTTGATCCATTCAAGGCACCGTCACATTTAAGTCCGCCTGCCGCATTAAATTTGTTGATTACAAATTCTCTCATGTTTTTCCCTTCAACACCTACTGATGCAGAAGGCCCTGAAAGAGGCAGAATATTACCTATCACAACAACTTTGCTTTTTGCCTGAGCGTTATTACTACTAAATACGCCAAACATAAGTGTTACAAAAAAGACCATTATCAACCGAATTCCATATCCCAATAAACATTTTCTACACATATAAACCTCCTAAAAACTTTTAATTTTATTAATCAAAATTTTATCAGCAAAGACTGTTACCTGCTTAATTCCATACCCCGTTAACATTCTCTTTACATATATAAACCTCCTAAAAACTTAATTTAAGATTTTATCAACAGCTCGTTTGAATATATTCATGGCAGTTTCAACTTGTTTACGAGTTGCAACAAGCGGCGGCAAAAATCTTATAACATTACCAAATATTCCTGCAGCTATAACTATTAATCCATTGCTGATGCACTCTTTTATGATTTTCCCTACCGCTTCTTTTGCAGGCTTTTTTGATATTTTGTCTTCTACAAACTCCACGGCAATCATAGAACCCAGACCTCTCACATCGTCCATCTTTTGATGTTTTGCCTTTAGCTTATTTAATCTATCCAAAATAATTTTGCCTATTTCATTGGCTTTTTGTGATAGATTATTCTTTTCCATATCATTTATTGTGGCTATTCCGGCTGCACAAGCCAAGGGATTTCCGCCATATGTTCCGCCTATTCCGCCCGCCGCAACCGAATCTATTACATTGCTTTTTCCCGCAACAGCGCTGATCGGCATACCCGAAGCGATGGATTTAGCCAGAGTTATTATATCCGGATCTATGTCATAATATTCCGTTGCAAACATTTTTCCTGTTCTGCAAAAGCCTGTTTGAATTTCATCTACAATTAACATTATTCCATATTTCTTACATATTTTATCTATTCCTTCTATAAACTCTTTTGGTTGGATTATGAATCCGCCTTCTCCTTGTACCGGTTCTATTATCATAGCAGCAATATTTGAAGGATCTGTCTCTGAAACGAGAAATCTTTCAATATATTCAAGGCATTCAAGTGAACATTTGCTTTTTTCTTTGCCAAAAGGACATCGATAGCAATAAGCTGACGGCACCTTGTATATTTCGGAAGCAAACGGACCGAAGCCGAATTTGTATGGCTTTACTTTACTGGTCAAGGTCATCGCTAAAAGAGTTCTTCCGTGAAATGCATTTGAAAAAGAGATAATTCCGTTTCTTTTTGTATAAAATCTCGCTATTTTCACAGCGTTTTCAACAGCTTCCGCACCGCTGTTGAAAAGAGCTACCTTTTTATCACCCTTAATTGGCACTATTCGGGTTAATTTTTCCGATAGTTCTACATACGGTTCATAGGGTGTAATCATAAAACATGTATGAATATATTTTTCAAGCTGCTCTTTTATATTATTTACAACATCAGACGGTCTATGGCCTGCATTTGTTACCCCTATTCCTGCATAAAAATCTAAATAAATATTTCCATCTACATCTTTCAAGACGGCATCCTTTGCTTCGGCAATGAAAAACGGCATAAATGTAGAAATACCGTCAGCCACAAACTTTTTTTTCTTTTTAAAAAGTTGTTCGCTTTTCAAAAAACCGTTTCCAACGCAAGGCAATTCTTTTCCTGTGAGCATTGTTTCCTCCTTATCCTGTATTTTTATTCTTCGTTAAATTTAATTTTTTCATTTTTCTTACAATTGTAGATTGGTTAACATTTAAAGCATTTGCTATCTTGTATGTCGAATCGAAGCGATTGAGAGCTTCCTTTAATATTCTGTATTCTGTGTATCTCACAGCTTCTTTTAAATTTAAATCTTTATTGACAAAACTATCCGAATTGTTATCCGTATTTATGTATGCAGGCAGATCGTTAGCTGAAATTTCTTTTGAATTTGTTGTAACCACCAATCTTTCCATAAGATTTTCGAGTTCTCTGATATTGCCCGGCCATATATATTGCTGCATACAATGCAATACAGCCTTAGACATAATCTTTTTATAATTATATTTTGCATTATATTTCTTAAGAAAATAAAGAGCTAAATCCTGAACAGCTTCTTTTCTATATCTTAGAGGCGGAATTGTAATAGGAATAACGTTAAGTCTGTAAAACAGATCCTCTCTAAACAGTTTCTGTTGAACCAAGTGTTTTAAATCTTTGTTTGTGGCTGATATTATTCTTACATTTATATTTATGTACTTATTGGATCCAACTCTTCTTAAATGTTTCGACTGCAATATATCAAGCAGTTTACTCTGTATTTGAATTGGAATCTCAGTTATTTCATCGAAAAAAGCAGTTCCATTATCAGCAGCTTCCAATAATCCTTTTTTCCCCGCATTTTTTGCACCCGTAAAAGATCCGCCTTCATATCCAAACAGTTCGGTTTCCATGAGATTTATCGGAATTGCAGCACAGTTTACATATATAAGCGGCTTATTTTTTCTTGCACTTAGCATGTGTATTCTTTTTGCTATCATGTTTTTGCCGACCCCGGTTTCTCCTTCTAACAATATTGTTGAATCCGTATTTGAAACTTTTGTTATTGTTTTCATAATACTTTTCATAACATCATCCGATACAATAAAATTGTTTTCTTCGCAGTTTGCATTGGATATTATACTTTGATAAGTTTTTATAATATCTTGAGAATTTTGGAGTTTCTCTTGTAAATTCATAAGTTCGGTTATATCTCTTGAATTTGTCACCACTCTTATTATTTTGCCGGAATGTTCATCTATGATGGGATTGCTTGTAACAACTAATGTTTTGCCTTTATTTGTTATCTGAACATCAGTGACCCGCTTTTTCTTTTTAAGTGCCTTGAGTGTTAACGACGGATTAAAATATCCACTATTTTCTAATTCCGATACATGTTTACCTATAATTTTATCTCTGGAAATACCGTAATTCTCCTCGGCTGCTTTATTTATTTTTAGAGTATACCCATTGCCATCCGTAACAAATATTTCATCAAAAGAATCTTCCATTATTGCTTCTAATTCATTTACTTCATATGAGAGCTTTTTTATTAATTCCGTATTGTTTTTCGATAATATAATTATTTTATAATTTTCTATATCATGCATAGAAATTTTTATATCTTTTTGTATTGTATCTTGTCTTTTTAAACTCAGGATTTCTGAAACTAATTCTTTTATTGTACCGATTTTTATGTCATTTAATATTTTATCAGCTGTTTTGTTATGATAAACAATGTCATTATTTTTTAAAACTATTACACCGTAACCAATGTCAACCGTTTTTTTTAGCATTCTAACTCCCCATCATTTTATTAGCAATTATCATTCCATTATCATTATGCAAGTTATATCAAGGAAAAGGCTTATGAATTATTAATTCATAAATGCAGAAAAGCATTATTAAAATAAATATTTTATGTAAGGCTTTGTATTAATGCATTATTTCAAATGCATTATAGCATTGTTTTAATGCATTTCTAACTTAATTTTAAGTCAATTTTCAGATTTTTTGTTCTTTGAATTGTAGGTGCCCTGTATATTATCAGTTACATCACATTCTGAAACTTGATATTCTGTCTGCGAATCCTGCATTTTAGATTTTACATATTCGATCATTTCATTATTAATATCAAATCCTATAAATTTTCTGTTTAATTTTTCACATTCAAATAATGAGACCACTGCACAAAAAGAGATCTAAAATTATCTCGTTTTCTTTTGTATAGCGTTTTATTAATTGATTTGGAATTTGAGGAATAAAATTTCCATGATATATATTAGAATGTTTACCTGTTTTATCTCTTTGGTCAATCAGCCGCAAGCTGTCAATATTTATATCAAGTTTTTTCCAATTTTTTAAATTCAAATCGTTATATTTCATATATATTTCCCTTTTTTTACCAATTAGCTATAACTAACCAAATAAGAGGTATAAGGTATTTCAGCGTTTATAATTTTCATTCTAACCTATAGGTGCCCTATATCTTACTCTATTGCTAACTATTTCTCTCCTGCTGAATTTCAAATTTTCCAATTCATACATTTTTACTGCAGCATTGTGCAGCAAGAATCACATTTCTATCGTATGAATTTTTTTGGGTAGTATGACGCAGGGAAATGATTGATATAATTTACATTATGATCATAATAGTCTAAATAGAATAACAGTTGTATAGATTGTCATAATATCAATAAAAAAATTATTAAATGTAGAACAAGTATTTGGTTTATGTAACTTTTGGCAAGTAATTCTTTTATAGACGTTAAATTTTTAGTTAGGAGATATTAAGATATGCATAGTGATGAATATTTAATGGAAAGCGATGAAGAGGCTACTCGCTTAGATATAAAAACTGATGATACGGTTGTTAGAAAACAAGCGCTTTGGGCTGGTATAAAACCTGGTATGCGTGTTGCCGATATATGTTTCGGATCCGGTAAAACAACTGCTGCATTGTATAAATTGGTTCAGCCAGGCGGCACTGTAATCGGAATTGACGGTTCAGAAAAAAGAATTGAGTATGCTAAAAAACATTATGGTGTCGAAGGAATAGAATTTAAATATAAGAATATATTGGAACCTATGAACGAGCTGGGGGCATTTGACTTTGTCTGGGTTCGCTTTGCCCTGGAGTATTATCAAGCTGAGAGCTTTGAGATAGCAAATAATATATCCAAACTTGTTAAACCTGGCGGTATTTTATGCCTGATTGACTTGGACCACAACAGTTTGAATCATTTTGGACTTCCTAAGAGATTGGAAAGAACCATTTTTGCAGCAATGAAAGTTATAGAAGAAAATTCAAATTTTGATCCATATTCCGGAAGAAAGCTTTATTCTTTTCTTTATGATCTCGGCTATAAGAGTATAGATGTAGATGTTGCATATCATCATTTGATATTCGGCAAATTGAAAGATAAAGACGCTTTTAACTGGAGAAAAAAGATTGAAGTGATCTCCAAAAAAATAGACTTCAAATTTGAAGGATATGAGAAGGGATACGAAGAGTTTTTGGAAGAATTTAATAAATTTTTTACTGATCCCAGGAGGTTTACTTATACACCGGTAATCTTATGCAAAGGATCCAAGCCCGTATAGGTAAAACAAACAATGACAGCTAACTAAAACAATTTTTGTTATAATAACTAATAAGCGCCTTGACAATGTTTTCATCAAACTGCTTACCGCTTGTATCATTTAGAA
>VAPG01033927.1_pt1 | contig 11124 bp, 10 predicted proteins | sample 3393851 | NCBI WGS metagenome assembly VAPG01 (sample SAMN08290438, study PRJNA428436) | hydrothermal vent metagenome | isolation source: Deep-sea hydrothermal vent chimney | place: Atlantic Ocean: South-mid Altantic Ridge | depth 2194 m m
CGTGACAATCACTTTATTGTAAAAGTTATAATCAGAGATGCAATTACGAATTTGTTCTTTTCACAAACAAGGCTCCTCGAAAAGGGGAGTTTCATATAAATCTGTCATTGATGGCGACGGCAAATCTGTTTGATATGGATTATACAACCGCGTCAATGACAGCAAAAAGATTCAATGAGAATCTATAAAACTATGAGGATATATTGAATATTATGATGTATATAATTCTAAAATTAAAGGTGAAAAGAGGATGAATGCGCAATGTTGAGAGTCTGCCGAATAAATGTCATTGCGAGGAGTAGAGCGACGAAGCAATCTCAAAAAACACCGGCAACAAAAGGGCTGTCATGCATCTTTTGGTGCTCGTAATGATAAATAGAAGCTTTTTCAACAAGTTCTTGAGACACTGCCCTGATGATTTTTAATCTCAGCCATTCGACTGTAATCAAGGCACACCGGAGATTCTCTGAAAAGTTAAAGAAAGATAAGACGTTGAGGGAGGAAATATATGAGATTATGTCCAATGTCGGGGGCTGACCCCTATGATGCTCTTTGACCTGGCCTACAACGGCCCGCTTTCATGCCTTCAGGCAACGCCGGCCAGGGGCTGTGGACCTGCTGTTCTCGATGTTGGTACGGGGGCTCGGCATTCCATTGGCGTTTGCCGCCAATCTACTGATCGCCCGCCTGTTGGGTCCGGAGAAATTCGGGCTTTACATGACCCTGCTGTCAGTGGCCCTTGTCGGTGGTGGATTGGCGGCCTATGGACTCGGCCCGGTACTGATCCGGGAAATTTCAGCCGTGAACCGGGCTCAACAACCCGAGATGATTCAATCTTTAGGAAGCTGGGCACTACGGTTTTCCGCAATTCTGTCTGTTGTCGTCATGTTCCTCACGTTGGTCTGGCTTACGCTGGGTCCGGGGGCACCTGTCAGTACCTGGTCGGAGCGGATCGCCACAGTGTCGATCATCCCGCTGTTTGGTGTATCAACGATCATTGCCGGGGTACTATCCGGCATGTCGCAAGTGGCTCGCAGCCAGGCGGTCGGAATGATATGGAAAAACGGTGTCCTTTTGATTGGCGCAGCGTTGCTTCTGGCTCTAGGCGCGGATCACTCGTTGTACGTGCTCCTGATGCAAACGGCAAGCTTTGGACTGGCTGTAATGGTTGCGGTGTATTGGATACGGCATTCCGCCCCGGAATTCGCTGGTTTTCGGGTCGTCTGGTTCAAATCACCAATCGAGTCGCAACGCGCACGGGCACTACGACGAACCGCCCGCCACTTTCTCGTGATGTCTTTAACCTGGCTGTTACTGGGTCGACTGGATGTGGTCATCGTCAATGCACTGGCTGGAACCACCCAGGCCGGCTATTTCGGGGTGGCAGCCCGTCTCGGCCAATTTGGCGCGATGGCCGGATTGATCTGGAGTGCCTGGCTACAGCCGCGTATCAGCGCGCGCTATTACTCCGGACAAACCGACGGACTGGGGCGATTGTTGTCCCTTGGGTTATTAGGTTCGATCACGATGACGACAGTGTTGGTTATTGCGGGCTGGTTTGGTGCGCCTCAGTTGATGAAACTCATGGGACCCGGTTTCAGCGAAGCGATCATGCCGTTTCGCTGGTTGCTGTTGGGCTACCTTCCTTGGGCGGCCAGCGTACCTTTTTTCGCCTATCTGACCATGTCAGGGCGCGAGAAGCAAGTTTCCTGGATATTATGGATTCAGCTGGTATTGACGTTAGCTGCAAGTATACCTCTGGTTACATCTTTCGGTGCATTGGGCGGCGCGTGGGCTTGGGCAGGGGGGACCGGCATTGCAAGCTTGATAATGGTGATCGTTGGTATATTTACGAAAAGCCGGCCGGTTACCACCGCAATAAATTCGTTGAACCGGAGGTAATAGCTGATGCAGTGTATGAGCCATGTTTTGTTCAAGCGCCGCAGCGTAGAAAACCGTTACCTGAGCAGTAATCCCTATTGTGACGGAAGCGCATGATGCATCAAACACCTAATTGGTCTTTATGATTTACCGTACTCTATTGTCACTGAGCCTTTATATGGCTTTGGCTTTCGGTTTTCCACTGTGGATAGCCTTCGATAGTGATAGCCCTCACCTTAACCTTGCAAGTTTAGCCACACTTGTCATAGTTGAACTATCTGCTGCACGCTTGGGATTGCTTGCATTCAAGGGAAAAGTGCAGCCTTTGCTACTCACATTCTGGATCTTTGTCGCATTTTGGATGGGTTTTGCGGCATTCGCACAAACTCTTTCAAATCAATTTTACTGGCCTGGAACATATTCAATAGAATTCCAAGTCGCTGGTATTTTAGTGATTTTTCTTGGATTGATATCCTATGAATGTGGACGCCTTTTATCGCGGCGCATCCGACTGTCAACTGTAATCGTTGACAGCCACCTGACACCGAAAAGGATCGCCTATTTCGCCTTGCTATCATTTTTACTATCAGTCTATGGTATTTTTGAAATAGGTGGACTTTTCGCAATTATCACGACACGGGGAGCTGCGGCCGTACATTTTTTTGGCTCTGGTGATTTCAGTAAGTCTCGGATTCTGATTTTACTTACAATTATTCGGGTTCCTTCCTATGTTGCTCTTCTCTTTGCTTGGCATTACTGGGTCAATCGCCGCACGCTACTCAGTAGTCGGAGTCGATCTTTCTTGATAGGGTGGGTAGTTATAGGTTTACTTTTGCTCAATATGATCACCAATTTTCCACTTGCTTTGGCGCGTTACTGGCTTGGTGCGATCGTTTTGTCAATGGCATTCATTAGTTTTCGTAAAACGCGTAATACTATGGCACATTGGATTTTATTTTTTTTCTTTATACTAATAATTGCTTTTCCTATAACCTCTACTTTTAGACAAGCACAAAATATATCAGATATTACGCAAGTGTTAGATATATCAGCACCCATAAAACATCTCTACAACGGAGACTATGATGCCTATCAGCAAGTTCTGAATACAATGCGCGTTGCGGATAGAAATGGTTTTAGCTATGGGAGGAACTTCTTGGGGGCCGCGCTCTTTTGGGTGCCAAGAAGTTTTTGGCATGATAAACCTTTCGGGACAGGCGCCATAGTGGCAAATAAGCTGGGGTACTCATATACAAATCTCTCCTCTCCGCTTTGGGCAGAATCTTACTATGCTTTTGGAATTTTCGGCGTAATTTTTGTCTTTTTACTTTACGGGTATATTTCAGGAAGGCTTGATCATGCGTATAAAACTCATGTTGACGGGTCAAGTGGTCTGGTTGTTTTTGTGGTACCATTTTGGATGGCATTCCAGATATTTTTTCTGCGAGGTGACCTAATGAGTGGAGTAGCATATAGTTTGCCAGCACTGGTATTAATTTGGCTTGCTCTACATAAACACATTATCACTCGGCGAACAGACGTTGCAGATGTTTTTTAATAAGAGAGATTATAAATATGCATAATTACAAAAAAACCCCAAAGAAAGTTAAATGTCCTGTCTGTTGTAATGATAATGCGCAAGTCTTGTGGGGTGTGAGCAGTGAGCAAGCCGCTCAACATTTTGTATTGCAGGAGAAATACCCTGAGAGATTCTCAGAATTAGTGTCACACATTCAAAGTCTTTGGGGCAGAGATACTTGTGAAGTCGTTGAATGCGATAAATGCGGGTTCTGCTTTAGTAATCCTTATATTTCTGGTGATAAGAAATTTTATGACCTTGCTTATTCCCGTTCTGGATACCCCTTGCAGAAATGGGAATTTCAATTGACCAATGATGTATTGAAAACTTTGACTAAGAAAAACCTTAGACTGCTGGAGATAGGAGCAGGTAATGGTTCGTTTATAAAGCAAATTGCGGGTAAAACCGTGTTGAAAGAAAATATCCTGTGTACAGAATTTTCAGAATATGGGAGGCGTCAGATAGAGATTCTTGACGTGAAATGTATTTCTCAAGATATCAAGAATTTATCAAATACTAGATGGAAAGAAAGTTTTGATATAGTTTGTGCATTTCAAGTACCTGAACACATGGATGGGTTAGAAGTTTTATTTCAAAAGTTAAATTGGTTGATCAAGCCCGGTGGCAGTCTCTTTGTGGCTGTCCCAAATCAAAAAATAATCGAGTTTAATGAACTCAACGGCGCATTATTAGACATGCCACCCAATCATATTGGACGCTGGAATAAGAAATCATTTGAAGTAATTGGAAAACAGAATGGCTTCCGCATCAAGGATTACAGAATTGAAAAAACCAACTTCACATCCATGGCAAAGCGATTCATAATTTCCCGTTTGATGCGAAAATCCCAACAGAGTGGTAGCCTTGAAAACCGAATATTTAAAATCAGAAATTTGTTTCTGCTTAGAATAATGCAAATGACGGGTGTGGCAGTTAATTCAATAATAGCCATACCTGCTCTTGCTGAAATGAATTCTGGGATGGGAAGCTCCCTGTGGGTACATTTTTCTAAAGATGAATCTTAATCCATATTCTATTATGTAGGAGGCCGCTAAATGAGAGATGTCATGCATTTTGGCGGCGGCATGAACTGTATTGCCGATTCTCCGGTTAAATTCTTACCTAGGGTGGCTATTATCGTTGGTAAAGGGGATATACAGGAGTTTTTAAATTATTCTTCCGCTATGTTCGTCTGGCCTGTTTATTTATGATAATTCGGATGGGTGATAGGGTGTTGGCAATTATAAGAATTACGCAGGGAGCGGGTTGAGATGGTTATGGCTTTATTGGTTTCCGTAATACGATTTCATGCAAATAAGATTACTATTTTTGAGTCTGGAGTAATCTAATGAAGCATAAATACAAGGTCGTCTATTGGAACAATATCCCTTCCCCTTACATGGTGGAGCGGTTTAACGCGCTGGCGGATCGCAACGTCTTCGAGTTTGAAGCCTGGTTCAATGACCGCATTGATCCGGATCGTAGCTGGTCAGTCGATGAATCGACCTGGCGTTTCCGCTATCGGTATCTGCCTACGACAAAGATTCTCGGGCGCGTGTTTCATTGGCCATCGCCTATTTTTGGTAGGAAGCCTAATGTATTGGTTAGTCTTTATGCTGAGCCATCGTTTATGATCGGGTGGTTACTTGCACGACTACGATGCACTAAGACTGCGTTCTGGTGTCAGGTCACCAGGGATCGATGGGTCAAGCGTATGGCGTGGAAAAATATGATCAAGCGCTTGGCATTTTCTAGAGTTGACGCGACGCTCGGTAGCGGGGAAGAGAGCCGTGCTTTTGCGATGCGCTATGGTATTTCATCTGAAAAAGCGATGTGTCTTCCTCATTCGATAGATGTTATTCACTATGCTAAAGGTTCCGCTCAAGCACGCCTGGAACATGATTCTTTGCGAAGTGATATGGGTCTTGAAGGTATTGTGTTCATCTATGTCGGTCGATTTTGGTGGGGAAAAGGAATTACCCACTTACTTGATGCTTTTGCCGACGTTCAGCGCAGGAACAAGAGCGAAGTAAGTCTTTTGTTGGTGGGCGACGGGTCAGAAGAGAGCAAGCTTAAACAACAATGTATTAACCGAGGCATTAAAAATGTGGTATTTGCGGGTTTCAAACAGAAGCCCGATTTGCCGGCTTTCTATGCGATGGCGGATGTTTTCGTCTTTCCCACCCTGGGTGATCCTTACGGCTTGGTCGTGGATGAGGCTATGGCCTGTTCGCTGCCGGTGATCAGTACCAGCGCTGCTGGCGAAATTCGTGATCGTATCGAAGATGGCATAAACGGCTATATCGTGCCTCCAGAGGATAGTTCCGCTTTGGCCGAGCGGATGCTGGAACTCGCACGTAACCCGGATTTGTGCCGAAAGATGGGCGCGCGCTCCTACGAAAAAATCAAGGATCACACCCCGGAACGCTGGGCGGAAGATTTTGAACGTATTGTGCATGTTCTATTGGTGAACGAAGATCAGAATTGATCGGGAGAGAGTCCATGAAATATGCGTATTTGATTTCTGCCTATAAGGATCCCATGCATCTTGCTAGACTCGTAGAGTCTTTGGGAAGGGAGGCGGACTTTTTCATCCATGTAGATAAAAAAGTCGATATCATTCCCTTTGAACAGGCCTTGTACAGAAGAACGAACGTCCTATTTATATCCGATCGCGTATCTGTGTCTTGGGGCGGGTTTAGTCAAGTTCTAGCAATCACTAGTATGATGAAAGCAGCGTTTGAGAGCAAAATTCGGTATGATAGGATTTTAAACATAACGGGTATGGACTACCCTATTTGGTCTAAGCAGAGACTTGATGAAGAATTTACACAATATCCAATTAAAGAGTACATTATGGGGTTTAATATAACCGATACTTCTTCTAAAGTTCAAAAAAATAAAATTCGGAAATACTGGTTTTTTGATAACTGGATAAGAAATAATTTTGCTAATAAAGTTGTTCGCAAAATAGCAAATATGGTTTCAACATATATGCCATTGTCGAAGAGTCTACAGGTACGAATCGATGATGATAGAAACTGCGATGTTTACTTTGGCTCAGACTACTGGGCCCTAACTTGGGATTGCGCAAAACTGGTATATGATACATTCATGAAGGCTCAAGATTTTCAAGTCTATTTCCGCTACTCTTTTGCACCTAGCGAATTGTTTACACAAACCATTATCTTTAACTCTGTCTTCAGGAAATTTGCGATGTTGTATCTGGTACAGAATTTCCCGGTCTTTCAAAACTTACACCATTGCACTACATTGACTACGGAAAAGAGGTTAAGGTGTTTGATGAACACGACTACAAGGAATTGGTACAAAGTGGAAAAATGTTTTTCCGTAAGGCTTCTAGCGAGAAATCAGGAAAGTTGCTCGACAAAATTGATCTGTTAAGGAGTGCTGAATAATCTGCTGGAAACAAATTACCCGAAGAGTAAATACAATTTTTTTTCTTGAACTTGGAAATAAATCTGAGATTCCTGAATAATGATAGCTCAACCACCTAATATTTTTATGGTCGGCGCGTTCCCCCCGCCCATGCACGGTATGGCGGCAGTGAATGCGGTGGTTCTCCGACGACTCGTCAGTGCGGGTGCGGAGGTGTTGGTGCTTGATGTGGCCGCAGCGAGCCTGGATCGCGGTATCTTGCAGAGGCTGGGGCGGTTGCCAAGGGTGCTGCGGGGGCTGGTTCGCCTGGTTATGCTCAAAGGTACTCAGGGGAAACCGTTGTATATGAGCGTTTCTGGCGGTTTTGGGCAGGTGTATGAGTTGTGTTTCCTGGTCATTGCTCGAATGAAGCGGATGCGGATAGTTCTGCATCACCACACTTACGCTTATTTGGATCGGCCTAGCCGGTTGACGGGAATGCTCGCCCGTTTGGCAGGCGGGGACACTGTGCATGTTGTGCTATCCAAAAGAATGGGAGAGAAGCTTAAAGCGCTCTATCCGGCAGTTTGCGAAGTATTGGCGTTGAGCAATGCGGCGCTATTGCTTGATGGGATCCTGGATGAGTCGGATATACCCGCACGGAACATACTGCGCGCGGTCGGTTTTTTGAGCAATCTTTCCGAAGAAAAGGGAGTGTTTGAATTCCTGGATGTCTGTGCGGCGATCCAAGAGGCGGGTTTCCTGCTGCGGGCTAAGCTTGCCGGTCCGTTTCAGGATGCGGACACGGAGCGTCGTGTTCGCGCTCGCTTGCAAGAATTGAATGATGTGGAATATGTCGGACCGCAGTATGGAGAAGCCAAGACCCGGTTTTATCGGGGTATCGATGTGCTTCTGTTCCCCACTCGCTACCGCAACGAGGCAGAGCCCCTGGTGGTGTTGGAAGCGATGCGAGAGGGTGTGCCTGTAATTGCCTATGGCCGTGGTGCAATCCCAGAGTTTGTCGATGAAACGTGTGGGCACATCGTCCCGATGGGAGGTGATTTCGTGGGCGAGGCATGGCTGACGTTACAGAAATGGCGTGATAGATCTGAAATGCTGCAAGAAGCCAGTCATACCGCCCGGAAACGCTTTCATGCTATGCAAGCTCGCGGAGCCGAAGGATGGACGCAGTTAAAGAGCATTCTTTTGGTAGGGAGGTAAATATAGGGGATGTTACCATTTGATACAACGAAAGACTGCGCGCCGCCAGGCAATGGGTGCGGCGGGGCGGGCTTTTGCCCGGCAACAGTATAATTGGGATCGGATTGTGGTGCGATTGACCGAGGAGTATAAAGCTGCGATCGCGCGTGGATTAATGAAACCGCAGGGGTCTTAAATTATGAATCTCTTCAATATTTTGCTTGTGGTTGAATAATGGATTTCTAAATTGTATAGAAAAAACTATAATATTTAATAAAAGGCGATATTCACAAAAAGTTTGCAGTTTATCTAATTAAACTATATACTAATTTGTTATAGATGGCGACGGCAAATTTGTTTGAGGCAAATCTGTTTGATATGGATTATGAGACCGTGTTAAGGACGGCAAAGAGATTTAATGAGAATTTATAAAACTATGAGAATATATTGAATATCATGATGTATATAATTCTAAAATTAAAGAAAGGTCAAAAAAGACTGAATGTCAAATTTGAAGACCAACCCACGCACTGCGACAGCTATATTGGGATTGAAGCTATAACCTGTGACATTCCAATGAGGCATTACTGCATGCGAAAGCGGCAGCTTATCACAGTCATTCTATTTCATTCGAGAGCATAAATGATGGAAGACTGGATCACTCTAAAGTCGAAATTAGTGCTTTCAACACCTTGGTTTGAGCTCCGCAAGGATTGATGCCGGACTCCTGAAGGCTTGGAGATACAGGAATACTACACCTGGCAAAAATGCGACTGTGTGATCGTGTTTCCCGTTACGGAAGACAATCATGTCATTCTGATAAAACAATATCGGCATGGAATAAAAAAAGTCTGCATAGATTACCCTGGAGGTACCATAGAAGATGGCCAGGATGTCTTTGAGGCTGCGCGGTCTGAATTGGTTGAAGAAACCGGATATGGTTCTGTCATTTACAAGGCTTTAGGAACCTATTTGATGGACTCTTCCTATTCGAACCAAAAGACACATTTTGTAATTGCGCTGGGATGCAAAAAAAGTGTGTCAATTTCCAATCCCAGAGAAATAACAGAGGTATTGAGAGTTCCGTTAGAAGAGATAGCGAAATTCGCTGAAAACAGCATTGAGTGCCTTTTGTGCAGACACTTAACCACAGATGCTGTGACAATGTTAAAAAAAAAGGAGGAAAATAATGAATAGAAGGATTATTATTTTGGGGGGAGACGGGTTTTGCGGCTGGCCAACCAGTCTTTATTTGTCCAAGCATGGATTTGATGTTGCTATCGTGGATAACCTTTCAAGACGAACAATAGATATCGAGCTTGAATGCGACTCCTTGACCCCTATCAAGCCGATCAGTAAGCGTATCGAAAAATGGCATGATTTGACAGGAAAAGAGATCTCTTATTTCAATTTTGATGTTTCCCGCCATTATCATCGATTACTCACTCTCATTAAAGAGTTTGATCCCCTCGCTATCGTGCATTTCGCTGAACAGCGGGCTGCGCCTTATTCCATGAAATCTCCCTATCATAAGCGCTATACTGTGAACAATAATATCAACGCTACACATAACGTCTTGTGTGCCATAGCTGAATCGGGGCAGGATGTTCATCTTGTCCACCTTGGTACTATGGGGGTCTATGGCTACGGCACGGCCGGCATGAAAATTCCCGAGGGATACCTTAAGGTCAAAGTGGAAGTGGATGGAGATACCAAGGAAATTGAGATCCTTTACCCTGCGAGTCCGGGCAGTGTTTACCACATGACCAAGACACAGGATGCCCTGATGTTTTATTATTATAACAAGAATGACGCAATACGTGTTACAGATCTACACCAAGGTATTGTATGGGGGACAAATACGCCGGAAACAATGATGGACGAAGTTTTGATTAACAGATTTGATTACGATGGTGATTATGGCACTGTCCTTAATCGTTTCCTTATGCAGGCTGCGATAGGTCATCCGCTAACCGTTCATGGGACAGGTGGGCAAGATAGGGCATTCATTCACATACAGAACACGGTCAACTGTATTCGCCTTGCCATCGAGAACCCGCCTAATAGGGGTGAAAGGGTCAAGATTTTTAACCAGGCTACAGAGACACACACAGTGCGGAATTTGGCCATCCTTGTCGCCAAGATTACAGGGGCGCAGATCCGTTACTACCGGAATCCGAGAAATGAAGATGCCGAGAACAACCTCAGGGTGTCAAACGATAGGTTTTTGAAACTGGGGCTGAATCCAATTACCCTGAATGAAGGATTAATGGATGAAGTTATAGATATTGCTAAGAAGTATGGTCATTGCTGTGACCCATCCAAAATTATCTGCACGTCTACATGGAAAAGTGACACTCCTGTCGATTGGGAAGGGTCTTCTATGCCGGCCTCGAATATTGATGACAAGGATGGGGGTATTCATTGACGTGAGCAATGCCATGCGCAAATTCTTGAAACTATTCAATATCTTGCGTGAGCCTCTGTTTTCTCGTGCACTATTGAAGGGTACTGCGGCTGGAACAGAACATACGAGATTGCTGCAAAGCCTGAATTGTAGGCATGTGGTGGACATTGGAGCCAATTGTGGGCAATTTGCCCTGATTGCCCGCAAGTGCTTCCCTGATGCCCGGATTGATTCTTTTGAACCGCTATCTGAACCGGCGGATCGGTTCGAGAAGGTGTTTGCCGATGATGCCAACACATATCTGCACCGTCTGGCCATTGGCGCAACGGAGGGAGAAACCATGATTCATGTGTCCAAGCGGGATGATTCATCTTCGCTGCTGCCCATCGGCAAGACGCAAACCACTTTATTTCCCGGTACCGGCGAGCGTGAGCAGCGAAAAATACATGTTGCGCCGCTGGATACCGTATTGTCAGGGAAGAATATTCAGACCTCCTGATGTCGACAGTATGACTGCAGTAAGTCAGTGGTTTACAGCAGCCTAAAATAACAAGCTTTTTATGTCTATTCCCTCATAGTGCTGCCAAAAGGAGTCTTTTCATGCGGATTTCTTCTTGATACCACATTCTGCTTTGGTGGTGTCAAGGCTATGGTAAGGAAACAAGGCATCATGGTAAAA
>VAPG01024532.1_pt1 | contig 11057 bp, 14 predicted proteins | sample 3393851 | NCBI WGS metagenome assembly VAPG01 (sample SAMN08290438, study PRJNA428436) | hydrothermal vent metagenome | isolation source: Deep-sea hydrothermal vent chimney | place: Atlantic Ocean: South-mid Altantic Ridge | depth 2194 m m
CCTATTCTTATTTTTGTTTTGGGCAAAATTCGTACCATTGGATGGCACGAGAACCTCTTCGAGGCGCAAAGATTTCCTGCTCAAACTTCACACTAAAATTTTGCCTATTTTAATTTTTGTTTTGGGCAAAATTCGCGCAAAGATTTTCGCCTGGGCAGCACCAATGTTCTCACCTGGTTTATCTACGCCCACACCAGGAATCTACTCGCAATTTGCACCTCATAAAAATATCTCGAATTTGAATTAGTTTTTTATCCGGAGCGAATCGCTCGCCTGGGCAGCACCCAGCTTCTCACCTGGTTTATCTACGCCCACACCAGGAATCGAACCTGGGTACCCCGAGGGGTCTGGTTTTCAAGACCAGTGCAATACCATTATGCGATGTGGGCTTCTCCTCCATCATCGCATAATTTTGATATACCATCAAAATCCTATGCGATGCGAGTGATAATAAAAAGGAGAGACGAAGGTTTTTAAATTTGTTTAAGTAGAACGTTCTATGATAAAAAAGAAACCGAAAAAAATTCCACCTATTCAGAATACTAAAATTAGAAAACTTCTGAAAAATAAAATCGTCACAATATTTATAATCTCTATTTTACTCTTTTCTTTTACATTGCTGGTTATAAAAATGGTAGATAATATTAACACATTCACAAAGGTAAAACTGGAAACAAACTACGGGAACATTACGATAAAATTGTATAATGATATGCCGATAACTTCTGGCAATTTCAGAAACCTCGTTAAGAAAGGAGTTTATAACGGCGTAATTTTCCACAGAGTAATCCCTAATTTTATGATTCAGGGGGGTGACCCGACGGGAACAGGAATGGGCGACCCGAACATTCCGACGATTAAGGATGAATTTGTTTCTGGACATTCAAATATTAGAGGAACGGTCGCGATGGCGAACACTGGACGACCGAATTCTGGCTCAAGTCAGTTTTTTATTAATTTGGTAAATAATAGTTTTTTAGATTACAATAAACAACCATTAACAAGTAAGCATCCAGTTTTTGGAGAAGTCATTGAGGGAATGAATGTAGTTGATGAAATAGCCAATGTGAAAACGGACGCAAAAAACAGACCAATAAAAAATGTTACAATAATTAAAGCGATTATTGAGTAAAATTATCTTTTAATCATTTTTTTGGTTTTTTCTTCAATCCTCATTCTCTCCCTTTCTACCTGCATCCCTCGCTTTGCCGCTCTGTCAACCCCTCTTTTCGCAATTGCACGAATGAAACCGAAAATTATTCCGATTCCGATAAAAACATAAAACATCGTAAATATTTTACTCACGTCCGTCGTCGGGAATAAATCCCCATATCCAACGGTGGTTAGCGTTATGACAGAGAAATAAATAGAATTCAGCCACGACCATTTTTCAATAATGTGATAAAATGTGCTACCGCCAACTAACGCAAAAACCGTTAAAAACGACAAAAGTCTTAGGTCTTTATTGTTTCTCATTTAATTTCAATAGGCTGAAATTCTTTTAGGAATTTTAAAGCATCACTCATTTTAGTTTTAGATTCTGTATATAAGGTTAAAAGCGGTTCTCCTTTTTTAACTTTTCCAATGTGTTTGTGAAGATAGACACCAGCAGAAATTGTTTCAGGTGTCCCAAGCACTCTGCAGAGAGAATTAATACCTTTATTATTTATTACACTAATAAAACCAGTCTTCTTCGCCCTAATAACCTTCGTGAATTTCGCCAATTTTAAATTTGAAACTTTTTCGTCAAAATTATTTTTTCCATTTTGGGAATTGATTATTTCTCTGAATTTTTTGTAAGCATTTCCGGAAGAAAGTGCAATTTCCGCTTTCTCTCTTGCATTTTTAATTCCACAAAGTTTGATTATTTCTGTTGCTAAATACAGAGCCTTTTTCTTTAAATCCAATGGTCCATTATTTTGCAGAACTTTTATAACGTCAATCATTTCCAAAACTGGACCAACCCCATTCCCAATCGGCTGAACACCATCGGTATAAATAACTTTCATCTTTAAATTAAATTTTTTGCCAAGTTTTATAAATTTTTTGCCAAGTTTTTTTGCCAATTTGATATTCTCAATTTTAGCACCCTTACCGTATGGAATATCAATCAAAATATATTTTGCACCTGCCGAAATTTTCTTTGACATAATTGATGCTAATAATTGTGCCTCTATATCCAAACTCAACAATCTCTCTATTTGAATAATTTTATCGTCGGAAGGTGCGAGCCCAAGCGAACCACCCCACGCCAAACACGCCCCCGTTTTATTAACAACACTCGTGATTTTTTTCAGTGATAGTTCAACATTAGAGATTGTTTCAATAACATCTGCTGTTCCAGAAGCGGAGGTTATTGCCCGAGAAGAAGTCTTCGGCAAAACGATTCCAATTGAGGCACAAATTGATACGACGATAGGTGTAGTCCTATTTCCCGCAATTCCCCCAATACAATGTTTGTCGGCGACATATCTCCCCTCCCATTTTAGTCTTGCTCCGGTTTTTACCATAGCACTGGTAAGATTAACTATTTCATCAAAACTCATTCCATTTAATTTTTCTGCCGCAGTAAAAAACGCAATTTCCGCAGGGTTTAGATTATTATGAACAATTTCTGAAATTAAAAAGTCCAGTTCTTCTGCATTTAGAGTCGCACCATTCATTTTTTTCTTAATAATAAATGATGCATCCGACAATTCTGACGCCCTAACATTAACTGAAAAATCATTTTTTAAGTTTAAAATCTCACTGAGTTCCTTAGAGAAACCAACTTCATTTTTTTTCACAAGTTTGGGAAAAATACCGACAATGCTATAAATTTTTTTGTCATTAGAAATTTCAACACGGTTATTAACAAATATATTCATTTTCTTGGCAGTCTTATCATTGAGAATTGCCGTTGGACGACCCGCAAGCCAATTAAAATTCTTTACTTTTAGTTTCATTTTCTCCTCCTATTTATTAAATAATTCCTTTAATTTGCCACGCTGATAAAATTCAATAATAATTAAAACATACGCAAGAACGAGTGGTCCCAATAACAGCCCAGCAATTCCAAAGAAATAAAGTCCACCGATTGTTCCTATGATACTTAACGCAATAGGAAGATTGGATTGTCTCGACAGAATATATGGGCGAAGAAAATTATCAATTATAGATACAAACAAGACGCCGTAAAGTAAGAGAAAAATTCCCGAGAAAGTTTTCCCTGTAATTAATAACACCATACCGACGGGAAACCATACAATCCACGAACCCAAGACCGGAATCATCGAAACGATGCTCGCGATAAATGTTAATGTCAAAACCTTTGGCACTCCGAGAAAGAGTAAACCAAGCCCGACCGCCAATCCCTGAATAATTCCAATAAAAACTTGTCCAAAAACAATTGCGTTAGTTATTCCTCTGAATTCCTGTAGGAACTTTTTTTCAGTTGCATCGGAAAATGGAGAAAGGGTTGAAATATATCTTCGAAGTTCGTCGCCTTCTTTAATCGCAAAATAAAATGTAAAAAGGAAAACGATAAATTGTAAAATCAGAGACGGCAAATTAACTAATATATTTGTGAATTGCGATAATAGCGTTGAGAAAAATTTGCTAACTATATTATTGAAACTCGCTACAAAAGTTGGAGAAACTCCTCCTGCGATGAAACCGCTGAATAGTGTGCCAAAATTAAAATTCTGGAATAGGACATATGTTTCAAAAATTTGTTTAACTAAAATAGGAACCAAATAAATTGTCGGAACAGCGACGACGATTACGATTCCGAGCAAAAGAATAAATGCAGTCAGCCCCTTTATTTTTATCCGTGGCTGAATTGCTTTATAGATGGGATTAAAAATATAGGCGAATAGAAGTCCAAAAATTATTGGAATAATAATCGGCTTTAAAACAAAGAATGCTAACACAAAAATCCCAAAAATTAGTGCTCCGGCAATACCTCTTTTTACATCTCTTGAATCTGCCATAATAATATATGGATTACCACCTTATAAAGTTTAGGACACTATCTCCGACGACTTTTCCCAACTAAATAATTACAAGAAAATTTGTAGGGATAATACAGACCACGCCAAAACCTGCAACTAATCCCCTAATCCTAATTCATAGCAACTCTCGTCGGGGAGCTTAAAATATATCCAAGACAAATTAGCCACTAACAGCTTCGCTGCACACAAATTCGCAGGCTCATACACAATCCTGCGGAGCTGAAGACAAAAACTACTCAATAGAAAAAGTGCCACGAGTTAGTGGCTGAAAATCCCCCTGCCAAAAGTTTTTGCCAATTAGATTTTATCATTTAATCGGGATATTGTTGGCTATTTTGCGGAGGTCGTGGTTTTCAAAGTACGCAGATTTTTATTCGCTGTTTTTGTAAATATCGGAGATACCGATTAGGACACGGTAAATTTATAAATGAAATTTATGTTTTTAGAAGATGATTATTAAAAAAATTTTTGAAGGTATTTTTGATGAAGAGGTTCATACAAATTTCTTGAAATTTGGGAAAGGAGATTATAAAAATAAGTTTTTAGCTGAAGGCAAAAAGCAGGCGAAAAACTGGAGTATAAAAACTGGAGCAGAAGATGTTAACTCGCTAACGAGAAAATGTCTTGAAAAGGTAGGTCATTCGGTTGTAATTAAGGGCGCAATCGTTTCAACTTTGGATTTAAGGAATGAGGCGAAATTTGAAATAAAAAAAGTCAGTAATTTTCAAGGCGTTAGGAAGCATATGATTGATGGGGAGATTTCGCCAGAAGATATTTTCTCTCTAATGGATAAATATCCGAAAGCGTTTTTTGCTTTGAGTTTTAAGGGGGACGGGTTTGTTTTGAAAACCAAACCAAAAGCACCGTCAAGTGGGAAATCAGGGAAGGAAAAGGATAGCGAACCGGCAGTAAATTTTTGCACACTAAAAACAACCGACAAAACTTTTATTGATGAATTATTTTTTGGTGTTCAAGATTTTAATAATATTAGAATTAACCATACGATTAAGATAACCGATATTATTTATCCTGCGAATATGAGCGAATTAAAACCGACAGAAATTAGAGAGAGGGCAAAAAGAAAGGGCATAATTGTTCGAACTATTAACTCCGATGGGATTATAAAAACTGTTGAAGCAAATTTTATTGTTTAGTCAAACCAACTTAATTTTTCAAATTTTGGCAGCGTCTTAATGTAACATTCAGTTTTACAAGCATCAGATCTACTCTCGCATTTTTTAATTCTTAAAAGTTTGCGGAATCCTTTTTGTCTTACATATTTACTTCCTTTGCCGTCGGAGTGTGCCTCCATTCGCTTTTCAATATCGTTTGTGGTTCCAGTGTAAAATGAGCCGTCTTGGCATTCAAGAATGTAAACAAACCATTGCTTATCTTTCAATATCTCCATTATAAATTCAAATTTTTCTTTTTTGCACACGAGGCACAGACAAGGGCGGTATCTTTTAGGGACATATAATATCTATTTCCCTCTTCAAGAATATCATTAAATTTTTCCCATCCCTTTTCAATCGTAAGTTTTCCAGACACAACTTTCTCTGGAACCTTCGCTGCTTCTTCTAGTAAATCAATTCTTTTCTTAAACATTTTATAATGATAAAGATTGGGTTTAGCAGATTTTGATATATTCTTTCCACATAAATAACATTTCTCCTGAGTTATCAAAAGTTCTTGCTCTCTTGTCGCCCATTCTAATTGAAAATCTGCATCCTGAATTAAATGTTTGTAATTTCCGATACCACCGAGACGGTTGAATGTTAGTGTGACTTTTTCGTCGGGTGTGCCCTTATCTGAAACGAGAAGCTCCCCAATTTTCCGAGAATATCTCCAAATCGGATACCTCCTTTCTTTTCTTGGAGTTATGGCGAGCTTTCCAACTCTGTAGCCCTTCGCTCCAGTTTTAATTTTACCGATAATCACATCTTTTTTTCTTCTAATTATTCTTTCTTTTCTTTCCATAAGTTTTCTCGTAGTCGTTTTCTCTTTCTTAGAAATATATCCCTTTTCGCCAGGGAGGATGTCAGGTGTTTTAATCGCCATATAAAAAATAATGAAAATTCTTTTATAAAGTTTAACTAATTCCAGAATCCATCAATCGTCCATGCGACCAACAATGCAATAACAACTCCGACGATAATTGTAACACTCATTAAATTTGAACCGGATGCAGAACCGAACCCGGCACCAACAGCACCCGAAATCGCAGAAGTCCAAAACATTTTTTTCTTATTCATTTTAAATCAACTCCCAATTCCTTTAATTTTGACATATGTGCCTGCATAATAGCCTCAACATTTCCGACCATTTTGACAAGTTCGTTTCTCTCTGCAACCAAAGTATTTAGAGCGCCTTTGTGAAATCCTACTTCCTCATCCTGTGACATTTTCGGGGCGACAGCGTCGGGTTTTGCATCGGTTGAATCTTTCGCCGAATTAATCGCATTTTCTAAACTTTCAATATCCATACAATATAGAAAAATTTACACTATAAAAAACTATTTATAATTCTGTCACCTCATAAATCTTATAAACTCACCTTTGCATAAATCTTTATGGAAAGAACAATTATTAAGGACGCGTTCAAAAAGGACGGAGAAATTCTGTTAGAAGGATGGGTCCACGAGACACGGGATTTGAAAAAAGTCAGATTTTTGATTTTGAAGGATATTTCTGGCAGGATGCAGGTGACAGGAGTAGACGGCAAAACCGATTCTAAAACATTTGATATTTTGGATAACTTAAATCGAGAATCCGTTGTGCAGGTAATTGGGAAATTAAAGGAATGCAAACAGGCTCCGAATGGGAAAGAACTTATTCCTACATCCATTAAAATTATTGCTGAGGCCAAGAACCCGTTGCCGATTGATACATCGGATTATTCAAAAACAGAATTGCCATTAAGGTTAAATAATAGATTTTTAGATTTGCATTCTCGGAGGGCACAGGCAATTTTTAAAATACAGTCTACTATCGGGAATTCCTTTTTGAATTATTTTATAAATAAGGGATTTATTTATGTTCATACGCCGTCTGTAATTGGGACAAGTTCTGAAGGTGGAACAGATTTGTTTAAAATAAAATATTTTGAGAAGGATGCATTTCTTGCTCAATCGCCACAATTGTATAAACAAATGATTGCGTGTGCAATGGAAAAAATAGTTACAATCGCTCCTGTCTGGCGGGCAGAAAAGCATAATACGGTTAGACATCTTAATGAGGCAAGACAAATGGATATTGAGGTGGCGTTTGCTGATGCAAAAATGGTTATGAAAGAAATAGAAGATTCGGTTAAATATATTGTAGAGCAGGTTATTGAAAAAAATGTGGAGGAATTAAAAATATTGAATGTGAAATTAAAATCTCCGAGCATAAAATATCTTACATTCGCTGAAACAAAGGAGTTGATGAATGAAAATGGCGTAAAGATTGACGACGACGATTTGACTGGAGGAGCAGAAAAGAAACTTAATGAACTATATCCCGATACGATTGTTTTTGTCTATGACTGGCCAGCGAGCGGGAAGCCATTTTATATTATGCCAAAAGATGAGAAAGCGGATGCTGAGTTGAGTGAGGGATTTGATGCGATTTATAAGGGAATGGAAATAAGTTCGGGCGGGCAGAGAATTCATATTCCTGAATTGTTAGAAAAAAGGATAGAAGATAAGGGTTTAGATGTTAAAGATTTTAGGTCTTATATCGATAGTTTTAGGTTTGGTGCCCCACCACATGCGGGATGGTCAATCGGAATAGAAAGATTTACACAAGTTCTTTTGGAGATACCGAATATTAGGGACGCTGTTTTATTTCCGAGAGATAGAGAGAGACTGACGCCCTAAACTCCTAATTTAAATCCATCGTTTTTTTTTCTGGGCAAAATATGCAAGTGTAGGTGTGGTATGATTTGCCCAGCAATGCGACCGTTATTAATAATTAAATTAAAATTCCCATCGGTAAGTTTGTTTGTAGCGGTTTTTGTTATTCCTAAAAATTCTTCATATAATTTAGGAGATAATTCAGTGAAGTCATTATAGTGTTTTTTGGAGATTACCAGAGAATGCCCTTCTATATTCGGATAGATATTTTTAATTACGAGAAAATTCTCACTCTCGGTGATTGTCTCTGATTTAGATTCTCCCGAAATTATTTTACAGAATATACAATCTTCCATCTATATTTAATATAAACAAACCTTAAAAACTTAATTGATTGGTTTTTTCTATGATAGAAAATTCGCTTTGGAGAAAAGTAAGTGAGGACGAAAGAGAACAAATTAAATTGGATTCTAAAAAACTTTTAAATGAATTTGCAATAAAGTTGTCTAAAATTAAAGCATCTGAGGGGCATTTTGAAAATGGCTCAGGAGTTAGAGAAGAGGGTGATGGCTGGGAAACCGACGCCGAGTTTCGAAGTATAACAATGTCAAATGCACCATTTGTAGAAGAGGATTCAATTATTGCAGAAAAAGGGGGGTGGAAGAAATGAATAATATAATTATTCCAAATTCCGAGAGGATAGAAGAAATAAAAAATAATATGAAGTCAGAGGGAGTAGACAAAATTCATATTTTAGCCGATTTTGATAGGACCCTGACCTATTCAACTCAGAAAAATGGTGAAAAAATTCCTTCAATTATTTCTGTCCTTAGAGATAATGATTATCTATCTCCAGAATATTCTGTTCAGGCAAAGGCACTGTTCGTTAAATATCATCCTATAGAAATAAACCCAGAAATATCCATACAAGAAAAAAGAGAGGCAATGAGGGAGTGGTGGGAATTGCATAATAAATTATTAATACAATCGGGAATAAACAGGAAAGACTTGGAAAGAATAGTAGATAGTGGAATTGTGCGATTGAGAGAAGGGGCCAAAGAATTATTAGATTATACTAATCAAAAAGGAATTCCAGTAGTAATTATGTCATCAAGTGGGCTGGGTGATGCAATCTCTATGATATTGGAAAAGGAAAAAAGTTTATACGACAATATCTATATAATTACAAATAAATTTAAGTGGAATGAAAATGGGATGGCGACCGAAATACCGAGGACAGTAATCCATTGTATGAACAAAGACGAGGCAGTTATTAAAGATTATCCAAAAATCTATACAGCAATAAAAGATAAGCGTAATGTTATTTTAATAGGAGATAGTTTGGGTGATTTGGAAATGGTTACAGGATTCAAATATGATAATATCCTTAAGTTTGGTTTTTTGAATCCAGGAGAAGAAAAAAATAGAATACAGTATGAAAAGAATTTTGATATAATAATAACAAATGATTCTGATATAAAACCAGTAAAAAAATTAATAGAGGAAATAATAAGATGACATTAAAACAAAAATTAAAACAAATTCAGTCGGGCAAACTTTCTGCTGTTGAGAATGTTATGAATTTTTCAAAGAAGATTGCAACTCCCGAGACGAAAGATTTGAATATTTTTCTTTCTCTGAATGAAGACGCTATTGAGCAGGCAAAAAAAATAGATAAGTTAATTGTCGAAGGGAAGGCAGGGAAGTTGGCAGGACTGTGTTTTGCGGTAAAGTCAAATATTTCTGTTAAAGGATTAGAAACTAATTGCGGGTCAAAAGTTTTGGAGGGGTATGTCTCTCCATATAATGCAACGGTAATTAACAAACTTTTAGAAGAAGATGCGATAATTTTAGGAATGGTGAATATGGATGAATTCGCCTGCGGGGCATCCGGAGAAACCTCGGCATTCGCTCCGACAAAAAATCCACGAAATCCCGAGTTAATTCCTGGTGGTTCATCTTCTGGTTCAGCATCGGCAGTTGCGGAAGAACTTTGCGATTTTGCTTTGGGCTCAGATACCGGTGGCTCAATCCGAAATCCAGCGTCGCATTGCGGTGTTACAGGGTTAAAACCAACTTACGGAGCCGTTTCAAGATACGGATTAATTGATATGACAATGTCTTTTGATTGTATTGGAACACTGGCAAATTCTCCCGAGGATGCCAAACTAATTTTCAATATAATAAAAGGTCAGGATAATTTTGATCAAACTTCAAAAGATGCACCAGATTTAGAGATTGAAAAGAAAGGAGTAATCGGGTTAGTTGACGTCAGAGATTTTTGCGGGAAAGAGATTGCTGAATTAATTGAGAAAAAAACGCGAGAAATTGCCGAAAAAAATAACTGGAAGATAAAAAATATTAATTTGCCATTGGATATAGCAATACAGACTTATTACATAATTGTTTATACGGAATTTTTTTCAGCTACGAGAAAGTTTGACGGCAGAAGATTCGGCAAGAAAATTGAGGAGAGCGCGGGACCGGAAGTAATACGGAGAATTATCGGTGGTTCTGAAATCACAAAGGCAGAGCACGACGGGGAATATTATAGAGAAGCGTTGAAGGCGAGAAATTTTATTAAGCAACAATTTGAAGATATTTTTCGGGAAGTAGACGCGATAATTTTACCGACGGTGCCACGAACTCCACACAAAATAGGCGAATCGATTTCGGTTCAAGATATGTATGCATACGATGTTTTTACGACGCCAGCGTCGATAGCAGGATTGCCAGCGATTTCTGTGCCTGCAGGAAAAATTGAAAGCAAAGATGTAGGAATTCAGATTTTGGCACCATCCTTTCAAGAAGAATTGATTTTTAAATTGGCAAAAGATTTTGAGTAGGGAGTTCCTTTTAATCCAGACCCCCCCAAATCCACAAGTTTTTAAATTCACTTTATTGTAAACTAATATGGCTCCGTAGCTCAGCCTGGTTAGAGCACTAGACTCTTAATCTAGGTGTCGGGGGTTCAAATCCCCCTGGGGCCATTTGAAGCCACGACACTGTGTTGGGCGAACAATTCGCTTTGAAGAAAACGGTAATTCAAAATATAAATATTTTCTGAAATGCAAATTGTGAGTAAGTTCAAATCCCCCTGGGGCCATTTGAAGCCACGACTGTCTGGGCGAAAATCTTTGCGCGAATTTTGCCCAAAACAAAAATAAGAATAGGCAAAATTTTAGTGTGAAGTTCGAGCAGAGCGATTCGCTCCGAATAAAAAACTAATTCAA
>VAPG01028220.1_pt1 | contig 11047 bp, 16 predicted proteins | sample 3393851 | NCBI WGS metagenome assembly VAPG01 (sample SAMN08290438, study PRJNA428436) | hydrothermal vent metagenome | isolation source: Deep-sea hydrothermal vent chimney | place: Atlantic Ocean: South-mid Altantic Ridge | depth 2194 m m
ACCAGCAGCAGATCCCATATTAAGATCTTCTGTTGAAAATTCTATATTTCCATTAACTGGTTTCATATGTGGTTCCTCATTTATTCCTAAGAATGCTTGAGAATTCATTGAAGATGCTAGACCCCAGTATTTAGCTTTTGTACTATCTACTGCTCCTGCTGCTGTAACAGCTACACGAGGAAGAATAACATGTCTATACTTACCTTGATTAACATTAACTACACCTGCATTTAATGCATCTGGTGAAGCTGTGGATTTAAGAAATTCTTTTACAGTATTAACTGTATTAGCATCATCTGTAGTCCATATAATGTCATAAGGAATAGTAATCTTTTCTCCAAATTGATTAATACTATTTTCTGTGATCATTTGTTCCATAGCCTCTAATGAACCCTTTGAAAATACTGGATTATTAGCTAATCTATTTCTAAAAGTAGAACTTGAAGCTCTAATTGTATGATCAGTTGCCGCTACAGATTTTCCATCTCCTGTAGTTACATCAACAGTTGTTCCATTCTTTGATGTATATGAAGTAGCAGTAATATATGCAAACCGTAGAGATAGATCTAGTTCCATTCTATTTGCTGCTAATTTTCCAAGATTTGTTAAACGAGATATAACTTCAATATATTTATTGAAATGTCTCATTTCATAAGTAATACCAATATCTTTAGATACACGATATAACTTACCAATCTTACTATAACCTTGTTGTACCCTTGCACGAGAAGATTGATCTCCTTCTGCTTTTTCATCTGCATACTCTTCAAGATCTATTTCGGAGTACTCTTTAGTATCTCCTGTATGGTCTACAAGATTATCAATTCTGAATAATCCAGAATTTCTTGCTACCATTGATACAGAATCTAATCCTTTTAAAAATAAGATTTCTGCATTTCGGACAAAGTCCGATAAACCTGCTGTATTGAGTTCCACTGCGGTTTTGACTTATTATTGCTTATATGATAGACTTAATATTATAATTAAAAATTCAACTTATATGATATATACTAAAAGAATTTTAACAATGTACAAAAAATGTATTTTATGTAATTCATTAATCAAAAAACCTTATAAAATGACAATAAATAATTGGGAAAAAAGAAAATTTTGTTCTCAAAAATGTAATGGTCTTTCAAAGAAAGGAAAAGATGTAGGTTTTAAGAAAGGTAATACTCCTTGGAATAAAAACAAAAAATGTGATTATTTATTAGGTAATTCTAATGCTCTTGGGTATAAACATACTGAAGAAGAAAGGGAAAAAATGTCTATAAAAAAGAAAAATGAGAAACATCCAGGATGGAAAGGAAATAAAGCTTCTTATTCAGCAATTCACAAATGGTTAATAAAAAATTATGGACGAGCAAATAAATGCGAAAATATAAACTGCTTAAAAATATCTTCTAAAAGATATGAATATGCACTTTTAGCAAATAAAAGTTATGATCATAACCGTAATTTTTATAAAACATTATGTGTCCCATGTCATAGATCTTATGATAGTAGATTAAACAAGTTAAATGTTCAATTATAATATTAAGTTTTCAAAAAACAATTATAAATCGTAATTAATTTTAATAATAAACGACTAATAATACTAACTGATCATTCCTGTTGAACCACCAAAGTTCAAACGAAATAGTCCTTTAGTTGATGATATAACACCGACACATTGTGCTGCATCAATTGTTGAAGCACCACGATTAATTGTAGTTGCATTTGTAAGATCTACTAATAGACCTACATCTGCTGCTACTAATCCTGAAGTTACATCTCCTATCCATTCTACAAAATTTTCTACTGGTACTTCTACAGGTACTTTTCTTGCATCAGCATAATCACTATCTGTAGCTTTAACAGCTTTTTTAATGACTCCTACATGACTTAGTGCGATAGTTGAAGAAGTTGCTTCAATTAAGAATCCAGAAGCGAAAGAAACTATTGCTCCTTTACTAAAAGTAGTTGAAGGTGTTACTGGAAGATGAACTGTTTTTGTTTTTCCTCTTGATCTAATAAATGACATACTTTTTCATTTATTTCTATTTTTTCAAAATAAATGTAATTATTGTAATAATATGTACCTACTATGTGTTAAACGACTTTTCATGTCGTGATGTTTGGCTCAAAGTCAAACAGTAAGAGTTTTTAAGTGTTTTCCTCACTAGTTATTCTTAATTAAAAAACCCGACATATTCAAACCAAAAATTAATCTGGTGTGAATCTGTCGGGTTTCGATAAGATCACTGAATACATTATATAACTTGTTAAAAAATAATGCAAGTTATTTATAAAACTTCATATGTAATTGTTTTTTTTACTCTATTAATTTTTCCATTTTTACATACAATTGTAATTTCTCCCCATTGATATGTATTTTTAATTTTTTCAATTAAATCTTTTTCTGTTGATATACTATTTTTATCTAATGTGGTAGTTCTATTTATAGAATAAGGAAGTCCATGCAAACAAGAAATAGATATATCTCCATAATTATATCTATTTCTAATTTTATTTATTAATTCAGCCTCCTTAGGATGAAGTTTCATTATTATCTTTTCCTTTTGCATTGTCTTCTTCAATTATTTTATTAATATTATTTATCATTAAATCCTCATGATTAAGTCCAAATAATATATCTCTTGATCTTCTATAATTAATATTAACTTGTTCTTCTGCATAATTAAGAATATTTGGAACTTCTGACATTTTAACTCCATATGAATTTAATATTGCAAAAATCATACCTCCAATAGTTTTAGTTATTTCACTTTGAACTTTAGTTAAATCAGATATTTTTTCTGTTGAAATTATTTCTAATCTTAATTTAGGCATTAATTCAATTGTTTCATCTGTATAATTAACTTCTACCATTTCAACACTAGATACATTTTTATCTTTACCTAGATCTATCACTGTTAATATACTTTTATTTCCTATAAATTTTTCTATCATAATAATTAATTTCTATTTATAAATGTTTTATCTAATAATATAACCTTACCATTTGGAAGTTGTAATTTATATATTGTTTTACCATCTTCTTGTCTTATCCCAATAACATCTGCTTTAATACTTCTTTTTGTTCTACGAGAAGATTCAAGATATGTCATTTTTATAACTTCACCGTCTTCCATAATAATATTAGTTGATTGTTCTTCATACCATCTTCCCATAATAACTTCACACTTATTTACAATAAGTTTTGTCCATCCAACAACCATTCTATCAGTATCATCTAATAAACTAATTCGGACTTGTTGAATTAAATCTTTTCCTTCTTTACTTAACTCTCTAGATATTCTACCTTTATCTGCTGTCTTATAAAGTAATTCAATATCTTTTGCTTGTTTTTCTAATTGTGATAACATTTTATCAAAATCAGATCTTTTTACTTCTACAATATCTCCCTTAAGTATATCCTTATCTATAGTAGAAGTTTCCTCTTTAACTTTTTCTTTAACTACAGTAGGAGTTTCCTCTTTAACTTTTTCTTTAACTACAGTAGGAGTTTCCTCTTTAACTTTTTTATCTTTTATCATAATTATTTTTTAATTTTTATTGTTAATTTAGAACCAAATTTCTTTCTATCCTCATCATTTATTCCCATTTTATTTCCTAGTGCTATTTCATTAGGTGTAAATTCAACTTTATTTGTATCATTAATATCTATATTACCCTTCCCTTGTCCATTAATACCACCATCAAATATTCCTTCAGAATTGAAATCTGCTGATAATTTCAAAGCAGCATCTAATTTTATTTTTCTTTCTTCTTGTGTTCCATCCGGAAGAGCACCTAAAGTTTCCTTTAAATTTAATTTAATTTTATCCTCAAGAATTTTATCTCCTTTTGCTATAATTTTTATAGCACTATCCATAGCTTCATCTTTTCTACTTTTTCTATCAGTTTCTAATTCTGTTTTAATACCTGCAATCTCTTCATCTTTTTTTGTAAGAGCTTCTTTAAGAATCTTAAAATTAGGGTGATCTTCTTTAACACCTTCTCCTGAAACTTCTTTTATTTTATCCTCAAGATCTGTTTTTTCTTTTGTAAGATTATCTATCAATGTATCTTTTTCAGTAATTTTATTATTATATTCATCTTCTAATTCTTTATTTTTTTCATCTACTTCTTTTTGAAGAATAACTTCAACTTCTTCTTCTCCACCTGTTTCTTCATTTTTTTGTTTAATTGTTACCATACTTGTTTTTAATATTATTTATAATTTTATTATTATCTTCAAATGAATTTCTGATTTTTTCTAAATTACCAAAATGTTCATTTGCCATTTTTTCCATCCAAGTATTTATTTGAGTAAAGCTATTAATATTTGCTCTAATCATATTATAATATTCCTCGGTTCGACCTCTTATGGAAAGTTCCAATAATTCTTCTCCTATAAAGTGTTCTAATTTCTTTTTAAAAATAGTTGAATAGAAAAAAGTTATATCTGATACATATTTCTTTCTATCTATTTGAGATATAGGAATAGCCTCTTTTAATAAAAAAGATATTCTGTTCTCTTCTTTTATTGTTTGGGGGTTTCCCTCAACTTTTTTTTTCATAATTTTATTTAACCTGATTGTGGTTGTGATTGTGGTTGTAGTGGTAATGCTTTTGGTGTATTTTGATTTAATACTTTAGACCCATTCCCCATTGCATTATTTGCTGCTAATTGTTGAGGTTTACTAAATAATTTTTCTTTCCTTTTATTCCAAATAATTGCATATTCATTTTCTAGTTCAGATACATTTGGAGTTGATCCCATACTCATAAGTGCTTGTATATCTCTAAGATCTTCTCTAAACAATAATTTTGCATTAGTAGAATTATCTTTTGGTTTAGCAATTACTTCTGTGAAGAATACATATTTATTATTTTTTAATATACTTGTATTAAGATAAATAATTTGTAATGGTGATAACCCTAATTCTTCTCTAGTTTTTCTTCTCTCTCCCTTAAGTGCTTCAGGTGTTCCTGTAAATTCTTCTTGATTGAAAATTTTTTCACTATTTAAATTTTTCCCATTTTCAACTGGTATAATTTTTCTAGTTCCAAGACCTCTGTCTTTTATATTTGTATTCTTTGTTGTAATTCTATATACATTTTTTAATTTATTTCTTAACTCATCAACTTTTGTTCCTATAGGTTCAAAATAATTTGCTAAAATATAATTTGCTCTTAACCATGTAATTTTCTTTTCTAACATTGATGCTGCAAATATAAATAATGCAATTGTTTTTTCTGCTTGTTTTTTAAGAATTTCAACCTCAAATGCAGTCTGCCCTGTTTTACCTTGTTGTCCTTGCATTTGAGGTGAAACAGTAACATTATCTATTGCTTCAGTTAGTATCTTAAGCATTTGATACTCACTAGCTGTAGCTCCTTGCCCTTCAGTTCCAATAGGAACAAGCGCATTAGGATCAATCCCCATTGATATAGCTCCTGGCATTAATGATCTTTCACTAATTACTTTTCCTGAAATATTAGCATATGGTGGATGAATAGATTTTCTTGTTTTGATTATTAATAGTCTTATCATCTCATCTACTAATTTTGAAAGTTGTTCTGTTTTTGCTATGAAACTTCTACCATAAACAAAGAATGGATTGATAACTTGCAAAACTTGTTTTTCTATATTAAACATTCCATTCGGTGTAATAGCCGAGAGAGGAAATTCCATTGGAAGCATTGGTATACCATTTAAATAAATTTGATATTCATCATTAAATTGATCTTGATAATGAATTTCTTCAACCATATTTTCTTCTATACCAGATAAACTCCACCCTATAGAAGAAAGTGAGGCACTATTTGTCCCATCTATTAATTTAACTTTTGTCTTAGAAACATTTTTCCATCTTTCCCAAACATCTTTTCCATCTTTATCTTTTGCCCCAAATCTTGATTTGGCTTCTGCATATGATGTACCTTTCATTGTAAAAATAAATGGTTGTTTATTTATTTCAAATTCTTTTATATTACCAAGATAAACTCCTGGGCCATATAAGATTGATCTCTCCGGCCCATTAAAGACTAATTTCATTTTTGTTTCCCAATCTACACCAGAAATTTTTCCATCAAATTTTTTATTTAGAGTTTTTTCTTTATTCCATCTCCTAACCCAGTTATCTTGTATAAATACTGTTCCCTGTTTTAGAAGTTCCATTTGTCTTTGTAATTTCTTATCGTCATCTAATTCTATCTCTGCTGTTTTATCACAAATATCTGTAAGACCAATTCCAAATTCTCTTAGTTCAACATTTTCTTTATCGTATACTCTAACTTCACCAGTAAGATTCAGTCTATTTATTTCCGCTAGTATAACTAATAGTTTCTGTTCTATTGTTCCAGTGTGTACCGGTAAATCTTTATTTGTTTCATCTATAACAATTTCTGTGTTTGCTATTTTTTCATTATTATTAAACCAGTTAATATATGAGAGATTATTAAACTCACGATGATTTGTATCGCGATCATTTTTTGCTCTATATAAATTATTTATTATTATCCCATTATGTAAAGTTTCTTCATTACTTAACTTTACTGCAGGAGTTTCTGTTTTTTCTACCATTCTTTTATTATAGCATTATTAATAATTATTATGCAAGAAAATTAGAAGAAATTTTTAATTTCTGTTTCTTTATCATTTCTCCCTACCATGTGTTGTGTCCACCCTCTCCCTATTAACCTTAAGGGATCAACTAAGTGAGATGATTTATCATGCCGTGGCCTATTTTTAAACTGCCCAAGTCTATCATCCCATTCCTTTTGGTATACATTCAGTGCATCAATTAATTCCATAGTTTTTCCTTCATCAAAATAAAACCTAGAGAATAATTTTCTCACTGCCTCAATGTCATCATTTATATCTTTCGTTCTTTCTATAGTTCTAATATTTGTAATCCCGAGATCCATAAGTGTTTGCCTCCTTGACTTCCCTTGTTCATCAAGACTCCTAACTTCAATATCATGTGGAAAGACATGCTTATCGTATGTGTATGGTTTATTTTTTAAAATATTTACATAGTGTCCCAGTCCTTCTCCTGAATTAAAATATAAATCTATAAATCTAATTTCATTACCAACTGCTTGAGTAAATAAAATAACATTCAAATCATTCATCCCTAAGTCCCACCAAGTGTCTACTTTTATCCTAGAGTCCCATGGAATATTTCTAATTCTTTGTTCTTCATATACTTTTCTCATTTGATTTGTATAATATGCTCCTTCAATATTAGCTAAGAATGCTTCATCTATAGTTGATGGATATTCCCTAAACATATCATCTGACATTGATTTCTTTTTTGATATATACCATCTCTTTTGATCATCATCTAATTGTATGTTATGTTTTTTATCTAGATTATCAAAGTACTCTATATAATTTTTATTTATTATAAAATTACCACTTATTTTATAATTAGGATTTTTCCACCATGGAAAGAAAAAGAATTTAAAGTCTAACTGTGTAAGGGGTCTGTTTTCTCTTTTAGCATTTAATGCTTCTTGGCAATAATCAAAGAAATATGATGATTTTCCTTCAGCTGTACTCTCTATTGTAACGAAATTACCCTTTTCTACTGAGTTTATTGCCCCTGTAACAATTTCTTTAGCCTTTTGTGGATACTTAGCACATATCTTAGCAAACTCGCTTATATGAAGATATTGGAGAGTTCCACCACGAGTACTCCTAGCGACAAATATCCTACTTCCATTAGGAAAAGCCATTTCTCCAACACTATCAGTCTTTGGTTTTCCTATGTTTTCCTTAAGTAGTTCCGGAAGATTATTCCAAGCAAATTTAACTCTTTCAAATATTCTTTTACTATCAGCATCTGTATGAGCTATTATAGCAGCTGAAACATTTGCTTTAAATAATACTTGATCTAAATATAATATTATAAAAAGTGTAGTAACTCCTAATTGACGAGCTTTTAATATAATTGAAAAATACCATAAATCTTTAAATAGTATTTTCTGGGCCCAGTTCATTTTGAATTTTATTTTCTTACCATTTTTATCAACAATATAATATAAATTATCTAATCTCCATTTTACATCTTTCAAATTTTCTTGAAATTCAAGTTCTTCAGGTGTTAAAAAAGTATCCTCTACTTTTTTAGTGGGATTTACTTTTTTATTTATTTCTATCTTATTTAGTTCCTTTGACATAGTTTATTATACTAAAATATACACCACTTGATAATGATGCTCGTAACCATTTACCTCTAACCTCAATATCTACAATTTCAACTTTATCTCCTATTAATGATTTCAGAAACTTATATGATTTTTCGTTTATTGTTTTCATTTTAATTTAATGTATCTATAATTTTTATATCTTCTTCTTCAATAATTTTTGCTTCTATTATTTTTTCTGCTACATCTTCTCTTGTCTTTGATATAAGTGATATTGAGTTATCATCATTTTGAATTTGTCTTATAATTGTACCTATAATGTTCACTGTAGTATTTCCTTGATTTTTCTTAGATCCAATATAAAAATCTTCAGGGCGAAGTCTTTCCAAAAGCCATTGTGATGTCTTTTCAGATTTCTTAGTTTGCATTTCTTTCAAATGAGCATATTTAAATTCAACCATTTGTTTTGAAATATAATCTCTAATGTCTTCATTATTTTCTTTAAGTTTAGTTAGATCTGTATATTTTACATCTGATAGAATACACGATTCTTCTTCTGTAAGTCCTTCAACTATATACTTACCTATTCTACCTAGAATTTCTTTAGTTATATCTTTTACCATTAATATAATTATATCAGATATGTTTTATATATGCAATACTCAAAAATATAAAACTCAAAAATTACCAGAAATTTTTTATATATAAAACTCAAAAATTACCAGAAATTTTTTTGGGATTCCTACTATACAAAATAAGGTTGTTTTTGTTGGTACCCCCTACCTTTTACTAAAATACTGTATATTTTCTAAAGTCATCCATTAATTATGTATATACGGGTAGGGGGTCGGTCTTTCCTGGGCATATACCCTTATTTTTATGGTTCTTTTTAGTGTCGCACAATAACTATTTTACGACACTAAACACAAATACCCTTATACTATAAGCAATTTTTTAAGATATCCCTTGACACATATTAATATATAGACATATTATAACACATATGAGCTATATCAATGATATGTAACTAGTGATCGTAATTTTTGTAGCTCATTCTCTCTGGCTCGCTCTGTCTTCTTGCTCTCAATCTCTTTCTCCACAACTTCCCCAAAAAAGCTTGTGACTAATAGATTATGATATGTCTTTTTTTAAACTAATAAATAAAAAAAAAAAATATATCTAATAATAGATTAGATAGACTTTTTAGGGTATTTTTAGTAGAAAAAAATGGTCATTCTGTTTAAATATACATACAAAAAAAAGTTATTTTTACTTTTCTATTATCCCAATGTATTAGTCACAAGAAATTAAAAGTGAAAAATACCCTTATTTTATATATAACACTATACAATACCCTTGACAATATGTAAAGTTTTATGTCATTATAGTATCAATCTCTTGACATTTTTTTATATATTTTATATACTTTCTTTATAACTTTTATATACCTAGTCAATACAATGAAAGTTATAATATTAGTATAATATCTGTATAATTCACTTAACCAATATGTTACATATTTTAACACATATATAGACAAATTGTAAAGTATATTTTATAATATCATGAGAATATCAACAAACAAAGTAGTAAATAATAAACTAGTAAACGGTTATGATTATAATAAACAAGCTTGGGTATTAAATAGCCGTTATATCGCTTGTGGTCATCCTGATACGATGAATTGTAATTGTTATGGTAAAAATCATAGAGGTGAGTTAGTAACAGGTAATGGATCGGAAATTATTAATCAATTAAACAGTTAACATCTTATGTTAAAATATTATGAATAAATACTTAATCAACACATCCCTAGGGCTTGTAATAGCCCAAGGTAAAACAGAAACAGAAGCATTTGTGAACTATACCACGGATACAGTCACACCACTTAAAGACTTATTTTTAACCCGTGAGGAACTTATAAAAAGAGGTTACACTAAACTAGAAAAAACAAAGGTCGAGAATATATTTTTATTATTAAATTAAATAGCTAACACCTTATGTTATATATTATGGAAAAAAAAATAAAAGATATAGTAAAAGAGTTAAAAATAAAGTTTCCCCTTAACGATAAAGAAGAAATTGAAATGTTGTTCGATGAAATAGATAGTAATGAAATAGAATTATTATTTTCTGTTTCATTGGTTGGAACTAATAGTTCAGATTGGTGGTTACAAGCAGATTATTACAGCAAAAAAATAGGTAAAACTATTATATGGGACTATGATTTTTTAGATAGCTATGAAAATGTGGAAGAGTTAATTTCAGTTATTACTAGAACAAATAAAGAGGTTGAAGATTTTGAAAATAAATTATCAGTTTACTGTTAAAAATTATGGATAAAAATAAAATAATAGATATAATCACCATAATCGTTTCATTTATCATCATCGTGGATGCCCTGGGGTTCGTGGCGTGGATTATGTCGGGACAAGTGCCTACCGATAACTTTTATATCGGAACTATCACGGCACATTTTATTAAGTTAGTTAAAGTAGTATTATAAAATCATGAATACATATTATAAAATAGATAAATTTGGAATAATAATAAAAAAAATATCAGTTATTGAAGCTCAAAAATTAAGATTAAATGAAAAATTAGTTGTTAAGGATGATTTTATAAAATATGATATATGGAATATAAACCCCTTTGCAATAAATTATAAAAAAAAATTAAAAATTAAAAATTAATATTATGAAAAAAGAAGCAAGAGAAGAATTAAGAAAATGGTTAATTAAGTGGACTAAGTGTGATTTACAAACAAGCAAGTCTGGTAATTATCCGTGTGGAACTTGTGTAATGCATTTATTAGATAGTATTGGTTTAGATAGTAAAAAGAAAGAATATAAAGAAAACAATAATAACAATGATAGGCATAATGAAGTGTGGAGAGCAATATTAC
>VAPG01012206.1_pt1 | contig 11022 bp, 8 predicted proteins | sample 3393851 | NCBI WGS metagenome assembly VAPG01 (sample SAMN08290438, study PRJNA428436) | hydrothermal vent metagenome | isolation source: Deep-sea hydrothermal vent chimney | place: Atlantic Ocean: South-mid Altantic Ridge | depth 2194 m m
GAACGGATACCTTTCGTCTTTGCGAACGAAGTGAAGAAATCTAGGTGTTACTTATTTATCTATTATTATTTATCTAGTATTACTTATCTATCATCTCTCAATTCATCTATATGACAAAGACCTTAGGAAATTTTTTTTAAATTTATAAAACTTTTTAATAAATTTTTCCAATCTTCTTTTAATAAATTTTCCGCTCTTGATTTTAAAGGTATTTTAGTTTTTATAAATACTTTTTCTATTTCTTTTTTATCTAAATTTTCAATAAAATTCCAATTTGTTTTTAAATTATTTAATAAAATTTTTCTCTTATGAGAAAATCCTGCTTTTATTAAATTAAAAAAAAATTTTTCTTTTTCAAACAACTTAATAGTAGTAATATTAAGTGATTTAAAAAAATCTTTAGAAATATCTTTTATAATTAAAATAGCTGAATCAACTTTTGGTTGAGGTAAAAAATTTTTAGCTTTTACTGTTTTTATATATTTTGGTTCTCCATAAACTTTTACACTTAAAGATAATAAACTTTCTTTTTTATCAACAATTCTTTTAGCAACTTCTTTTTGAACCATTAAAACCATTTCTGTAGGTTGTTTTTCAGCCGATAAAAATTTTTTTATAATTTGACCCGTAATATAATAAGGTATATTAGCTACTATTTTATATTTTTGTGATTTTTTAAAAAAATTATCTTTTTTAATATCAAAATCTAAAATATCACCTTCAATAATTTTTAATTTTTTATTTTTAATATCTTTTTTAAATTTTTCATTTAAAAATTCAATTAAACGAGTATCTTTTTCAATAATAATAACTTTTTTTACTTTTTCTAAAATTTTTTCAGTTAAAATACCTTTTCCGGGTCCTATTTCTAAAACATTATCATTTTCTTTTAAATTAGCTGTTTCAATAATTTTATTTAAAATTTCTTTTGATTGAAGAAAATTTTGTCCCAATGATTTTTTTTGTTTCATAATATATATAATAAGTAATATATATTAATTATTATATATATTATATTAAGTGTATAAGTGGATAACTTTATTTTATTATTTATAAATAAAGGTTTTAAATTTTTATAAATAATAATAAGATGTGAATAATTTATAATTAGTTGTGTAAAATTATTTTTTTAAATAGATTATATTTTAAATTTTTAATATATTAGATAGATATTATATATATTATTAACAAGATATTATTTTATTCTAAATATATTATTTTTTTATTTTTTTGGATTTTTTCTTCATTTATTTCATTTTCAATTAAATTATTATCTATATCAAAAATAAATTCAGATGGTGGATTCATTTGTTTTGATCCAAATATTATTCTTGTTGAAGCATAAGATAAAAATAATTTTTTCTTAGCTCTAGTTAAAGCAACATAAAATAATCTTCTTTCTTCTTCTTTTTGTAAATCAGTTTGTTTTTCATTAAATCTTTTACTTGGAAAAAGATTATCTTCTAATCCTGTTATAAAAATATAATCAAATTCCAAACCTTTTGAAGCATGAATCGTCATAAGTTTTACTGCGTCTTTTTGTTCCTTTTTTTGATCTATTTCATCTTGGTCTGTGGCTAGTGTTGCATCTTCTAATAATTTTTCAATTCCTGTTTGTATTTGATTACTAATATGTTCTTTCTTTTTAGATATATTTGAAATAATTTTTGGTGTTGGTAGATTATCATATTTTATAGATAAGGTTACTAATTCTCCTATATTAGCTAATTTTTCTAAATCTTCATCACTTCCTTCTTGAAATTTTTGTTTTAAACCAGTTTCTTTTATTATAAATTTAATTACTTCGGAAGGTTTTTCTTTTTGAATTTTTTCTTTTATTTTTTCCATCATTTCTTTAAATTTTTGTATTTTTAATTGCATTGAGGAACTTAATTCGTTTTCTTTTTCTGAAAATAATTTAAGAATAGTTAATTTTCCTATTCCTCTTGGTGGAACATTTATAATTCTTTTTATATCCACAAGACTTTTTGGATTAAGAGATGCTTTAATAAAAGAAATAATATCTTTAATTTCTTTTCTTTCAAAAAATTTTATTCCGAGCACTTGATATGGAATATTTTCCATTAAAAAAGCTTCTTCAAGAACTCTTGATTGAAAATTTGCTCTATATAATATTGCTATTTTATTTGCAGAAACTTTTTCTTTTAATATATTTTTAACATTTTGAACAACAACATTAGCTTCTTGTTTTTCTGTATAACCAGAAATTAAACTTATTTTTTCACCATTATTGTTTTTAGTAAAAAGATTTTTTTCTTTTCTATTTTTATTTTTCTTTATTATATCGTTGGCAGCGGTTAAAATTGTTTGAGTTGAACGATAATTTTCTTCAAGTAGAATTGTTTTAGTATTTTTAAAATTTTTTTCAAAATTATTTATATTTGTATGGTCAGCACCCCTCCATGAATAAATGCACTGGTCTCCATCAGCCACGGCACAGATATTTTGTTCTTTTCCTGTGAGAAGTTTTGATATTTCATATTGAACTCTATTTGTATCTTGATATTCATCAATGTGAATATATTTCCATTTTTTTTGATATTTTTCTCTAATTTGTGTGTTATTTTTTAATAGCAAGGCTGTTTTTAAAAGCAAATCATCAAAATCAAGAGAATTTTCTTTTAGTAAAGTTTTTTCATATTTAGTCCAAACATCAGAAATAATTTGCTTAAAATATTCATTTCCGACATCTTTTTTGAAAGTTTCATGAGTTTTGAAATTTCCTTTTTCCCGAGAAATTATTGAAAGAATTTTTCCTAGTTCAAATTGTTTTGGGTCAAGGTTTGATTGAATGACAGCTTCTTTTATAGCTCTTTTTGAATCATTTCTGTCAAAAATGTTAAAATAACGGGTCATTCCTATTTTTTGAGCGTTTTCTTTTAAAATATAAACACCAAGCGAATGAAAAGTGCTTATAAAAGGAATTTCTTGATTTGGGAACCCAGTTTCCAACTCAAGATTTATTGGAAAATTTAAAGATTTATCTTCAGTAAGCATTTTTTCAATTCTTTCTCTCATTTCTTTTGATGCTTTGTTTGTAAAAGTAACCGCTAAAATAGAAGAAGGTTTAATACCCTCTTTAATTAAGTGAAAAATTCTATAAGTGATTGTTCTTGTTTTTCCTGCTCCCGCTCCAGCAATAATCATAATAGGACCTTTTGTTTGGATTACCGCTGATTTTTGTTGTTCGTTGAGTTGATCAAGATAATTCATTTAGGTAGTATAACATATCCAGCACCACTTTTTTAAGATTTTTTTAACGAAATTAAAAAAAATCTTAAAAAAGTGGTTTATTATCTAAATATCTGAAAGACAATATTAAAGTTAGTGTGTGAGTAAATAAAAATTTCAAAAATAGTTTTACAATAAAAATTTTAGTGAAGCTAAAATTTTTATTGTAAAACTATTTTTGGTTATCCACTTTTTCATTGACCTAAGTATTTTATTTGATAAAATTAAGGATAAGATTATATAAAATACAAACTGTTTTTTTTGAATAATTCTTTTTTATTTGAATAGATTAAACTAAATTATTCTCCGTCATTTCTGCTACGGGTGTGTAGATTTCTAAAATAATTTAGAAAGGAGTTTCTAAATATTCCACTGATAGTATTGGGGTGGGAGGATAGCTTACTGTGAGATAATTTATTGAAAAAGCATTGACTTTTTATTTGTATAATATATAATCCTACACATTGTTGTAATTTTTGAAACGGCAGATGAATTTGTTTTTAAACAAAATTCACCACAGAGATTCGGTTATCAATATAACTTTTAGACTTATTTTATCTAACCAACAGGACTCAAATATATCTAATAAGAAGATAAATTTGACGAAAAAATCTATTTTAAAGAAAATTCTCATTGCGAGGTTTATTTTTAGTTTGTTATTGGTGGGATTACCTCTTTCTGCACAAGCAAGTACCTTTTCTTTTGTTACAGACTTTTTTAATAGTAGTAAACCTATAGTTGTTGAAACAGATTCTTCTATAAATTCACAAAATATGGCTTTGTTACAAGCCTCTGTTAATTCTGACCCAAATCCCGCAAAAGGAGGTGGTGGTATTACTATAGTAGGAGGAACCGCTTTGTTGGCAGAGACGGGTCCCTCTGGAAGTATGGCTGATATTACAGACCAACCTTCCAATGGTCAAATCAGTGTTTATCTTGTTAGAAAAGGAGACTCCCTTTCCCAAATTGCTAAAATGTTTGGTGTTTCTATAAATACCATTATTTGGGCAAACAATTTACATAATAATATTATTAAAGAGGGACAAACTCTTGTTATTTTACCTATAACAGGGGTTGAACATACTATTAAAAAAGGAGAGACAATAGTGAGTATTTCTAAAAAATATAAAGGTGATATTAATGAAATAATGCAATTTAACAACCTAAACATTAGTTCTAAATTAACTGTTGGTAATATCATTATAATTCCTGATGGAGATATTATTTCTTACAATTATTCATCTAGAAAAAAGAGATATTCCTCAAGAAAAAAATGGGGTAGAAATGGGTCTAATCCATATAGAGGAGGAAGTGGTCCTTATTATCCTGGTTATTATATAAGACCTGTTAAAGGTGTTATAACACAAGGTTTACATGGATATAATGCTATTGATTTTGGAGCTCCTATTGGAACCCCTATCGTTGCTTCTGCTACTGGGGTTGTTATCATTAGTAGAAATTATGGTTGGAATGGTGGTTATGGTAGTTATGTAGTTTTAAAACATAATAATAGAACGCAGACTCTTTATGCTCATATGAGTAAAAATATCTCTTATGTTGGTCAGCATGTTGTTCAGGGTCAGGTTATTGGATATGTTGGTTCAACAGGAAAATCAACAGGACCCCATGTTCACTTTGAGGTTCGTGGAGCAAAAAATCCATTTGCTAAATATTAGATTTCTCTAAAAGTTATTTCTTATTTGTTTTATTTTTAGATATTTTTATATTATTTTGTGTTGCGGATATTTTTCTCTTAGAATTTCTTTTTCTACTGAGGTTAAACTGCTTAAATAAAGGTTTCCATTTATAGTTTTTGGTAAAGTCAAAGAGATAATTTCTTTTTAATAAAGGAATCATCTTTTAAACCATAAATCAAAAGTGGTTTTTACTATGTCCACTTTATGGGGTACAGTTCACTCGGGGTTTAAAATTTTATACTTATTTTGTCAAGTCTTTTACTTTCCCTTCAAACCTGCTATATTTTATCAGACAACAAAGAAATTATTTTTTGTTTTTGAGATATTAATTTTTTAAATTTTAAATTATGTTAATTCCAACAGTTATAGAAAAATCACAATTCGGCGAAAGAGCTTTTGATATCTACTCTCGCCTACTTAAAGACCGAATCATATTCATCGGAGGTGGTATTGATGATCATATGGCTAATATAGTTATTGCCCAATTGTTATTTTTAGAATCAGAAGACTCTAAAAAAGACATTTCTCTTTATATTAATTCTCCTGGGGGATCAGTTTCTTCAACTCTCGCAATGATTGATGTTATCAATCATATTAAACCAGATGTTTCTACTGTTTGTATTGGTATGGCAGCTTCAGGCGGTGCATGGTTACTTGCGTCAGGAACAAAAGGAAAAAGATTTTCTTTGCCGAATGCTGAGGTAATGATTCACCAACCATTAGGAGGGGCAGAAGGACAAGCGACTGACATTGAAATAACAGCAAAACATATAATTGCCCTCAGAGAAAAATTAAGTAAAATACTATCAGGCAACACAGGAAAATCATTTGACCAAATTAAAAAAGACTTAGAAAGAGATTATTGGATGACAGCGGACGAAGCAAAAAAATATGGAATTGTTGATACTGTATTAAAGCCAAAAAAATAAAATTATAATTCCAAAATTGGTACATAATTTCTTTGATTTCTGAAAAAAGATTTTCACCAATTCATACAACTCAAACATTTTTTCCTTATCTCATCATTTTGCACTCAATTTTATAATCATTTAAAAAAAGATAATTAAAAAGAAAAACCGTTGTTGAATTTATTCAACAATGGTTTTTATTCATATAATTCAGGGTGAGTTCCTATTATTACAAAGATATAAATAACATCATCTTTTTTGTCATCTATCGTTTTATAAACCACTTTATAATTTCCTGTAATATTTATACTTCTACAACCTTCATATTCTCCGTGTAAACTATGGTTATTTAGAATTTTTTCAAAAGAATTTTCTTTAAAAACATCTATTCATTCGTGAAATTTATTTCTAACTTTTTTGGGAAGTTTCAAAAATCTTTTGATAAATTTTTTCTCAGATATTATAATCATATCTATTTTATATCATTCTCTAAACTTTTTAAATGAGCAGCTTGAATTCAAACTTGAACCTGGAACAATACAATTTTGCTGTGGAAAATTATTTTGTTTAAAAAGAAAAGCCATTGTTGGAATAAATTCCAACAATGGCGAAAATCAAAAGTTTTTGAAATTAATATTTATGAACGGGTTTCTCTAGTAAAGAAACTGGAGATACTGCCCATAAACAGAGGAGGATAAGAAAATAAAGGGTTTTCCACCCCATCTTATCAATTACCCCAAAATTCTCAGCCCCCATAAAAAACAATATTAAAAAAATAATCAAAAAAACAATGGTGTCTACCTTGTTTTTTTAATAATGTTTTCGGCAATGGTACCTCCAAATATCATGCTATAAGCGACAAAATCAACAACACCATTGAAAACTCTTTGGGTATTGATATCAAAATTTCCATAATATTCTCCTCTTCTTTAAATTTTAAAAACAAAGTTTTTTCTTCCCAAAGAAGAAAACAACCAACACCCAAAGTCAACCCTTTTTCTTTCTTTTTAAATTGGTATGATTTTGTTGTTAAACTATTGATTATCGGATTGCTTTGTTTAATTCACAAAGACGAATTGTTTTAAACAAAAAAGCCATTATTGAAATAGATCCAATAATGGCTTGAAATTAAAAAAACAACAAGATTTTACCAAGCTTCCAATTTAAAACCAGTAAAATCTTTAAACTTTAACAAAAAAGTTTCTTGTTCATAGAAAGTATTTTTAACAAACAAGACCTCCACAATGTCAGTTGTTAGCCCTGACGAAAAAGGTTTATGGATCTTAACTACATAACCTTTCCTTTTTTCTTGGATGACCCTACCGTTTGAAACAATTTCTTGCCCCAAATATACGGTTGGGCGGTGAAGCCCCCTACTGTTTTCATAAAAATTAATTTGTAAGGCAAAAATCTCACCCGACTCATTAATTTTCCACCCCCAACCATTTTCTGAAAAAATCTTTTCTACCATTACCATTATCTACTCCTTGAGGATTTTTTAAAAAACAAAAATTTATTTTATTCTACTCAAAATATTATAACAACCAACACCCAAAGTCAACCCTTTTTCTTTCTTTTAAAATTGGTATGATTTTATTGTTACAAACCTAATTTTAGAAATTTCATAAATTAGATGAAATTCAAGGAAACGAGGAAAAAATTTTGAACCTTACTTTTAATAAGGTGGAAAAAATTTCTGGAGTTGACGAAGAAATTTGCTAATTTTGAAATTTATAATCTATGAAACATATTATTGGACACCTAAACCCCGACACCGACACAATTTGCTCCGCACTTGTGTATCAAGATTTTTTAAATCAAAAAGGTGTTGAAGCTAAAGCCTATGCTTTGGGTCATTTAAATAATGAAACAAAATTTATTTTTAAAAAATTTGGGGTTGCAGAGCCAGAGCATATTAAAGAACTACCAAAAGGATCAGAAATTATTCTTTTAGATCATAATGAAGAAAGGCAAAGTATTGAAAATTTAAAAGATTTAGATATTGTTGAAATAATTGATCATCATAAGGTTAAGATAGAAACCGATAAGCCGATTTCAATTTACATAGAACCACTCGGTTCTTCCTGTTCAATCATAGCTAAAAAATATTTGGACACTGGGTGTCCAAATATTGAATTATCAAAAGTTAATGCTTCATTGCTTATTGCTGGGATTATTTCTGATACTCTTTTCTTTCGTTCCCCTACAACAACCCAAATAGATAAAGATTTGGTTGAAAAATTGAATGAAATCGCTCAAATTGATAATTTAGAAAAATTCAGCTTAGAAATGTTTACTGCAAAAAGTGATTTAGGTGATATTTCAACTGAAGACTTAATTAGACTTGATTACAAAACATTTGAATTTGGAAATGATAGTTATGGAATTGGTGTAATGGAAACAACAAACAAAGATTTTGGATTGAGCAGAAAAAAAGAAATTAAAGAAAAATTAAAAGAAATTAAAGAAAAAGATAATTTAAAAGGGGTATTTTTTTCAATTATTGATATTTTAAATGAAGAATCTTACACATTCACCTCAGGAGACGAAGAAAGTGAATTATTTGCAAAAATGTTCAATATTGAAGAAAAAGAGGGATCTTTATTTGTAAAAGACTTGATATCAAGAAAAAAACAGGTTGTGCCGAAGTTTCAGGAGGAATTAGTGAAAAAATAATGAGGAATTGTCTGTGTGCCTTTCGTTTCATTTTTTAAAAGTGAAAGTGAAAAATACCGAGAAATTCGGTTAGAATTCTGTTTCGTAATTCAGGGTAAATAATATGTTTATTCCGCGTAAAAACCTTTTTTTATTTTGAGATTTGCGTTTTATGTCTTAATACTATATTATTAAATTATTATTGAATTAATTATTCCGCAAAGGTAGTAAAATATTGAACTACGCAGAAAATACAAATTATATGGTAAAAAACACTGAAAAATTTATATTTCTATATACTTTTAACAAACTTTCACTACCAAAGCGGAGCTAAACGCTTATGTCATTAAAAATAATACTACTTTTAACAAGTCTGGCGGGTATTGTTGGTCTTGTTTTCGGATATTTTATTCGTTGGGCAATTACTTTTGGGAAAAAAGGGTCTGCTGAACTGAAAATTCAACAAATGTTGTTGGATGCCCAGAAAGATGCAAAAAAAATAATCTCCGAAGCAGAAAAAAAAGCTGATGAAATAGAAAAAGAAGTAAAAGAAGAAGAAAAACAAAAGGAAGGTCAATTTAAAAAAACAGAAGATAGGTTGATTAAAAAGGAGGAATTGTTGGATAAAAGACAAGGAGACCTTAAGAAAGAAGAAGAGGAGGCAAAAAAGAAAGTAAAGGAAATAGAGAAAATCAAGGAAAAGGTGGATAAAATTAAAAAAGAAGAGGAAGAAAAATTACAAAATATCGCTGGTATAAGTCAGGAAGATGCGAAAAAACTTCTTATTGAAACCGCTGAAAAGAATAATGAGGAAGATATTGCTGTAAGAATACAAAAATTGGAGATGGCGGGTGAGGAAAAATACGAAAGAAAAGCGAAAGAGATTTTAACGACAGCTATTCACAGAATGGGAAATTCTGTTGCTTCTGATGTTCTTTCAACTACAATTTCAATTCCATCAGATGATATTAAAGGTAAAATTATAGGAAAAGAAGGTAAAAATATCAGGGCTTTTGAAAGAGCTACTGGCGTGGAATTGATTGTTGATGATACTCCTGGGGCAATTACAATTTCTTCTTTTGACCCAATTAGACGACAAATTGCTCGGGTTGCTCTGGAAGATTTAATTATTGATGGTAGAATTCAGCCAGCGAGGATTGAAGATTTTGTGGTAAAAGCAAAAGAAAAAATAAATAAAATTATAAAAGAAAAGGGAGAGCAGGCTGTTTACGAATGTGGTATCTATAATCTTGACCCCAGAATTATTTCTATTTTAGGAAGGCTCTATTTTAGGACTAGTTATGGGCAAAATGTTCTTCAACATTCTATTGAAATGTCGCATATTGCAGGAATGCTTGCTGAAGAATTGGGGGCGAATGTTGAGGTAGCAAAAGCAGGAGCTCTTGTTCATGATATAGGTAAAGCTGTTGATCACGAAGTTCAAGGAACACATGTTGAAATAGGAAAAAGAATTCTTCAAAAATTTGGTTCAAACGAAGAGATAATTAAAGCGATGGAATCTCACCACGAGGAAACGCCATTTACAAGTATTGAAGCTGTTATTGTTCAGGTTGCTGACTCTATTTCGGGTGGTCGCCCAGGGGCAAGAAGAGATACTGTTGAAAATTATTTGAAAAGACTTGAAGAGTTGGAGGGAATTGCAAATTCTTTTGAGGGAATTGATAAGTCTTTTGCTTTGCAAGCTGGACGGGAAATTAGGATTTTTGTTAAACCAGAAGATATTAGTGATATAGAGGCTAAAAAACTTGCCCGTAAAATTGCGTTGAAGATTGAAAAAGATTTGAAATACCCGGGAGAAATTAAGGTTAATGTTATTAGGGAATCTAAAGTTATAGAATATGCGAGATAATAAATAAGATTAATCTAAATTTTATTGTTTCCAAAAACCCCTTGCACAAAATATGGCTTAATATATAATAGTTAGTATAAATGGTTTTATTATTAGTTAATTAAAAACTTTAGATTATTTTTGTAATTTAAGGTGATAATAAAAAACATGAATAAAGTAGCACTTGCAGAAGCCGTACAAGAAGTTCTTGGCGGAACAAAAACTGATGCAGAAAAAGCAGTTGAAACAGTATTTAATTCAATTGCGGCAACTCTTACAAAAGGAGAAGATGTATCAGTTGCGGGGTTTGGTATTTTCTCAGCTAAAATGAGAGCAGCTAGAACAGCTAGGAATCCTAGAACAGGAGAACCTATTCAAGTTCCAGCAATGAGAGTGCCTAAATTCAAGGCTGGTAAAGCTTTGAAAGAATCAGTTAGAGGTTAATCTAACTTTTCACTTAAGAAAAAACACTAGCTATGCTAGTGTTTTTTCTTTTGTCTAAATACTATAACTTTGAATTACGAAATAGAATTCGTTACGAGAATTTTTTAATTTTATAATTTATACTAGGTTGCTTAAATAATTCCGAAATATATTTTCTAAAATTTTGAGCGAAAAATGAGCTGGAACGCGAAACATATCTAGATATGTTGAGCGTGAA
>VAPG01009205.1_pt1 | contig 11015 bp, 10 predicted proteins | sample 3393851 | NCBI WGS metagenome assembly VAPG01 (sample SAMN08290438, study PRJNA428436) | hydrothermal vent metagenome | isolation source: Deep-sea hydrothermal vent chimney | place: Atlantic Ocean: South-mid Altantic Ridge | depth 2194 m m
AAAATTTTCATCGGGAATATCCATGGACACGGCGTACTCCCGTGCCAATTCAGCCTCGACCGAGACAGGGTCGAAGGGATTTCCACTGCCTCCACTATAAAGCATGGGGATACCCCCATTAAACTCTTTAAATAACTCGATCCCATGCCATAATCTTTTCCAGCTGGTTCCACTCAATTCAGGAAATGGTTGGCGTTTGCCTTTCTTCCCGGCGCCACCAGCAAGAACAACAATCACCTCTGCATTTTCAGACTCCACCCCAAATTTCGCGGTATTAACCTTATCTTCAAGACTGCTTACAAGCAGGTACGCAAATGGTTCGATGGAAAGCAGATAATAAGTGACCAGTGTTAAAAGTAACAGGGTTTTCCCTGACCCTTGCTTCTTACGAACAAGAAGAAGCAAACTCGTTAACATCCCAACAGCTATCAGAGTTGGGGGCAGCAAAAAGGGCTTTATCAACTTAATCACTGTAAACATAAATTTAACAAATTACACTTGCACCTACGGGGTGGAGGTATTTGGTACCTTTTTTATGATTCCAACATAATGCGTATTGAAAACCTTCAATTTCTCAAGAAGATAGCATGCAAGCCATGAGTAGGGAGCAATCGCCCTAGCAAGAGGCGGGGCCAAAGTTATTCGTTTAAGGTAAATCTCACAATTTAAAAACAGGTCATGAATTTCCTTTTTCTTCACCCCTCGCACATCAGGGTTTTGGGGGTTGTTCATGTGATAGTCATACCAAAGGACAATTCCTTCAGGTTTAAGAACTCGCAGCATCTCCTCAGAGATGTTCCTCTTCATGGCTTTATCAAAAACAGAAGTGAAAACGGTGAAACATATAACCATATCAAAAAGTGCATCCTCATAGGGCAACTTCTCACCATTTCCACATCTGAAATCGATATTGGGGCTTATCTTCTTTGCTGTATCAATCCTGTCCGGAAGCAGGTCTATTCCAAAGCAATTCGCAGGCATTGCTCCGTATTTTATAAAATCCCTTAATACACCACCTGTGCCACACCCGAAATCAAGAATCTTTTTGACCGCCAGATCATCAATGCCGAACCTGGAAAGGGCCTTAAGAATCTCTCTTTCTTTCTGGTGAGCAGCGAAAAGCGAGGCTGGTTTAAAATAAGAATAGAGTTTATTCTTTCCAGACAAATTACGCTTTTCATAAGCATTTTTAATCCGTTCAATCTCATCCAATATATCCTACCAAATCCATAATGCTAATGGTTTAATACGTTTCTATCTGACGTTCATTGCTTTCTTGAAAATTGAACACGCTTTATCAACCCTGATATGCTGTTCAAACCAATTGCGTGCCGAAGCCCCCATCCTCTGCCTCAGGGACTCATCATCCTTAAGCTGTCGAATTGCGTCTGCCAGTGCCCGATCATCCCCCGAAGCCACTGCTATCCCACCGCCTGAGGACTCTAGCAATTTCACCGTATCACCATGCCCACAAAACACCATTGGAATCCCCAACCCGTGATAATCAAAGGTTTTACTTTGAAGAGTATAAGAGAAGTGATGGTCGGGTGGCAAAAGTTTTACGCAAATATCCATTTGTTGCAAAAGGTTACGAGCCTCATTCCGGGGTACAACGCCAAGAAAAAAGACGTTGACCAACTTATTCATTCTGCAATAATCTGCATAGGTATGTTGCATTTCACCGCTACCAATGATCACTATTGCCATATCTTCAATATCAAGAAGATGGTGCGCCGCGCGGAGCAATGTCATAATATCATTGGACTGGCCCAGTCCTCCGACATACCCGACAAGGAATCTCCTGCCAGTTTCTTTGCTCAACGATCTCGTATTGTCTTGATTGAGCCCTTCATCTAAAAAGGTATCCGCATTATATAGTAGTTTCACCTTCTCTTCAGGACACCCATAGACAATCAACTTGGCTTTAATACCAGGAGTAGCCGCTAAAATGCTGGATGAACTCCTGCGATAAAACTGCTGCATGTTAAACAACATCCGGGAGAGACATCCAGTCCGAATCACTCCAAGGGCAATGGCTGTTTCAGGGTACAGATCCCGTTCATCAAGGACCATTGGCACGCGCTTTATTTTGGAAACCAGAAATACCATAGGCATTACAAAAATAGGATCTGTTCCAGCAAATATACGGGTCACCTTGCCAACCTTTGTTAGCGATGCCCAACCTGCTAATAAGGTATAACTTAAATAATTGAACATACGCTTTAATAGGGATCCGCGATATTCAGTTGGTGCCCACGTCCGCAGAATCCGAATGTGATCTATTAATTCCTCTGTACACCACCCCCGACCAGATCGAATATCCTTTCCTGTCATATATTGTACTCCTGAAGTTACCACCGTGACATCGAATCCCGCTTTTGTTAGCAAATGAGCCTCCATCCAGGGGCGAAAGGCACCCGGCTCTTCAGGTGTCGGGAAATGGTAACTTAAAAAGAGAACATGGGGCTTCAAATTTTCACCTCTATTGATCATAGCCAAGGAATCCTCTATCATTCCTGATAGACAGCAAGATTTTTTGTTCAATTTTCATTCTAATCAACTTCCTTATAGATATCCCTAAATGCATTCACAATTGTCTCCAAATCTGATTTCGCAAGATAAGGATGCACCGGTAAAGTAATGACATTCCGGGCCAAAACTTCACTGTTTGGTAAATTGGAATTTCCAAACAGTTCCTGAAATACAGGCTGCTGATGCAAAGGGATTGGGAAGTGAGTGCCAGCCATAATGCCTTGCGCCCTTAGTCGACTAACAAACCTGTCGCGTAAATTGTTTTCCCCTCTTTCTTTCAATTGAACAGCATATTGATGATACGAATGTTTACCCGACATCTGTTCTTTCTGGATAATGATATTTTCGAGGTCTTTAAGTCCATTTGAAAGTATTTGCGCATTTTCTCTTCTTTTTTCTATCCAACCTGGCAATTTACTGAGTTGTCCTATGCCCAAAGCAGCCTGGAAATCCGTCATTCGAAAATTATATGCAATCATTGTATGATAATATTTTTTGGGCTGTCCCTGGCTTCTGAGCAATTTGAAGGTTTTATAGTGTTCCTCATTATTTGTTGTGATCATCCCGCCCTCGCCAGTGGTCATATTCTTTGACGGATAGAAGGAATAGCATGCAATGTCATTAAAATATCCCATGCCTTTGTCCTCGTATTCAGTGCCATGCGCCTGTGCTGCATCCCAGATTACAGCAAGTTTATGCTCTTCAGCAAAACCTGTAATCTCATCCATATTACATGCATTTCCAAATATATGAACCGGAGCAATAGCTTTAGTTTTTGGAGAGCATTTCGCCTCTATCTCAGCAATATCAACGGTAAAGGTTTCAGGATTAATATCACAAAAAACAGGCCGTGCTCCGGCGGCTACTACCATACTAGCAGTGGCATAAAACGTAAAGGATGGAACAAGGACTTCATCTCCGGGTTTTAATAAAAGGGTATAAGCAAGATACAGGGCGGAAGTCCCTGAGTTTACTGCAACCGCATATTTCGCACCTACATATTCAGCAAATCTTTTCTCGAATTCCGCACCTTTTTCACCTGCGATAATTTTACCGGAGCGTAGAACATCGGTAACCGCTTTGATTTCATCTTCTGAGATTTCAACATGGGTGATTGGTATAGTTTTCTTTACAGCGTTATCCATTTACTTCCCCCGTCTGGTTGGTTTTTATACAATTCGTTTATTGTCTTCATAATAATTATTGATTCGTCGACCGTTCCTATCATCCCTTTTTTACCATTAATAACCGCAATAAAATGTTGAAGTTCTGATTTAAACAAATCCTGCATCGGAAATTGAAAAATATTGTTACCACGATTGTAAGTGCCTCTGGCTTCTTCACAAAAAACAACGGTCGGCATATAATGAAGTATACTGCCGCAAACTGACCCGTTGCTGCCGTGGATTTCTGTAAAATCCATAAAACAGGGTGTTACTAAGTCTGCCTGGCAAATGATTTGAGCCCCGTTTTCGCTTTCCATCTGAAACACCACACAATCTTCCGCATCAACCTTTAATGCTTTACCGGCTATTGTTCTTGTGGGTAAAACAAGCTCATTGACAAGCCATCTGATTTTTTTTATTTTTCCAAAGTACCAGAGAATCAATGCCAATTTATGCACAAATATCTCATTAATTGCGCCGCCGCCCTGATCTTTAAGATGTTTCCAATGTTGATGGGAACCTCGTCCGCCCATGCGAAAAAGGGCAAAATGAGGCTGCCCGATTATATCTCCCTCAATAACCTGCTTCATCACCTGATAAGCAGGATGAAAGCGATGATGGTACCCTATCATAGTCACTAAATCGGTTGCATTCGCAGATTCCTGAATGCTTTGAGCTTCAGATATGGATAAACATAATGGTTTTTCACAAAATACATGTTTACCTGCCTGCAAGGCTCCTATAATCAAATCCTTGTGTGTAGATGTAGGGGTGCAGATATCAACCGCTGTCACGTCATTATTTGCCAGTACTTCAAGGCTGTTGTCAGCCATTGGCACATTCATGCTCTTTGCGAAAGAACCTGCTATTTCCCGATCTTCATCAGCAATGATTACATTTATGTCGTCAATCTTTTTTAATGCTCCCACATGTTTGCGACCCTGCTTGCCACAACCAATCACGGCAATAGTCTTCATTCTGGATTATCCTCCTCTATATGCATTATATTCTCTTGTAATTTTGCTATCCAAGCTATCCAAGATGGAAATTCGTCTGGTCGAATGTTTTGAAAGCAGGGCTAATTCTGCTTGGAAGACAACTGCCGCATACCTGAAGTCTCGGGCGGGTTGAATGATTCCTCTTCCAATAGGTCTTCTACTTCTTCTAGTTGGATATCTTTACACCATTTAGAGCGGCAGAGTATTTTGGATGTATCGCATCGATCTTTATACTTCTCTGCAATACCTAGTACTTCATCCATCAGTCCTTCATTTAAAGTTATTGGCGACAATCCTAAACTGAGAAACTGTTCATTTGAAACTTTCAGGTCGTTCTCCGGCGCTTCTTTCCTGGGATTAACAAGGTGCCTGATCTCAGCCCCTGTCATTTCTGAAACTTTCTCTGCAAGCCACTTTACAGTATGTGTCTCTGTAGCCTGGTTGAATATCTTCACCCTGTCCCCTGTTTTTGGAGAGTTTTCAATAGCAAGCTTGATACATTTAACTGTATCTCTTATATGTATGAAAGCTCGTGTCTGGCCACCTGTTCCGTGAACTGTAAGTGGGTGACCGATTGCAGCCTGCATCAGGAATCGATTCAGCACAGTGCCATAGTCGCCGTCATAATCAAATCGGTTGATTAATTTTTCATCTAAAAGAGTTTCTTCCGTATTGGTCCCCCAGACAATGCCCTGGTGCAAGTCAGTAACTCTTAAATGGTCATTCCTGTTGTAATAATAAAACATAAGCGCATCCTGTGTTTTAGTCATATGATAGATACTTCCCGGATTAGCTGGATAGAGAATCTCTAAAGTTTTTCTCTCACCATCCACATTTACTTCTACTTCAAGATACCCTTCCGGGATTTTCATTCCGGCTGTCCCATATCCATATACTCCCATCGTACCAAGGTGAACCAGGTGAATATCAAGTCCGGATTCTGCAATAGAGCAAAGGATATCGTGTGTTGCATTGATATTATTGTTGACTGTATATCGTTTATGATAGGGCGATTTCATGGAATAGGGAGCAGCCCTCTGTTCCGCGAAATGAACAACTGCCTTTGGCTTCGTTTCCTCCAATAGTTTTAAAAGCCTGTGATAATTATAAGCCACATCAAGATTGCAGAACCTGATCTCCTTGCCTGTCATCTCTTTCCATATTTTCAGACGTGTCCCCATCGGCTGAATAGATGTTAATGAATATGCCTCCAATTCATTATCAATATTCCGTCTACTCAGGTTATCAACTATTGTTACATCATATCCATGGTTTGACAGATATAATGATGTTGGCCATCCACAGAAACCATCTCCGCCCAATATAACGATTTTTTCACCCACAAAGCACCCCCTTTATCTTTTAATCAGCATGTTAATATTTCCCAATCTACCACTTCTTAGCTTTATTTCTTTCCCTCAACTTCTCTGGCAGTGGGTAAATTTTTCCCGGCACCCCTTTTACCATACTCCATGGAGGCACATCTTTACTTACTACACTTCCCGCAGCAATAAATGAACCTTCTCCTATTCTTACGCCCGGTAAAACCGTGGAATTCGCCCCAATACTTACGCTATCCTCAATAATAGGGCCAATGGGTTCATATTGGTCTCTCAATCTTTGAGGATATTTGTCATTTGTCATTACTACATTGGGACCAATGAATACATCACTCCCAATTTTTGTATGGGTAGGTATAAAAGAATGGGTTTCAATCTTAACCCTATCACCTATTTCCACATTCCCATCTATCACAGCAAAAGTGCCAATGACTATTTTACTTCCTATCTTTGTATTTTCCCTGATAAGAACACCATGGCCGGTTTTGAAATCATCACCTATCACCACATCGGCATAAATAACACTAAATGTCCTTATTACAGCATTATTGCCAATTGTTGTCTTTTCACAACCTTCTTTATATTTGAGTCCCAAAATTACATTTTCCTGTATAAGACAATTCTCACCAAACTCAGCAAAATAATCCAAATCACGTTCTCCTATCTATTTTTTGCATCAAAACTGTCTGTTAGCAGCAAAGATTGTCTCCACCACTATTTAGTCCAGCTTCCTTTAATGTGGTCAAATCACTCTGTATGATAACCAAGTTTATCTATTATGCTTTTTAGATGGAGATGTATCTTTTCGATATCTGGCTTCGTAAGGTCATTTTTCCATCTCTCAATATTTCCTCTATTAAGAGGAGTTTCAAAAAGCTGAGGTTCTAATTTTAGCTCCATAAAGCTACAGATACTTTCAAGTTGGTAATTTGTATCTCTAATAAGGTCTTCAATTTTTACTTCCTTGTATACAAAGTCAGGTAGCCCCTTTTTAATAATTGACCACTGTTCATGAATAGAGCCAATTCGATAGGCAATCGCACCAACATCATCCCCTCCCCAGTGGAAAGCTTTTGTTGATGCAACAACATCACGCGGATCTCTATATATGTGTATCAATTTCATATCAGGAAATACTTCAAACAACTCTCTGGCTTTCAGTAAATTGTAAGGTGTATCATCAAGCCAATGAGTGCAGTTTTTGCTTTCTGGCAAATTAACATACAAATCTTCAATGAATAGCCTTAGTGCTTTTTTGAGGTTGTCGGCTGGATGTAGCACTGCTTCATAAATCTTTGAAGGCATCTGAAAGGGTTCACTTCCTCCCCAGCATCCTTTGGAAATATGGCATGTAATATCCTTTATTAAGCTCTCTGATCGGCTTCTATAAAAATTGTAGCCAAACCATTTACCAATGCCTAAACTTCCATAAAAGGGTGGAGATATACCAATTTTCTGACAGAATTTGGAGAATGCTATTAACACCAAATTTGTAGAAGCGCATGAATCTAAAACCCTTTTAAACCGATGAATGGCTTTATCAGCAGAATATGGGTCCCACCGATAAGAGAGGGTATTTAACAAGTCAAGCACCCCATCAGGGTCAACAATAACTCTCAATTCTTTGGGAATTGAAGATATTTTTGAATGTGATGCCAAAATTTTCTTTAATATTGTCGTGCCACATCTCCCCGTTCCACCAATAAATACTGGCACTTTTTTGGGACAAGAACCTTGCAAGCCTTCATTATTCATTAATTCTAGTTCTGCCTCTCAAAAAATCAATTCTGCATTTCTTATGGATTTTTTGTGCCAATACTCTCCCTAATCATGAAGAATCCTCCATTTGTTCTTAATTCTTGAAACCCTTTCCCCTGGACTGCTACGATATTCACTCATAGAAGAAATCTCGTTGTTAAACAGGACAAGAAGATTATCAAGTCTCTTTCTTTCCTGTTAAAGATAAAATCGTTGCTCCTTTGCTTTCTTAATACAAAGAGTATAATATACAATAGTTGTCGATATTATAAGGGCAACCAATTTAATTTTTTAAAATTCATTATTAACATACACCATGCTTTTCATATAAAATTGCATACTTTCACATGGACGAACGAAGTATCTTGTCAACCCATATTGCATTTTCGTGAATCAGAAAAGGGGGAGTCGCCTTTTGACCCATCCTTCCCATAGCTGAGAATTCCACCCTGTGACTATCACACCAATCTATGCCTTCCGAGATTTCTTTCGCATCAAACCCATTAAAAAATCTAATCTCTTTGGGGAAGAGAGAGGGCAAGCTACCCACAGGGGTTGCCAAAACTGGCATCCCGCGAGCAAATGCCTCAACCACTACTCCTGGAGTTCCTTCCGTATAAGACGGGAGACAAAACAAGTCGTGCCTGTCAAATTCAGCAATCAAAGCATCCCCGTGGGGGATGTATCCAAGAAGTTTCACCTGATTCGAAACTCCTAATTCTAGAATGTGCTTGCGTAGTGCTGCTTCAAGCGGACCAAACCCTACCATGCCCAAGGTAAATGGCTTTTTTTCTTTGGTTGCCAAAGCACAGGCGTCAATTAATGCTAGAATGTTTTTCTCTTCCGAAAATCTTCCTACATATAAAACTTTAAGAGGTCGGCCTTCAGGGATGTCGGGCCTTATATTCGAGCGGACGAACGTTGACTCAATCAGAGGTGAAATTACATGAATAACCGATTCAGGCCCGGGATACTGCTCCACTAGTTTATCACCAAAGAGAAATACCCGAGCCCTACCTTGACTCACCAGGTTGTGGATTCTCCTACGGAACAACCTGACCAGCCCAGTCGCAATGGGATAGAGAAAACGCCCACTATAAATATAATGTATCGTTTTTAATGTATCACCACGGATAAAAAAAGCAAAGCGAACAGATTTAGGAGTAATCAGAGAAAGCCAGAAGAGGAAGGAGTTTGGACCCGGACCCGCCAATATAACGTCCCCCTTTTTAACAGCCTTCAGCACTTGTGAACGTATGCGAAATGCATTCACAAAAGATGCAACGAAAGCTTGCAGATGCTTGGTTGGCACGCAATATGAACCCTCAATCACTCCGTCGGGCAAATTGATGGAAATTAGAGTTTCAGCAGAAAGACGTGTCAACACCTTACACGGAAACATTAAACGATAAACACCGTTCAGCTTCGCTAAATCAGCCATAAAATCAAGAAAGCTCTTAGACTTCACATAATAACTCTCACCATGCCGGATCACTGGCTTATTGGCATATAAAAAGATTGTCTTATTCCTCATTTTTTAGCACTTTCGTTGTTCTAATAATTTCATATAAATATTCTCTGTCTCCTTAATCATTTTTTCAATTCCAAATTCATTCAATATCCTTTTTCTTCCGTTTTCCCCTACTCTCTTAGCTTCCTTTTCGTTATTAATAAGACTGGTAACCTTTTCTGCGAGTGCTTTAGCATCATTTGATGGGCAGAAGAAGCCAGTTTCTCCGTCAATGACTAACTCACTGTTTCCTCCCACATCAGTTGCTACAACAGGAAGTCCTGCTGCCATTGCTTCCATTATCGCATTGGACATTCCCTCATATAAAGAGGTCATAACAAAAATATCCATGCTTTGCAATAGCTCCGGGATATCATTTCTTTCACCAGCAAATACTATTCTGCTTTCAATTCCCAGATATTGGGAATATTTCTCCAATTCATCCCTTAATACGCCTTCTCCTACTATTACAAACTTTATACTATTGTTATCAGCCTTTTCTGAAACTATCTTTGCCATATTCAGGAATAATCTATGATTTTTTACAGGATAAAGTTTGCCAACTGTCCCAACCACCTTTTTGGCTAACTTTTTTTGACTATTAACACTATTTTTTTTAAAAAAATTGGCTCCATTGAACCCATTATGAACTGTAAACACCTTTTTGGCATTAAACGAATATCTCTTAACAAGAGACTCAGAAGCTTTATGTGTGTTACATATTATCCCATTGGAAAATAATGCAAGCAATTTATCGATATAAATCCTGAATCTATTCTTATCTTTACCCATCTCTATTGTACTCCGTTCAGAAGCAATAATTATAGGCACTCTGGAAAGAATTGCAGCAATTCTTCCATAAGAATTTGCAGAAAACATGTAAGCATGTATAATATTGGGTTTTGTTACTTTAAGCAGTTTGGTTAGCTTAAATAATCGGGTAAGCTCTCTATTTTTGCTCCTTTGAAGTTCTATTACTTGAATGTTTAATTTCTGGATCTTCCTCCCCCAGTAACCGCCTTGAGATAGACTGATCACCACAGGCTCGAAACTTTGCCTATTAAGACCTTTAACCAGTTCATATATCTGCCTCTCCGCTCCTCCCTTGCCAAGTTGCCCTATAATGTAGCAAACCTTAATCACTTCTTTATATTCCGGAATTGAGGATAAAAAGTATTATAATGTGAAAGGGGTCGAGTTTTGATAGCCTTGGATACAGTTTTTGCCGTTGCTCCCCATAACAGACCAAAAACAATCTGTGTTGCACGCTCTCCTATAAAAAAACCGGCATTATGAGTTAAAGAATGGATAATACAGCCTATACATGCAACAGCCAAGATAACCTCCTCCACACCAAAGGGCAATGATCGCACATACTTTATTTTTTTCCATAGTCCCCTGAATAGTGATATTGTTAAAAAAATGCCAACGATACCGGTAAACATGATTACATTAGCAAAATGATTGTGAGAAGCCGCTGGACCGCCCAAAGGACTGATCCATCCCATACGATAAGCGGCATTTTCATAGTAATCCGACATCCCCCCGGCGCCCAGTGGTTCAAAAAATATCGATCCAATTGCGGGTATCACCATATATGCCCGGACATATGTTTTTTCTTCAGCAATAGAACGGTTATGTAAAGTAGCTCTATCCTCCCATTTCGAAGAGTAGTTTAATAAAGCCATAACCGCAAGAATGCAAATTATAA
>VAPG01020577.1_pt1 | contig 11012 bp, 7 predicted proteins | sample 3393851 | NCBI WGS metagenome assembly VAPG01 (sample SAMN08290438, study PRJNA428436) | hydrothermal vent metagenome | isolation source: Deep-sea hydrothermal vent chimney | place: Atlantic Ocean: South-mid Altantic Ridge | depth 2194 m m
CTGAAAAAATCCGAGCTGAAAACCCTGGCCCTGTTTTTTGACCTTTGCCGGCAACATGGCGTTTCCTCTATCGAGCGGCCGGAGATGACCCGGCACTATTCCGGGGCCGGTCAGGCCCTGCGAAGCCTGGACGAGAAAAAGATTCTGCTGCTCGAAGACCGCCGGGTCTACCGGGACCCATTCGGCGAGCAGCCGCCTTTTTTCCCGCCGCCCGAACACCTGACTTCGGAGCAGGAAGAGGTTCTGGCCCGCCTGCTCCCGGCGGTGCGGGAGCAGGAATTTCAGACTTTTCTCCTGCATGGCGTGACCGGCTGCGGTAAGACCGAGGTCTACATGCGGGCAACTACGGCCGCCCTTGAAGCGGAGCGGACGGTCCTGGTTATGGTCCCTGAAATAGCCCTGGCCTCGCAGATCGAGGCCCATTTTTATTCCCGGTTCGGTGACCTGCTGGCAGTGCTGCACAGCGGACTTTCCGCCGGCGAGCGGCATGATCAGTGGCAGCGGATTACGACCGGCCGGGCCCGGATTGTGGTCGGCGCCCGTTCCGCTGTTTTCGCGCCGCTGCAACAACCGGGACTGATTATCGTTGACGAGGAACACGAACCGGCCTACAAGCAGGAGGACGGCCTGCGCTACAACGGCCGCGACCTGGCCGTGCTGCGGGCCCGTTTCGCCGGTTGCCCGGTGCTGCTCGGCTCGGCCACCCCGTCGGTCACCAGCTATTATCACGCCCGGACCGGCAAGTACCAGCTCCTGACCATGGCGCGGCGGATCCATGATCAAACGCTGCCGAAGGTGCATATTGTCGACCTCGCCAAGGACCGGAAATCCAGGCCTGACCTGTTTTTCTCCGACCAACTGATCAGCGCTTTATGGGAAAATATGGAGAAGAGGCAGCAAAGCCTGCTTTTTGTCAACCGCCGTGGTTTCGCCAGTTTTATGATGTGCCGTGACTGCGGGCACATCATTCAGTGCCCTCATTGCCAGGTGTCCCTGACCCTGCACCGGCATCAGCAACGTCTTGTCTGTCATTACTGCGGCTATAGTCGCAACTGCCGGATTATCTGCCCGTCATGCGGGTCAACGAAAGTCGACGGCCTCGGCCTCGGCACGGAACGGATAGAGGAAGAGGTGCGGCAGGTCCTGCCCCATGCCAGGGTGGCGCGGCTGGACAGTGACACGGCCGCCGGCGGCAAGCACTACCTGGCCACGCTCAGGGCGGTCCGCCGGCAGGAGATTGACATCCTGGTCGGCACCCAGATGATCGCCAAGGGGCTGCATTTTCCCAATATGACCCTGGTCGGGGTAGTCTGGGCCGACAGTGGACTGGCCATGCCGGATTTCAGGGCCTCGGAACGTACCTTTCAGCTGCTGGCCCAGGTCGCCGGCCGGGCCGGCCGGGGCGAAGAGCCGGGCCGGGTTATTATCCAGACGCATCAGCCCCGCCATTATACGGTGCTCTACGCCCAGCAGCACGACTATCGCAAATTTTACGAACATGAACTCGCCCTGAGAACCGAGCTCGGCTATCCGCCCTTTTCCCGGTTGGTCAATATCAGGATGAGTTCGAGCAGTGAAGAGCGGGTCAAACAGTGCGCGGAACAGGTGGCCGGTTTCCTGAAACGGTCTGTCGGCCGCCGGGGCCGGCGTGATATTGAAATCCTCGGGCCGGCCCCGGCCCCGCTTGCCCGTTTAAAGGATAAGAGCCGCTGGCAGGTCATGATCAAAAGCAACCAGCCGGCCCTGTTGCATGATCTCTGTGCCCGTCTGCTCGCCGGCCGGAGCGAAATCTGTTCGCAGAATGTCAAACTAACAGTAGACGTGGACCCGGAAAACATGATGTGAACTCGTACCATGTTTGCCGGCTCCACCTTTGCACGGCGCCAGGTTGAGATCATTGTTGACTCAACCGTGATGTATGATATATCTGTTCAATAACGACGTTGTCTTTTCTTGACCATGATGAGGATTTTTTTTGTCATCCCCGCCTGCGCGGGGATGACGGCCGATATGGGGGAAATGACGTTGCAGTATGGATTCAGGCTTTTTGCGAAATTCTAAAAATCGATTTTTAAAATAAATTGTCGGGGTTACAGGATATTATGATTACTTGCTTATCATTCTTGCCTTTCTCTGGTGCTTGGCCTGAAGGTCATAAAAGATCGACCTCATTTCCGGAATGCAATCCATCAGGTAACTGATTCTTTCCATCACCTTCCCATAAATATTACGCCGTGCTAGTCCCCCTGCGCCATAAAATCACTGACCAGGTAATCCTGTTCAAAAGCCTGGCCCGTAACCCCAAGTTCTGGCTGGTCATATCCACGGATATCCTCTTGTTGATATTGGCGCATTACCTGGCCTATGTCATCCGCTTTGCAGATACCATCCATGGGCATGAACTATTCCCCTTCTCATCCCTGATGATATTGCTGATCAGTGTAAAGATTCCGGTATTCTACGCGTTTGGCCTGTACCGGGGGATGTGGCGCTATACAAGTTACAGCGACGTTATCAACATTCTCAAAGGCACGGTCTGTGCGGCTTTCATTGTCATTGTGATCCTGCTGTATGTAAATCGTTTCCAGGGATATTCCCGTTCTGTTTTTATCATTGATACCCTGCTCACTTTCTTATTGATCACAGGTCACCGGGTCACTATCCGTTATTTTTATAACAACAGGCATAATCCACGAAAATTGGTCTCTGACAAGCTTCCGCCCCGCAGGAAAAAATTGCTCCTGATCGGCGCCGGCTCCTCCGCCGAGAAAGTGCTGCGGGAGGTTCAGAACAACAGAGAACTGCCTTACGCTGCGGTGGGACTTGTTGATGATGATCCAACCAAAACCGGTTTCAAGATTCACGGCATCCCCGTGGTCGGCCTGATCAACGACCTGGCAGAGCATGTCCGCCGCACCGGGGCAGAGGAAATACTGATTGCGATCTCGTCAATAACCGGGGCGGACATGCAACGCATTGTTGAGCTCTGTCAGGAATCCGGGACTCCCTTCAAGGTCCTGCCCGGAATCGGCGAGATCATTAACGGCAAGGTCTCCATGAAATCCATGCGTGATATTTCGTATTCAGATCTGCTGGGCAGAGAGGAAGTCAGGCTGGAGCAGGATAAAATCGGCAGTTACCTCACAGGAAAAATTATCCTTGTCACCGGGGCAGGCGGCTCTATCGGTTCAGAACTGTGCTGTCAGATTCTGCGTTTTTCTCCAAAACTGATAATTCTCTTTGATGCGGGCGAAGAAAATTTATACTCCATTCAAATGAAACTGGAGCATGAACATCATTTCAACAACATCGTACCGGTGCTTGGCAAGGTCCAGGACCAAGGGTTGCTCGAGCTGGTATTTCAACACTACAAACCATCGGTTGTTTTCCATGCTGCAGCCTATAAACATGTGCCCCTGGTCGAAAACAACCCCTGGCAGGCCATCCATAACAATGTCTTTGCCGCCCAGCTCCTGATAGAAACCTCCATTATCCACGGCGTGCACCGGTTTGTCCTGGTCTCAACCGACAAGGCCGTCCGGCCGACCAACGTGATGGGCGCTTCAAAACGGTTGACAGAGCTGCTGATGCTGGCCTATGGCAAGAACAACTGGGACGGCAGTTTCTGCCCCGCCCGCGTACGGTTAGACCGGGCTGCCGGCCATCTCCGGCCCCACGAAAAAAAGCCCCCGGCCCACGACACAATATTCATGGCGGTCCGCTTTGGCAACGTACTCGGCTCCTCCGGTTCGGTCATACCGCTTTTCAAACGGCAGATAGAAATGGGCGGCCCGGTCACGGTTACCCACCCGGACATAACCAGATATTTCATGTCCATCGAGGAGGCGGCCCAGCTCATCCTCCAGGCAGGCGCCATGGGGCAGGGCGAAGAAATCTTTATCCTGAAAATGGGTGAACCTATCAAAATTGCTCAATTGGCCAGGGACCTGATCAAGCTTGCCGGTCGTGAACCGGACACTGAAATAAAAATCAAATTCATCGGCCTGCGGGAAGGTGAAAAGCTCTACGAAGAACTGATCACCGAAGGCGAGGGCATTGTCGAAACCAACCACGAGAAGATCATGGTCCTCCGGGGCAACGGTCAAACCTGTGCCGACCTTGTCAAGGGTCTCGAAATTCTCCAGCAACAAACCAAGGCCCACAATAGTAACGGCATCAAGGATACTCTCCAGCAACTTATCCCGGAATATGTCCCGGACCGCCATGCGGAATCAATCAAAACGAATCACTTCGCAGGCAAGGCTGCTTAAGATGCCTGCTTCTTGCTTTTGCAGTTCAACACGCTCTTTCCCTGCCTGCCCATGCCGAACTCTGTTCCGGCAGCCGGTACCTATAAGATTAATTCCAACGTCTTCATATATCTGCAATGAATACTCAGCGCCAAGACCGGCAAGATAAACAATGGTACGTAATCCGCACCAAACCTTGCCAGGAATTCGTTGCCCGGGCCAACTATGAACGTCAAGGGCTCCTGGTCTATCTCCCCCACACCATTCAAACCAGAAAACATGCCAGAAAAATAGAACAAGTCCGCCGGCCCCTCTTCCCCGGCTACCTCTTTCTTCATCTCGCCCCGGAACAAAGAAACTGGACGGCCATAAGTTCCACTCGCGGAGCAGCCGGCCCCGTTCGTTTTGGTGATACTCTTCCTGTCTTGCCCGACTGGGTTATAACCGGCTTGCAGACCATGGAAGACCGGCAGGGCCGCATCAATCTCAAAACAGTCAAAGAAAAATTCCTCAAACCAGGTGACAAAGTCAAAATATCCCTTGATCACCAACGAGAACTCTGCGGCCTGTTCCTCTCTTTCCGGGGCGAGGACCGCGCCATGGTCCTGCTCGACATGCTCCAGCGCACAATCAAAACCACAGTCCAGGTTGCCGACCTGCATGCCCTATGAATCTCCTGCCATTGTTAATGGATATCTCTAAAGCGGGTTATGCCCGCAACCCATTGTAGGTTGGCGTTGAGCGTTTTTCCTCTCCATGGGGGTGCATTCCCATTTTGTCGCAATTTAAATAACCTGCTCAAATGTCGCAGTACTGGTCATCGGTGGCCAAAATCGCTTAAACATTTTTCGTTGTCTGTTGACAAGATTGTTGACCACTGTCGTCCAGCGGCCACAAAGGAATTGGCTGCGTAAAAACAGCATAACCTCCGCCATCTAGCTGTCCAGAAGATACCGGCACCCTTTGATGCGGAGATTAATCACCCTTCGTCTGGCACTTTCCACAGCGCCGCTACCGGTGGGTAAGTTTTGCTCTTTGAAAAGAGAATATTGCATCCGGTCCTTATTGCCGGCAAAATAGTTGTCAAACTTTTTCAACGCCTGAGTGCGTTTTTTAGGGCTGCGAAAAAATTCTTCTATTGTACTGCGCAGCTCGTCAAATTCACCGTGCCACATGAGGTCTTTCCAGTATTCAAAAACCTCTTGCCGGTGGCGGGCCAGAGAGGGGGGGATCATTTCTGCGATTTGGTGAAGATTCTGTTTTGCATGAGTGTAATCCAGAGCTTCATACCAACGGGTGATATCGAGCTTGCGCATGAGCTCCGGGATTCGTTTCCCGAGGCATGGTGCCCCATCGGCACAGAAAACAACCCGCTCTGCATTATTGAGGTCAAGTTGCTGTAAATAGAGCTTCAGCAGATCAAAAAACTGTTATGTCTTTGAGGTCCAACGCAGTGTTGTTAAAAGAAATTTCACCACGTTTCACCATCGCTCCCTGGCCGAATTTTCTGCAAAGTCGCTGGATGGTCTTGACGTCGAGGGATACCCCCTGTTAACGGCCATTGGCTAATGTGACAAAGTAGAATTATAAACATAGTACCAATCAGGTACATTGTTATCAATGCCCTGTAATTTATCAGAATACCATTCAGATGGGAACGGGTCTACCGGAGCAGTTCACTATCCTTGCCGGCAGGATCAAGAGCCCGGAAACGACCGCCCCTTACGGAGATTACTATCCCGAATATAGATATGGACGCGTAGATGCACGCAACTGCCGGCACGCTCGAAAACTTGAGACAAAACCGTGAGGCAGCTTGTCAAGGGTCGGGGTTTGGTGTATAAGTTTTTAACTGATCTGCGGCGGTTTGACGCTGCCATTTCCCCCTTTTTTTTTGCCAAGCCACCAGCAGGTATGTGTTATGAAAAAACAACCGACCAAGAAGACCAAGTTTATTTTTATCACCGGTGGTGTCCTTTCCTCCCTGGGCAAGGGCCTTGCCGCGGCCTCGCTCGGCGCGTTGCTTGAGAGCCGGGGGATGACGATAACCTTTCAGAAACTTGATCCGTACATCAATGTTGACCCCGGGACCATGAATCCGTTTCAGCACGGCGAGGTGTATGTGACCGATGATGGGGCCGAGACCGATCTGGATATGGGCCATTACGAGCGTTATACCAACGCTGTCATGGCGCAGAAAAATAACTACACCTCCGGCCGCATTTACTATTCCGTGATCATGAAGGAACGGCACGGCGAGTATCTCGGCGGCACGGTTCAGGTCATTCCGCACATCACCGATGAAATCAAGCGGGCCGTGCTACAGCTCGACGGCAGTGTCGATGTCGCCATCATCGAGATCGGCGGAACCGTAGGTGATATCGAGGGGCTGCCCTTTATCGAGGCCATTCGCCAGTTGCGCGGCGACCTGGGCCGGGAGTATACCCTGTTCATCCACCTGCCCCTGGTGCCCTACATCAAAACCGCCGGCGAGATGAAAACCAAGCCTACCCAGCACAGTGTCAAGGGCTTGCTGGCCAGCGGTATCCAGCCGGATATCCTGGTCTGCCGGACCGAGACGCCGCTGTCTGCTGATCTGAAGAAAAAAATCGCCCTGTTCTGTAACGTGGAGGCGGACTCGGTCATCACGGCCGTTGACGTTGAGAGTATTTACGAGGTGCCCCTGCGGCTGCACAATGAAGGGCTTGATGACCGGGTCCTTGAAAAGCTGGGCATCTGGACCGGGGCGCCCTACATCAAGCCGTGGGAAGAATTGGTGTACAGGATCAAGCATCCCCGGCATACCGTAACCATTGGCATCACCGGCAAGTACGTAGACCTCAAGGAGTCGTACAAAAGTTTGAACGAGGCCCTGGTGCATGGCGGCATAGCGAATCACGCCAAGGTGGAGTTCCGGTACATCAACGCCGAGGACCTGGAAGAGCATGACCCGGCGGAAATCCTGCAAGAGTGCGACGGCATCCTGGTGCCTGGCGGGTTCGGCAGCCGGGGCATGGAGGGCAAGATCAAGGCCATTACCCATGCCCGCGAAAACAAGGTGCCTTTTTTGGGCATCTGTCTCGGCATGCAGCTTTCCGTTGTCGAATTTTCGCGCAACATTGCCGGGTTAGATGGCGCGCATTCCACCGAACTCGATCTGGAGACGCCGTACCCGGTTATTTACCTGATGAAAGAGTGGCTTGATGTCCGGACCGGCAAGACCGAGATCCGGGACGAAAATTCCGACATGGGCGGGACCCTGCGTCTTGGCGCCTATCCATGCAGGCTGCGCGAGGGCACGCTGGCCTATACCGCCTACCGCCGGGAAGAGATCAGCGAGCGGCATCGGCATCGCTATGAATTCAATAACCTGTTCCGTGACCAACTGGAAAAGGCCGGCCTGGTGATCAGCGGGACCTCACCTGACAATACCCTGGTGGAGATTATCGAGCTGGCCGATCATCCCTGGTTCCTCGGCTGCCAGTTTCATCCCGAATTCAAGTCCAAGCCCATGAAGCCGCATCCCCTTTTCAGGGAATTCATCAAAGCGGCGCTGACTAAAAGTCAGAAACACTAATTTTTTTGAGATTCGCCACCGCATGAATATGGTCTGCATGAACGATTTGCCGGCCGGCCCGCCGATCAGAATCGGCAGCGGCCAGCCCCTTTTGCTCCTTGCCGGTCCCTGTGTACTCGAGTCCGGGGAACTGGCCCGGTCCATTGCCCGGGAGATGAAACGGATCTGCGCCCGGCTGGGGATTTCCTACGTGTTCAAGGCCTCGTTTGACAAGGCCAACCGGACCTCCCTGGACTCTTTTCGCGGCCCGGGCCTGGAAAAAGGGCTGCGCCTGCTGGGCCGCATCCGGGAGGAGATCGAGGTACCGGTTGTCTCCGATGTCCACGAGGTTTCCCAGGTTGAGAGCGCGGCCGAGGTCCTTGATATGATCCAGATCCCGGCCTTTCTCTGCCGCCAGACCGACCTGCTGGTGGCCGCGGCCCGCTCCGGCAAGGTCGTGAATCTGAAAAAAGGCCAGTTTGTCTCGCCCTGGGACATGGAATATGCCGTCGCCAAAATACGGGCCGCCGGGGGAGACCGCATTGTCCTGACTGAGCGCGGCTCAAGTTTCGGTTACAACAACCTGGTTGTGGACATGCGCGCCCTGCCCGTGATGCGCTCGCTCGGCTGTCCGGTTATCTTTGACGCCACCCATTCCGTGCAACTGCCGGGCGGCGCGGGCGGCAGCTCCGGCGGCCGGCGAGAGTTCATCCCCCCCCTGGCCCGGGCGGCCATGGCGGCCGGGATCGACGGCCTGTTCATGGAGGTCCACCCCGAGCCTGACCAGGCCCAGTGCGACGGCCCCAATTCCTGGCCCCTGGATCGGGTCGAGGGGCTGTTGCGACAGCTCCTGGCCATCCGGGCCGCGGCAGGGGTGCCGGATGATGAATGACCGGGGATCATGCCCGCCGGGCAAACCGCAGACAGGCGGGACTCCGCCCTGCCCTTCCGGCTGCGAACCGGCCCAGGCCCTGGAACGAAGCGCCATGTGGAAATCGGCCCTGCCCCGGGCGAAACAGGTGCAGCTCCTGCTCCTTGACGTGGACGGGGTGCTCACCGACGGGACCATTATCTATACCCATGACGGCGGTGAATCCAAGGGGTTTAATACCAAGGACGGTTTCGGCCTGCGGATTCTCCAGGAAGCCGGTGTCGAGGTGGGCTTGATAACGGCCCGTTCCTCCGCGTCGGTCAGCCGCCGGGCCGCCGACTTGAAGATGAAGTACGTGGTCCAGGGCACGAACAACAAAATGCAGGCCTACGAAGATATCCTGCTCAAGTCCGGGCTCCGGCCCGAACAGACCGCCTACATGGGAGACGACTGGCTTGATCTGCCGTTACTGAAGCGGGTCGGCCTGGCGGCGACCCCGGCCAACGGGACGGCGGAAGTCAGGCGCCAGGTCCACTTTATCACCAACCGTCCCGGCGGTCACGGCGCGGTACGGGAAGTGTGCGACCTGATCCTTGAGGCCAGGGGCCGATTGGCATCCATGTTTGCCACCTACTCCGGATGACGATGACCATCAACCGACGCAATCTGCTCTGGCTGGTGCCGTTGTTCCTCTTCCTGAGCAGCCCGCTCGGGGACCCGCCGGTGGCCTCTTTCCTCAAACCACGCGGCGGCTACAATGCCGGCCTGGAGAGAGCAGAGGAGAAGAAAGCGCAAAACTTCGTCATGGATGCCCTGACCCTCACCATGTCCAGTAAAGGCCGGATCGAGTGGGTGATCAAGGCCGATCGCGCCTTTACCGGCAAACGGGGCCGGATGATCGACATGATTGATGTGGATGCGGTCTATACCGGGGCAGGCCGGGACAAGATATATATTGCCAGCAAGCGCGGCCAATATAATATCGACCAGCAACATTTGATCCTGCAAGATAATGTCCTGGTACGTAAGCCTCTGGAAAAGCAGGAACTATACACCGACCTGCTCCACTATTACGATCGTACCAAGAAGATTGTCTGCCCAGGGGACGTGAAAATCAAGGGACCGGATTTTTCTATTCAGGCCGGGCACATGAACTATGACCTGCTCAGCCATGCCTACGACTTCAGCAAAGGGGTTGTTTGCCGATTTTAGCCCTTGGCGAGGACAGAATCAATCTTACCGGTATTACACGAATTCAGGATTTTTTTGTCATTCAGGGTCATCAAGCGGATGGCCCGTTCATCTAAAAACCGACAAAACGGATTGTAATGATTACCATTAACGAACATTATCTCAAGCTGCAGTCCTCCTATCTTTTTTCTGACATCGCCGGGCGGGTTGCCGCCTTTCAACAGGTAAACCCGGACAGGGAGGTGATCCGACTGGGGATCGGCGACGTCACCAGGGCGCTGCCGGCGGCCTGTATTGACGCCTTTCACAGGGCCGTGGATGAAATGGCCGTAGATAGTACATTCCGGGGATACGGGCCCGAACAGGGCTACGGATTTCTGCGCGAGGCCATTGCCGAAAACGATTTTCAGGCCCGGGGAGCCGACATCTCCGCCGGCGAGATCTTTGTCTCGGACGGGGCCAAGTGCGATACCGGTAATATCCAGGAACTCTTTGACAGCGGGACCCGGATTGCCATCCCGGACCCGGTCTATCCCGTCTATCTTGACACCAACGTCATGGCCGGCCGGACAGGCAAATTTGCCGACGACCGCTACCTGGGCGTCGTCTATCTCGATTCAACCGTTGATAATAACTATGTTCCCGATTTGCCGTCAGAACCGGTGGATTTGATCTATCTCTGTTTTCCCAACAACCCCACCGGTTCAACCATTACCAAGGACCAGCTCAAGGCCTGGGTAGATTTTGCCAGGGACACCAAGGCGCTCATCCTCTTTGATGCGGCCTACGAGGCCTTTATCCGGGACGATGCCCTGCCGCACTCCATCTATGAGATCGACGGGGCCAAAGAGGTGGCCATCGAATTTCGCAGTTTTTCGAAAAACGCCGGTTTTACCGGCACCCGCTGCGCCTATACCGTGGTGCCCAAAGAGTGCAGGGTCTTTGATTCCCTGGGCGGCAGACAGGCCGTGCAGCCGCTGTGGAACCGCCGGCAGTGCACCAAATTCAACGGGGTCTCCTACCCGGTGCAACGTGCGGCCGCAGCCGTATACAGTGAGCAGGGCCAGGCCCAGAGCAAGGCCCTGGTCGATTATTACCTGGACAACGCCGCCCTGATCCGCAAGGCGGTGGCGGACCTGGGCTA
>VAPG01014174.1_pt1 | contig 11003 bp, 18 predicted proteins | sample 3393851 | NCBI WGS metagenome assembly VAPG01 (sample SAMN08290438, study PRJNA428436) | hydrothermal vent metagenome | isolation source: Deep-sea hydrothermal vent chimney | place: Atlantic Ocean: South-mid Altantic Ridge | depth 2194 m m
ATAAATGTATGCTACAACTAAAAAAATACAAAATAAATAAAAGTTTAGGTAGGCTTTTCTTGTTTTTCTAAATCGGTGCTCTTCTTCCATAACAAGTTAACATAAATCAATTATTTAAACATTTACAAAAAATTATAAAGAGGGTTCGCACAATATATGGATGAATTCGGAAGAGTTCCTAAAAAAAATAGAGGTTGAATTGAAAATATCTAAAAATTCGGTTTATACTATTCGTAATTATCTTAAATCAAATAGTGACCTTCTGAAGTTTGCCGAGAAATCTCCCGAAATCATTACGACTGACGATGTTAAATTTTTTATGTCAGAAAAATTAGCAGATAAAGCTGTGATGACAACTATCATTTTTCTCGCTGCGATAAAATATGCGTATTTGACGATTTTCAATAATGACATAACCGCGACGATTAAGCGACCGAGAAAGGAGCAAAAACTTCCTGTGATTTTGTCAAAAGAAGATGTTCGGAGATTACTTAATGAATTTAAAACAGAGAAGTCAAAACTTATGGTTAGTTTGATATATGCCTGCGGATTTAGGGTTTCGGAATTGACAAAGTTGAAAATCGCTGACATGAATATTTCTGAAAGAATTGGGTATGTTAGACGAGCAAAGGGCGGAAAAGACAGGATGTTTAATATTCCAGAATTTTTGGTTGAAGATATTAATTATCAAATTAAAATTCAGGGGACGGAGAAATATTTATTTAGCGGGAAAAATGGGAAACTATCTACAAGGAATCTGCAAAAAATTGTATCGTCAGCAGCAAGAAGGGTGGGTTTGCAGGGCGTCCATTGTCACACATTGAGACATTCTTTTGCTACTCACCTTCTTGAAGATGGCGTAGATATAAGAAAGATTCAAGAGCTTCTCGGACACGCCGATTTATCCACGACACAAATTTACACGCACGTATCGACGGAAGAACTCAGAAAAATTAAATCCCCGATAGATAAATTAAATAAAAATTAAATAATGAAGAAAAATTATTTCTTCTTTTTTGTGGTTTTTTTCGCAACCTTTTTTACGGGTCTCTTGATTAAGCAGCAACTATTTCCACAGTGCAGTCCTGCTTTAATAGCAAAAATCACAAAAACAGCGACGAACCACCAAATATTTGTAGTTTGAACCCATACCATTGCAGAAGTCCAAAGTTTCAAAACTATAATCACAAAAGAGGCAACCGCCAACTTTATCGAAACAATCGCCCAACGGGAATCCGAGTTTTCATTACATCCAGTCATATCACACCTCCAAAAGTAATAAGAAAACTTAGTATAAAAATCTACGCTTGTTGTTTTTTCAACCACATTAAAATCCCAAGTCCTTTCTTCCCGTTAATATCGACTTTAATTTCAGATTCTCCAGAATTACAACTTTTTAACATTTCAAGTTTTTGGGTTTCAAGGTTTATCCCTCTAATGTTTCTGACGAAACAAGTTTTGTTGCAATAAATCGCCTCGTTCATAACAGACTGAATTTTCTCTTGCAAAAAAATCGGGGCATCGCTTAAATTGGTTTTCTGCATTTTGTCCTGAAAAAAGTTAATACATTTTTGATTTGTTTCACAGGGTATCATTGCATTCTTTGCGTCTCCGATACATATTCTTATCGTTTTAAAAACATAAAAATTATAGAAATAAATTCCTACAACTAATGAAATAACGACGAAGACAATAAATATAATTCCAATAATTTCAAGCACGCCACCTTTTTTTCCCATAGATATGGAGACTTCGGTATTTTATAAAATCTTCTAAGACACAATTAATTTAAACCAGTATGCTTTGGTATAAATATGGTCTGTAAAAAATGTGGATATATTGATGAAAAAGAAGTTGTAATTTTCGGCAGTAGTTTGTGCGGAGTTTGTGCAAGATTCGCTCCAGAAAAAGTGTGGGATTTTCAAAGTTATATTTCTGAAAAAATAGATTGGAGGATTTTGGACACATTTAGAAAATATAAACAGTCGCGTGGGACGAGGCAAAAAAATGGAATGGAGAAAATGGCTGCCATCGGACGATTGGTTACACGAGCTCCTCTGGGCTACGATGTAATTAACGGCAATCTTTTACCGAATGAGGATGCCGTAAGAGTTCATTCGTTGTTTCGAACATTCTTAAATAGAAACTATTCTCTAAACTCAATGTCCAAAAATTTCTCGCTTTCGCTTAATGGAATGAAAAAAGTCCTAACTAATAGAACTTACCTTGGAGAAATAAAATTTGACGGGAGAATTTACAAAGGGGAACACCAATCAATAATTTCTCCGGAAATTTTTTATGCGGTTCAGAGAAAACTGAAAACATATTTGAAGCCGAGGAAGTAAACTATTGGTGCAAAACTAAAGCAAATTGTTATTAACAAAACTATAGTCAAGCACTTTCATATTTTTGTCTGCGATTTTTTCAACAAACTTAAATATTTTTTCAAATGTTTCATTTCCAAAATGCTTTTTAAGGGTGGAGAGAGTTAGCCCATTGTCTTTGCCTTTACTCATTTTATATCCGTCGCTGGCAAAAAATTTAGGACCGACTAGAATATTTGGGAGAGTTTTACCACCGCTTCTTTTCATTATATTTATTATTCTTTTAATTTTGGGCTCATAAGAATTTCTATCTCCATCTTTGTAATCTCCGCCGAAAATATGGATTTGTGGTCTTGGTTCTACCCAACAATCTCTTATTGGATCTATAAAATAATGTACTGCAATATTTCTTGAAACGTCAAAAATATCCGTGTCAAAAGCCTCTCTTCCACATTCCGGATTTCTGCATGTTGCTTTAAATATCCCCCCTTCTCTTAAATATGTACTATTCGTATAACTTGAGGTATTGCAGTCAGGACAAAGCGGAAAAACAAATACTTTTTTCCCAGAACTTGGATGGATAAACCTCATAGACGAAGAATCTTCAAGCAGTTCTTTAAGCCCTTTTCTAAAATAAATATTTCTTTGTATCTCTGAAAGCAACTTCGTTTTAATTTTAACTTTGAAATAACCTTCCATTTTTGTAAAAAATTCTTTTAATTGCATCTGTGAAGACTCCAATAAACTTTTATATTCTCCCTGGGGATCTGGCAAATCGGCATAATATTTTACAAAGGGATATACATTTTCCCCTCTATCTTTTATATCTGGCAATTCAAGATCGCAAATGGTTACATTAATATTAGAGATATGTGGACCAATTCTTTTTCCCAAATACCCACTGTAAGCAAGTGTCGCCATATTACCCAAATGAATTCTCCCTGACGGCCTAATCCCGACAGCAATATCAACTTCATCATCATACAAGCCATATTTTTTTATGGCACTCTGAAAATCAATAAGTTTTCTATCCATTCGCCATCAAGCAAAAAACTATATTTAAATCTTTCCAATAGTAACCACTTTATAATAACATTAACAAAAACTATCTAAAACTCGTTTGTCTCATACTTCGTGCTTTTGAATCTCCTGGCTTACACGCTTCTTTTCTTCTGGTATCAGCAATTAACATATTTCTATCGTATGATAAAAACGCATTTTTCAAATCATCATTTTTAGTAAATTCAATAATCGCTCTTGCGATTGCTAATCGTCCAGCTTCAACCTGACAAGCGATTCCCCCGCCTGTAATATTTAATGCAATATTAAAATTCAACTTTCCCAAAATATCTTTTGCAATAATCAGTGGCTCATTAATTTCCAGTTGCTGCAAATTACTTAAAAAACTCAAAGGTCTTCTATTAAATGTTACTTTTCCCCTTCCCTCGCCAATTGTAGCTTTAGCGACGGCAGTTTTTCTTTTGCCAGAGACTACTATTTTATTCATTATTTCAGCAACCTCACTATTTCTTTAATTGTAGAATATTTTCTTGGTTTTTTATGATTTAATTTTATCGCGTTTTTCAAATTATCGTCCTTCAAATCCCCATTTTTTATGTAGCATTTTAATCTTCTAATTGCATCCTGTCCTTTCATTCTGTCCCGAGGTAACATTCCCCTAACCATTCTTTTCACCAATCTATCGGCAACTCTAATATATTTTGGACCCTTAAGCGACCCACCAGAACCCATTTCTCTTTTCATTAGAATTTTTTTAGCAAAAAGTTTTTTATCCCCTGATACAATAATCTCTTCGCAATTAATAATATCAACATAGTTTCCTTTTAGTAAATCTTTAGCTACGACAGATGCCAACCTGCCAAAAATCGCATTTTCTCCGTCGTAAATTATTTTTACCATTATCTTAAAATATCATAACCATTTAATTCGGGATTTTTTTTCATCTCATCAATGATGGAAATGAAAGTTCCCTTTGCATTCTTAATTTTTTCAAGTGCCTTCTCAGAAGCAGACCATGCAACAATTTTTTTTGCCTCTCCCAAATCTCCTGCACTTAAAATTTTACCAGCAACTAAAACATCGCCTTTAATCATATCAACGTCTTTCAAATTCACAGCAGGCCACTTTCTCTTCGGTCTTGCTAACTCTTTCGCTACGACTGGATTAGTCTTCTTTAATTTTATAATAGTTTCAACTAAGGACACGTCCATCTTATGTCTCATTCTTTTCTCTATCTTTGTTTTGTTTATTTTTATTTCCATTTTGTTTTTTTATCAATATTGATTTATGTCCGATTTCTTTGTGAGTTCAAATATCGGCGAAGTAACTTTTTTCAAAAGTTCCAAACCTCATTCACCCCGTTCATGGGCGAAGGAGGATTCGGACCCCCGTAGGTAAAAACCAATACGCCCTTAACGTATCCCGTTTGACCACTCCGGCATTCGCCCATTATCTTTTAGCTCTTAACGTATCTGGTTTGGCTGAGCGATTCGGATTTCCGAACTTTGTATTCCAACTATTTAGAGGGAATTCGGAACGCGAACAGCGTAGGCATTCGCCCATTATCTTTTAGCTCTTAACGTATCTGGTTTGGCTGAGCATTTTACTCTCGGTTATAACTACAGATTCCTAATTAATTTAGGAACCAATCACTTAACAGCTTTAGAGACTTTTGAAAGATTTTCTTTCAATGCTTTACATGCTTCTGTGAAAATTTCTTCGGCTTTAATTTGTCCCCATGATTCAATTGTGAAAACCAATTTATCGTCAAATTCTATATTGACTCCAGGATATTTTTTCATATCATCCTGATCTAAATCACAAGCAGTTGCATCTTTAACCTTAACTTTCTCTCCAAACATTTCAAAAACATCTGGATAAATTTCCGCCAATTCTGTCTGATTTTCTCCGTCCTTATTAATTTTAATTTTGGGCAGGTGTTTATAGAATACTAATCCCGGCATAAATTTGGCGTGGTCAATTCCCTTTCCTGTTTTTGCCCGAGCAACAATTTCAATTTCCTGTTTATCGCCAAGTAAAACCAAAGGAGTCTCTGGATAGACAGTATCTCCGTCAAGTTCTCCCGCAAGAATCATTGTTCCATTTTTTCCCTTTCCTTTCCCCTTCAGTTTCATTTCAATAGTTTGACCTGTTTTCATTTTTTGGTTCTTTAGTGGAAGAAGCCCGAGCCTATGTGCGATTATCTCGTCGTAAAGAGCCGAATCATTTTTGTAGATGTCTGCTTCTACAATCGCTAAAATTGGAATTTCCCCGACGCTTCTTCTAATCGCGTTTGCTAAACTTGTATTAATATTAGTAATGAAACTAATTTTTTCTGGTGTTTTTATTGTTGTTTCCATTTTATTTTATTAAGTTTTCAGTTTATAAGTTTAGCCCTATACTCTTCGCCCCCTACGACCACCTTTTTTCTTTGGTCCTCCTCTTGGAATGCGAGTGGTATCAGACATACTTAAAATATTAAATCCCTCTTTCGTAAGTGTTCGAACAATTGTATGTGCTCCCGGACCTATTCCTGTTGCTCCAGTTTTCCCTTTCATCTGGACATAGAGTGTTTTCATCCTATAATCTTTACAGATATCATGGACTCTCTTCGCGATAAACATAGCGATGGTCGGGTTTGCTCTCATTCTATCGTGTTTTGTGATTTGTCCTCCGGAAATTCGTCCAATAGTATTTCCTGTCAAATCGGTTAGCGTAGCAATAGTATTATTAAAACTTGCATAGATACTTAAAATTCCAATATTGTCCTCATTCTTTGCCATCTTCAATTACTTCCTCCATAGTTTCTTCCTTTGGTGTTTTAATTTTTTTTACTTTCGCTTTTTTCAATGAAATTTTATTTTCTAATTCTTTCGTTACTACAAATGACGGGATATTTACTATGGCACCATCAACTAAAACATTTTTATGCACTATTAACTGTCTCGCTTGTTTAACTGTATTAGCCATCTTTTTCTTAAATAAAAATGTTTGCAGTCTTCTTTCAAATATGTTCTCTTCGGTTAGTGCCAAGACATCTGAAATATCCATAATATCCATACCTATTTTATTTAATTTATTAAAGAATTCCTGTTGCTCTTCTATATCGCTACCAATTAAAGTTTTTGCTCTTCGTCTTAACTTAGAGACAGCAGTTTTTGCTTTCCAAATCTCCCTCTTATTTTTTAGCCCATATCTTTTGACCAAAATATTTTCCTCGTCCATTCTACTTCTGTCATATAATTTTTTAGGCCTACTAAACAATTTTCGTTTTCTTTTTATATCTCCCATTATTTCTTCTTCTTGGCAGCCGCGACAGATTGCTTTTTATTCCGTCTGAAATTCGCCTTGGTTCGCTGTCCCCTTACTGGGAGGTTAGCCGAATGTCGAATGCCTTTATATGATTTAATTTTTTTAAGTCTCTTAATATCAAATTCTTTTCTCAATTTCAAATCAGCACCACTTATATGTTTGTCTTCGCCATCATCAAAATCTTTTTGCCTATTTTTTAGAAAACTAGGAATTTTTGGATTTTTAATAAAGTTCTCAATGTTTCCTAAATCCTCCTTGCTGAAATCCTGAATTCTTTGTTTTTTATCAAGTTCTAAAATTTTACAAATTGCATTTGAGAGTGTCCACGAAATTCCATTAATTTTTGTAAGAGCTGTCTCTATTTTGATATCTCCCCTGATGTCTTTTCCGAGCATTCTAACTAATGTGACATCGTCATCTTCTCTTCTCTGGTATTTTTTCTTTTCGGTTTCCATTTTATGATATGAATAGATTATGTCTTTCTATTTCTGTTAATTCTTTCATTATTCTTTTTGCGATAAGTTTTTCTGGAGACGGTAGATTCTGAACCCGTTCTCTTATATCGTCAAAAGATTTGAACTCGCCATCCTCTCTGGCTTTAAGAATTGCACTCGCGTGTCTTTTGCCCAAGCCAGGAAGTAATTCAAACTGATGAAGTCGGGTATTTATAGCTTGCGCTTCATTAAAAAATTTAACGAATCGGTCTTCATTCTCTTTAATAAGTTTTTCAATAAAACCCTCTAATTCAACTTTTGCCCTTTCTGTTAATTTTTCTCTTGGGCATCTTCCAAGTATATACTGGACTTTTTCTCTCTTCCCGTCGCCAATATAAGCAATTTCTCCGACCTCAAATGTTTCTCCCCTTCTGGGAACTAATTGCAAAAGTGTAAGGCCATTCGTACCAATTGCCTGTGCTATCGGCATTCTCTTATCTTCCAAAGGATAACCATACGGTAAAAAATCAAGGATAACAGCGTTATCTTCTTTAGCCATTTTTCGCCTCCGCAACTGAACAAATGGTGCCATGGAATATTTTTAATGTTACTTTAGCCATTTTTCGCCTCCGCAACTGAATAAATGGATTTATGTAATGTTGAAAACGTTACTTTAGCCATTTTAATATTTCCTCGTAATATCTAAAATTTTGTCCACTTCGCTTTGGTCGAGGGAAATATCAATAAGAACTTTATTTAATTCAGAAGCATCTGTTGGAACGAAATCAACAATTTTTACAATATGCTCGTCTTTTAGTTTAATTAAATCAAGTGTCTTTAATTCCTCTTTCATCTTTTCGCTTTTCTTAATATCTAATATATCAAAATTCTTAATAAACTTTTTAATTTCTGTAGCCTTTTCTGAGTCTCCAACAGCGACGGCAACTTCTGCCATTGTGAGCGGTTTTTGTTCTTTTATTGTCATTATAATTTTTTCAAATGAACAGGATGTATGATAAGGGTTTTCAATTTGCCTCCATCTTTAATTTGTACTAATTTAAATTTCCCTCTACTGGAAATAACTTTTCCACTCAGTCCCTTCATTCTTTTGGGATAAGTTGCACGAACTCCAACGTCGGTAACTAAGGCGACAGTTGCGCCATCGTCAATTTTTTTGAAGTAAGAACTAAGTTTTAACTTTCCTTTTTCTCTAACTTTTTTTCTTTGTCTTGCCATTTTCGTTTTAACTGATTACAGAACTAATTGCGCTGCAAACAACTCGGACAGTAGTGTCCTCATAATGCAAGAAAAATTCCCTTTATAAATCTTTTTGCCACAAATTTTAATTTATGAGAAATGCTCGCTCAGACTAATCGGAAGAAAAATCTGCAGATAATTCTTCTGTACGAACTTCCCGTATTTCTGTCACTGGTTCTTGAATCGAAACGGTTACACTTTCAACATTCAGATTTTTACTTTCCGAAGAATCACAATTTTCGCCTAAATCTAAATTCCCGCTATCCCTTTCTCTCTCCATCCTGCCAACAATCGTCTTCGCCATTTTCTCGCCCCAAACTTGATACATACAACGCTGGCACATGTCGACAACAGAACTTGACTCAATTTCCGCAGAACAATAAATACATTTTTTTACCATCTCTTTATTTTCTTTTGTTAAATTCCCTTTTTAAGTTTTTATGAGATTCGTCGCAATAATGAGAAAGTTTAAAAGTGCGACAGGCATATAGTTATATGAAAAGAGGTGTTTTAACAGTGTTGTCGATTTTGGTATTTGGATTTTTATCAATGATAAGTTTCGCATCAGCGTCGGGGATGGCTTGCAAGTTAGGAATTTCGCTGATAAATCAGGACCCATATCCAGCAGTTCAGGGAGATTATGTAAAGTTGGTTTTCCAGGTGACTGGAGTTGATGGATCGAATTGTAATGATATAACTTTTAATTTATTGCCAGACTATCCAATAAAATTTAATCCTGGCGAGTCAGGTATGCGAACATTCTCGAGGGTAAATTACATAAAAGATTATAAATCAAATTTACTAATTCCGTACAAAGTAAGAATTGATAAAAACGCATTGGATGGAACTACCCCTGTAGAAGTCAGAGTGCAAAGCAAATATTCCGCACCGCTATCAAAAACATTTAATATAAAACTAAAAGATGTAAGAGCAAAGTTTGAGGTTTATGTAAAAAACTATAACTATAAAACACATGAAATGACTTTAGAAATTTTAAACGATGGATCGTCTGATATCGAGGCATTAACAGTTGGGATTGCGAAACAAAATTCTATTCAAATTAAAGGTGCAAACAAAGTTATCGTCGGTGATTTAAACTCAAACGAATATACTTCCGCTGAATTTGAGGCAGTTCCATCAAATGGAAATTTTACTGTAAGTTTAGAATATTCAGATGCGATTAATGTAAGAAGAACTGTAATGCAAAATGTAACATTTGACTCGTCCTATTTCATAAATAGAAAAGCAGATGAGAAAACAACATCGGTTTGGATATATATTTTATATGTGGCAATTGCTCTCGGTTTAGCTTATTGGTTTTTTAGACGGAAGAAGAAATAACTATTCATATCTTAACGCATCAACTACATTAATTTTACTTGCTTTCCACGCTGGTATCATTCCAGAAATTGCACCAATCAGAGTCGCAAATAAAATTAGTATTGCAAATAAAACCCATGAATAATGAGGTGTAAGAAAACCATAACCAAGATTGTTTAAAAATTTTTCTCCGATATTAGTTGCTCCCCATCCGACGATGGTTCCTATTATTCCTGCGACTAAACCCAAAAATCCAGATTCAAATAAAAATATTTTGAAAATTTCTGAATTTCTTGCACCAATTGATTTCAAAATTCCTATTTCTTTAAATCTCTCTAAAACAGATGTAATCATTGTGTTCGCAGTATTTACGGCAGAAACGATAACTGAGATAAGAGCGATTAAAATAATAAATCCGATAATAATATCTAAAACGATGGTGAAAGATTTTAATAAATCTGCATAGGATTGGACGGTAAAATCTTCTTGTCCTTTTTTTAGTCCCCTTTCTTTTCTCAATTTATTTTTGATGTTATCCGATACCAAATTAATATTTTTAGTATCTGCTCGTACGATAATCATGTAGTAAGATAGGGTTTTGTTTGGATAAAGTTTTGACATAAATTTGTTTGTGGTATAAATATTTGAGTCGTCTTGTGGATTCCCTGCTGAATTATAAAATCCAACAATTCTGAGATTTTGTCCCTGCACATTAATTTTTTCGTTGAGAGAATATGCTTTCGGAAAAATTTTATTTTTAATCATATAATTATATCCCAGAGTTACTTCCCCAAAATCTCCAGAACGAAGTGGTCTTCCTTTCGCGATTCCTATATTGCCGAGTTCCATCATCATAGGCAACTTGGGGTCATAGCTCATAACAAATACATATTTTCTTAGACCTTTTTTTACAACTGAACCAGCACGGGCATATACTCCTGTGGCATCTTGAACTCCAGCTGTTTGTTTGACTGTTCGTAAATCTATATCCGAAAATTTGAAGGTGTTGCCCATCCCAACGAGTCCAATACCTTTTGGCTGTATTATTAGTTTGTCTGCAGAAGAAGAAGAAGTAAATCCTGCAATATAGTTGTAAAGTCCCCATCCAAAACTTATAAAAATAAAAATAGTCGCGATTCCGACCAAGATTGATAAAATTGTGAGGAGGCTTCTCGTTTTGCTTTTTGTTATATTATTTAGCGAATATTTTACAGATTCTTTGCTAATCATTTTAATTTCTTCTCCCAACAAAACTCATCATTTGTCACCCCTATTTTTTTATATCCCAATTTCTTAACAAGTCCAATTGAAGAAAGATTATCTTTATAATTTGTAG
>VAPG01001099.1_pt1 | contig 10969 bp, 10 predicted proteins | sample 3393851 | NCBI WGS metagenome assembly VAPG01 (sample SAMN08290438, study PRJNA428436) | hydrothermal vent metagenome | isolation source: Deep-sea hydrothermal vent chimney | place: Atlantic Ocean: South-mid Altantic Ridge | depth 2194 m m
CTCTTGTTCCAGGCGACGAATATGTTCTTTCTCCTCGCGCTGCAACTGTTCGGCGGTCACCACAGTTTGCTTGCCGGCCGCCGGTGCCCGGCTGCCGGCGCCTTTAGCCGGCGGCTTGGCCTTTGGTCCGGCTGGTTGAAGCATTCTCTTGAAAAAAGACAGAATGCCTTCCCGAACAGGAGTAACAGCGACCAGTTCCCAGCCCGATTTCCCCTGCTCGTTCAGCGTTGTTTCCAGCTCTTCATCGTCGATGTACTTGTCACCGAGGAAACTATCTTTCTGAAACTCAAACAGTATGGTTCGATACTGCCAGCGCACATTCATCCTCCATTTTTCAGCGGCAAACCCCTGGCCGGCAGTTACCTTTTTCTTGCATTTGTGACAGTGGGGGGAAACGGAGCGAGCCGGAGACTCCGGCGCCGGAAGGCGGCCCTGGCAGGTCACCCTTCCGGCTCTGCCCTCGATAACTGAGTCGTGACAAAATATCTACAGAAGATGTTGAATGCGCGACTTGAAATCTTCGGCCAGTTTCGGATCTTTAATCTCCCTGATCAGCATAGAGACCAACTCGGGAAGGCGACCGGGTGAGGAGGGGCCGCTTTGACGCCATTTATCCAAACAGCCCCCCATAACCATTCCGGCGAGGGGGCCAATGGCAGCGGCAAGGGCGTGCTCAATCTTCTCCAGGAGCAACTGCACGTCCTCGGCACCGCTGCTCTCATCATCCGTAACCAGCAGGCAGGCAGGGTCTTCTTTATTGGCAACCATCATAGCGGGAGTTGATGACGGGGAGAGTTTCCCGAAGAGTTCATCACGCATATCGTCAGCAAGCATGGCCGCAGTGGTGGCAACAAGAGAACAGTTGGCATCCGCCTCGCAGATTGTCAACAGCATAACTTCCGGAGCAAGGCCCATGCCGATGACAGCATACCGGTCAAACCGGAAATGGGCCGACTTGATGTTCAACTTGTCCATCCTGCCCATCTGCAGGAGACGAACAAAATGCATACAAACCGACTCGGTCAGATCTTTCGGCAATTCAGTCTGGAGATCGGTACAAAGTACGCCGGCATTCCTATCAAAGATACATGACCCGGTCACTCCGGGGATAACCGATATTTCACCTAGTAGTTTTCTCATACATAACCACCGTGCAATCCTACTGACCGGCCAGGACGGGACGAAGCTGATCCTCGATATCGCCGGCAGATGAATCTTCGTCAAGCAACAGTCCGATGATCATGCCCGCCCCCGGCATGATCAAAAGTGATTCTCCATTATCGAAAACTAAATGGATACGGTGAGGACCTTTTACCTTCAGTCGATTCCGCATTTGAATACCACTTACAATACAGTAGGTTATAAAATCAGCAAGCTTCAGTTGCCGGGATGACTGAGTAACGACCTTGCCATGACGGTCCAGAATAAAATAGTGCTGGACCCCGGGGGTGGACAGAATGGTTTGCACCAGGCGTTTCACCGTCGGGTCATCATGAAAATCGGCAGCGTCCGCATACCTTTTTGGTGGCTGCGTCTCCGCTGCCACCAAATCTTCTTGGCTCTCATCATGTATTTGAGCGGCAGCCAAAAGAATATGCGCCAGAGGCAGATTGATGCGACGCATCCGATCTTCCGCCCTTGCAACACTGAATGAGGGGTGGGGCCAGGACAAAATGGCGGATGCCGCTTCCTGCCCGCTCTCGCCACTCGAGCGGGCATCGACAAGAACGCCTTCTGCAAAATAAAACCGGCCTTCCTGGTCCCCGGAAGAAACAATAAGCGTACAGCTTTTCCTTTCCTGTTCCAACAGTTGCAGAAATGAAGCAAGAGAGACACCCTCGATCCGCCCCCCTTCATGTGCTCGGTTACTTTGTGCCATGATCCATTGTTATGTTAAAAATAAAATATTCGAAGGCAATGTGATTTTGTTTTGTCCGACATAATAAAATATGCATCTATGCCACCTTCCCGGTATGTTACCATTAATTAGCGCACCTTGGCGAGTTCATTCTCCGAAAACTTTCAATTTCAGCATGTTACGTTGAGCATAAACTGCCGCTTATTGCGTTTTCAACTTTTTTACGACTGATCCAGCTTTTGCTGCTGGAGACCAAGCTGAGAAAAGGTCCTGGAGACAGAATTAAAATCTATTTTTATTCTGTCGATAACATCCGGGCGCCCCATAAGGAGCAATTCGTCTCTTTTTTGTAAATCTATACCACATTGTGGATATATCCAGCTGCCATCCCTGAATATTGCCATTACCTCTGCATCCTTATATTTCATATAAAATAATTCACATTTGCTGTCATCGTCAAATTTCGGATAATTATTTTTTAATGACCCGAAAAAAATTTGCTTTCCATTTGGTATATCTATAGGGATACTCGATTCTAAAAGGCTTAACAGATCCGCCCTATTGATTCTCTTTGGATTCAAAGATAATTTCGGGGTGTAAAATGAAAGTATATTTCTCAATTCATCGATTTGATGCACAGGAGAAAATGAGCGGTCCGGGACTTGCGCCTCATACAGGCTTTTGTATTTCAAGTTGAACATGCTCACCAGGGAAACTTGCAAAAGATAAGCAAATAAAACAGTTAAAGCAGTGGGGGCTAATAATCTATATCCTCCTGTCATCTCGGTAACCATGATGACTGTTGCTATCGGCACCCTGGCAGCAGCTCCAAATACGGCAGCCATGCCTATCATGGCAAAGATAGCACTGGATTGATGAAATAATAATGCTAAAAAACTCCCTAGAAAAGCACCCAGAAACAGGCTAGGGGCAAAAACACCACCGGAACCACCGGAAGAGACGGTAAAGGCAAAAGCAAACATCTTGGCAATCATAATTACCGGCAAAAGCCATATAAATATTTGGCCATCAATAGCCTTTTGGATCCATCCATAGCCACCGCCTAAAACCTGGGGGAAAACAATTGCGATCAAGCCAACACATAATGCGCCTATTGCGGGCTTGAAATGCGGGGCGATGGGGATACTATGAAAAAAATCCCTTATAACATAAAATACATTGGGGAGAATAACGCCGACAATCCCGCTGGCTCCAGCCAGAATCAACAAGTAAAATATTGTTTCCGGGTCTGTAACAAGCAAATTTTGCGATACCTTAAACAGGGGTTCCCAGCCAACAAAAAAGCCACTTACCATGTAGGCGACAACAGAACCCAACAAGGTATAAACCAAAGCGCTTGCCTCAAGTTCCATCTCGCCATATAGCACCTCAACTGCAAAAATGGCCGTCCCTATAGGAGATTTAAAAATCGCCGACAACCCCGCAGCCATGCCTACCAAGACAAGTAATCTTCTGTCCCGGTTTGAACTTTTTTTAATGGTTGCATATATGGAGCCTATCCCCGCACTAAATAAAGCCGTCGGGCCTTCACGTCCAGCCGACCCACCGGTTCCTATAGTTAAAGCAGAGGCGATCATTTTTAATGGCGTAACACAGGCACGTATCAGGCCGCCGGTTCTATGAAAGGCCCTGACCGCCGTATCTGTCCCGTGCCCCTCGGCCTCCGGGGCAAATGTATAAACTAATATCCCGGAGACTAAACCACCAAAGACAATCACGGCGATTACCATAAAATGGCGGGAATGACTCAACGTCTGAATTAATGTTCCTCCGATACCCGGCAATCCCGGCGAATTGTATCCTGCTACCAATACTGCTGAATAGTGCTGAACCAAATTGAGAGAAAATAGAAATACTTGCGCGCCCAATGCACCGACCACACCTAACAAAATAGAATCTAACAACAATATTCTTTTGTTTTTTTCATTCATAGTGTTGATCCCTTCGCCAGACAAATGGGAAGCCGGGGTTCTTCAATCGTCCAATGAGCAAAAAAATTAGGCTGTCTGGCCGAGGTGCTTCTCTATCTCCGCCCACAATCCGCCATAGGCGGTTGCGGCAGGAAAAATCAGCAGGCAACAAATCAAGTCCGGAATAATCGGTACCGCAGATATTGCCGGAACCGGGCCGCAGCCGGGCAAGGTACTGGTGCAACATCTCCAGTTGCACCGATAAATCATTGAAGATACCGGGATTATTCTGCAGTTTCTTTAATTGATGGACTCGTAAAAACCCTGAATCTTCACCACACCGTCATTCCCGCGCAGGCGAGAATTCATTAATAGCCAGGGCTGCCTGACGGGCGGACATCTCCGGCTTCCGGGTAATGGAAAACGTTGAGCTGTAATCAAGAGGGCAACGTCCGGTGAGGCGGACACCTCCTTCCAAGGCATGAAAGGGCGAGACAGGATCAACGATTTCATGCCAACTCCAGACGAATCGAGGTAACCAAGGGCAGGAGTGTCCGCGCGCCCATTACCGGCTCCAGAACCCCTCGCAGCCGGCCGGCGGGGAAGTCCGGGGAAAACCGGCAGCCGGCCAGGTCCTTACCTTGGAGGGAGACGGTCTCCTCGACCGAATTCCGGGGCAATAAACGCCACAAATCTGTATTCTGCCGCAGGAGTACTTTCCGGCAACGGTAGAAACGCCAGTCAAAGGTATCAAACCAGGTAACAGTAACCGCAGACTGCGGTTCGAACTCTATCGTGAAGGCCCGGCCGATATCGGCGACAAGGGCATCCATTGCCACCTATTCCGGCAGAATCCATATCTTTTCTTCAGGCCCCGGCAGCATCTGGTTCGGGCCTACGAGCGATAATCAGCATTGATACGGATATAATCCAGGGAAAGATCACAGGTATAGACCTCGGCCGTTTCCAGGCCGTCATTGAGGTCAACCGTGACCGTGAAATGATCTTTCCTGAGTACAGTTAAACATGCCGCCTCCGCCCGGGGACCGAGACCGATGCCGTTTTCCACCATCTGTATCTCATCAAAAAACAAAGAGACCCGGTCCTGATCAAACCGGCAGTCCGACCTGCCCAACGCGGCAACAATCCGCCCCCAGTTGGCATCTTCGCCAAAGAATGCAGTCTTTACCAGGGATGAATTGGCAATGGTCTGGGCAGCGTTCATGGCCCCGTCCTCATCCCTGGCGCCGGTTATCCTGATCGTCACCACCTTGGTGGCCCCTTCGCCATCGGCGACAATCTTCAGAGCCAGATCCTTGAAAATATCCACCATGGCGGCCTCAAAGATCTCGCGGCCCCTGGAATTATCTTCATCAATCCACTGGTTGCCGGCAACACCATTGGCCAGGGCCAGAACCATGTCATTGGTACTGGTATCACCGTCAACCGTGATCCGGTTAAAGGATTGCTCCACCCCGGTCTTGACGATGGCGAGCAGTTCCGGAAACACAACCTGGGCATCGGTCAGGACAAAACAAAGCATGGTCGCCATGTCCGGCATAATCATGCCCGAACCCTTGGCAATCCCGAGAATGGACACCTCCGTGCCGTCAATCTCAATCCGTCTGAACGACGTCTTCGGCAAGGTGTCAGTGGTCATGATTGCCCGGGCGACATCATCAAAACCATCACTGGACAGGCCTTTGACCAGCTCCGGCATGACCCGTTCAAAACACTTGATATCCAACGGCAAGCCGATAACGCCGGTGGAGGCGAGCTGCACCATTTCCTCGGCAATACCCAGCTGTTTGGCCGCCAGCGCCCCGGCGGCGACCGCCACCTCCATCCCCTGCCTGCCGGTACAGGCATTGGCATTACCGCTGTTTACCAGAACAGCCTGGGCCTTACCCTGAAGAAGGCGCTCAATATCAAGGAGAACCGGCGCGGCTTTCACCCGGTTGGAGGTAAAGACACCGGCCGCCACGGCTGGGACCTCCGAATAAATAAGCCCCAGATCAAGCCGGTCTTGGTCGCGAATAGCCGCCTTGACCGCAGCAGCGGTAAATCCCTTGATCTTCATAAAGAAATCTTGCTAAATTTTTCCAGGGTCTGGGAAAAACGGCGGATCGCCTCCTCTCTTGGTGACAGCGTCAGGCAGATTTACTTTAACAGAAAACAAAAAAAAGAAAAACACTGAAATATAAGTACCTGATAACAATTTCCCTTGACCTGCCGATTCAATTCATGGAAAGTTATCCATATCCTTCATCTTTTCCATAACCTCTTGAGCGGCATGAACAACTTTTACTGGATATTCACTTCATCCGTTTTCCTTACCGACCTAGCCATTCGCATGGGCCTGGCCCTGCGGGTCATCATGCGGAAGCGGGCCGCCAGCGTTACCCTGGCCTGGCTGGTCGTTATCCTGTTTCTGCCGCTGGTCGGGGCCGTTATCTATCTACTGTTCGGTGAAAACCGGCTGGGAGAAAAACGGGCCGAACGGGTCGCCTCCGATCTGCACATATTCACCCGCTGGGCGAGGAATTTGAAGCAGCGCCCCACCATCGACTGGAACCAGCTCAACCCTGAATGTCGGCCGATCCACCGTCAGGCCGATACCGTCGTCGGCCTTCCCGCCATGGGCGGCAACAAACTGACTCTTATAAAAAAGGCAGAGGATTTTCTGCACAGCCTGATCATTGATATCGACCAGGCCCGCTCCAGCTGCTTTCTCGAATTTTATATATGGAACGAAGGCGGCCTGGCCGATGAGGTGGCAGCGGCCATGATACGCGCGGCCCGGCGGGGGCTTACCTGTCGAATACTGCTCGATTCAATCGGCAGCAAACTTTTTTTGCGCGGCGAACACGTTGCCGAGATGCGGGCCGGGGGGATTGAGGTCGTCGAAGCCCTGCCGGCCGGTATCATTCAGGCGCTCTTTGTCCGTATTGACCTGAGAAACCACCGCAAGATCGTCGTCATTGACGGCCGTACCGCCTATACCGGCAGCCAGAATATGATCGACCCGCTCTTCTTTAAACGGAACGAAAATGTCGGCCGCTGGATCGATACCATGGTCCGGGTCGAAGGACCGATCGTCGAGGCGATTACCGCCACCTTTTTATCCGACTGGATGATAGAGACCAATGCCGACACCCACAACCTGATCGACCTGGACGATATCCATCCGGTGCCAGAAACCGGAAAAGCGCCGGTGCAGATTGTCCCTTCAGGACCAGGTTTTGCCGAAGAGGCCATTCACAACCTGCTGCTGACCACCATTTATGCCGCGCGCAAAGAACTGATCCTGACCCCCCCCTACTTTGTTCCCGACAATGCCATCCTGGCCGCCTTGAAATCCGCCGCCGACCGTGGTGTCGAGGTCACCATTATCGTCCCGGAAAAAAACGATTCCAAACTCGTTCACTATGCCAGCAATGCCCTGTATGAACGCCTGGCCATGGCCGGGGTGCGGATCATGCTCTTTACCGAAGGGCTGCTCCACGCTAAAACCATCACAGTGGACAACGACTTCAGCCTGATCGGTTCCGTGAATCTTGATATGCGCAGTTTCTGGCTCAACTTTGAATTGACCCTCTTTGTCTACAACAAGGAATTCACAGCCGAACTTCGGGAAATTCAGCAGGAATACCTGCGGGGTACCTATCAACTGGACACGGAACGACTGAAACAACGCAGTTTTTTCGACCGTTTCAAAGAGAACAGCGCTCTGGTGATCGGCCCCCTGCTCTAACCTCTAAGTGTCCACCCGCACCCCATCTTCGCACGATCAGGGTCATCTTTTTGTCGGAAAGCAGATCTCCGGCCAGGGAATCAACAAATGTGTCAACGGCTTTGTGCATCATATCACGGTATCTCTCAAACAGTTCCTGTTGGGGCGGGCATCCGGAATGCTGATATCTAAGGCGGCGCTCATCATGCGTCTCTTTTATGAACATACTGTAACCGTTTGCGAAAATCACGGGCCAGCGGCAAAACATAGACATCTTTCTTCCGGCCATGTTCATAAAATTGATTCTTTTTCTTGGCATACCCCGCAGTCTCGCCGACAAGGGTCCAGTTGGCCGCCTTGTAGCAGGTCCCGGCAAACCGGGCCTGATCGACAAAGGTCTCTAATAAAAAAGGCGGATAGCCATAGAACCCATGCCAGTCACGGCCAATGGCCCTCGCTGACAGACCAAGCAGATGCGAGGCAAGATTCTTGACCCTGATCCCGGGCAAGATCAGAAACCGGTTATTGTTGACCACATGGCGGATGTTCGCCGACCTGGCGGCCGGTTCCCAATCGATGAAGCGATCCCGGGACGCAATCCTGAAAACACTCGAGCTCCACGACAAACAGGCAACGGGCCGTTCGCCCGCCCAGGCAATATACTTCAGGTGCGCCCCGACAATAATCCGGAAACCTTCGTAATGATACCGGTAGACCAGGTAATTCCACAACCCTTCGTCAGCGGTCCTCCGAACCATGGCCAGCCGGATGGGAGGCAGATCCCCAAAGATGACCTCCAGTGGCGTATCATCCACCTCGGGCGGATCAGACGGGGGGACGTAATACCGACGGTGGGGAGAATTGGCTATGCCTGACTTTGATGGCGGCAGGGTTATGAATCCCTTGTCCTCCAGCTTTCGCAGCAAAATCCTGCACACCTGCTCCTTGAGATAACCGTTTTCCTGCCGCCAGTCCCACAACCGGCAAAGCTCCCTGGAAATGGCCACGCGGCCCAGGTCCCAACGCTTGGCGATAACGCTCTTTATTTGACGAAGAACCGCCGGAGTGATATGTTTGCCACGTATGATGAGTTCCGTTGTCATGGTCTTGCCTCCTTGTGAATTCCAAGGTAACAAGACCAAACGAGGAACGCAAGCTTATTTTGCAAGAAACGCGTAATGCTCTCCCTTACCAACCATGGGAAAGAGAGATGACGGACAAGAAAAAAAACTCCCTGGCAAAATTCAGGCTTTTTGAAGGGACCGCCTATAAATTCAGAGAAAAGAAAAAGGGGGGGCAACCGGGTTCCTGTTTGGATCAAATAGTCGCAGCTTGAATACGAGATTGAACTTAAAACGCTGCAGCGTTGAACTCATGAAACTACAGAAGCACATGAAGGCCACGGGCATGCGGAGCCTGATCATCTTCGAAGGACGGGATGCCGGCGGCCGGCGAACTGGTCCTCTTTGACCGCTCCTGGTATAACCGGGCCATGGTCGAACCGGTCATGGGGTACTGCACCGATGAGCAGCACAAACGTTTTCTCAAGGACGTGCCGCTCTTTGAAGAACTCCTGGCCAAGGACGGCATCAACCTGAACCTGACGACACGAGATGAACAACATGATCAGCGCCGTTATCCTGGCTGCCGGCAAGGGCACCCGCATGAAATCCTCCAGGGCCAAGGTGCTGCACGAGGTCTTCTTTAAACCCATGCTCCACCATGTGCTTGATGCCGTGAACAAAAGCCCTGTCGAGACAACAGCAGTTATTGTCGGCCACCAGTCCGGGGCGGTTACCACGTCTCTGCGGGATTACCCGGTCACCACCGTACTCCAGGCGGAACAGCTCGGCACCGGGCATGCCGTGCTCTGCGCGGAAAAGGCCTGCGCCGGAGCCGGGACGGTCATGATTCTCTGCGGGGACACACCGCTTATCCGGTCCGAAACCCTTGATGCCATGATCCGACAGCATCGGTCAACCGCTGCCGAAATTACGCTGATGACTACCGTGCTGGAGGACCCCTCCGGCTATGGCCGGATCATCAACAATGAACAGGGCGAGGTCCTGGAAATCGTGGAGCAGAAGGATGCCTCTGACGAACAGCTGCAACTCCGGGAAATCAATGCCGGCATCTACCTGGTTGAGCGCATGTTTCTCTTCAGCGCTCTCAAGGAGGTGGATACCAACAACAGCCAGGGCGAGGTCTATCTGACCGATATCGTCTCCATTGCCAACCGGCGGGGACGCAAGGTTCATAGATATAACCACCCGGAAGCCATTGACGTGCTGGGAGTCAACTCGCGCTTTGAAATGGCGCAGGCCCATCAAGAACTGCAACGGCGGCGCAACCGGGAGCTGATGCTTGCCGGTGTGACCATGTATGGTCCGGAAACCATCTTTATCGCCCTGGATATCCCTGTCGGCCGTGACACCGTTATCCATCCCGGCGTGCAAATCACCGGCCGGTCGGAAATCGGCAGCGGCTGTCTCCTTGAACCCGGCGTTCTGCTGTATGACTGCCAGGTCGGCAACAATGCCGTTATCGGCGCCTATGCCATCCTGCAAAAGAGCCGCATCGAACCCTCCGGTTATGTTGCCCCGCAGACCGGCCGGGTTCAATAGATCGGTTTCCGGATCAACAACCTGAATCCGTGAGCGTTCGAGAACGGTGCAGATGCAAGGCGGCAATGATGTTGATTATCCTGATGTGATATCAACGAGTTATCAACGCAGCAGATGCGCTGTTATCGAGCGCCCCGCAGGGCGGCGCGGTGAAAACAGAAAATACGTTTATTCGGCATATAATACAATAAATTCCACATATTGCCTGGAATATCACTTCAAGCCTTCACGGATTCAGGAACAAACAACAGGGCCGCATCAACCAGCCAAAATCAGAGTTGGCAAGCCACTCATATCGGATTATGATGTTTAATAAATCTTTGTCAGAGTTTACCAGTGCCTTGAATTCCGTGCGTAGTCAACGGGTTATCACCGTCCGGCTCTCAACCATATTATAAAAATGCAAATTATCTTAAACGGCCAACAAAAAAACCTTGATCACAACATCACCCTGAGTACCCTGCTCGATTCGCTGAACCTGCAGCCGGACACCGTGGTCGTCGAGATCAATGGCCGGATCATCAAGTCCGGGCAAGACCCTCTGCCGGGGCTGAAAGACGGCGACAATGTTGAACTGATCCGTTTCGTAGGAGGCGGTTGAAATGCTGAATATTGCCGATATATCATTCTCATCCCGGCTCCTTGTCGGCACCGGCAAATTCGCGTCTAGTTCGATCATGCGCCAGGCCGTTGACGCCTCCGGCACGGAAATGGTCACGGTTGCCCTGCGCCGCGTTGACCTGGAAAACCCGGCAGACGACATCATGGCCGCCCTGGACCTGAAAAAAATTCACTTTCTCCCCAACACTTCAGGCGCCCGGAA
>VAPG01016076.1_pt1 | contig 10910 bp, 9 predicted proteins | sample 3393851 | NCBI WGS metagenome assembly VAPG01 (sample SAMN08290438, study PRJNA428436) | hydrothermal vent metagenome | isolation source: Deep-sea hydrothermal vent chimney | place: Atlantic Ocean: South-mid Altantic Ridge | depth 2194 m m
ACAATTCCGTCACCCCGGAGTCGGTCTGGGCGATTTCGAGCATGGTGTTGATCATCTCCACCAGCCGGTCACTCTCCCCGACGACCGCGGCGGCCATTTCCTGATATTCACTCATGCCCTGCTTCCCGGTCAGCGTTGTCTCGGCAATACCGCGAATTCGGGTGATGGGGCTACGCAGATCATGGGCGATATTGTCGGAAACATCCTTCAGCTCACGAACCAGTGTTTCTATCCGCTCCAGCATTTCATTGAAGGCCCGCGCCAGGTCATCGATTTCCTGGCCCTCGTTGCCCACGGCAACCCGAAAATCAAGATCATTTTTACCGATCCGGGAGGCGGCCCGGCTCACTCTCTGCACCCCGGACATGGCCCGGCGGGCCATGAGCCCGCCCACGAAACCACCGCAGATGAGCAAGATAAACAGGGCCGTGCCAAAGGTCTCCCGGTATTTTTCCAGCAGCAGGTTATTATCCCCCAGGGTGGTGCCGACCTGGATGACATTGCCGTCGGCAGTCTCCTGGAAAATGACCCTTACCTTGTTTTGGTGCCCCGGAATCGATATGGTGCGGAAAACCATACCGCCCGCCGTTAACTTCGAGGTCTGCAAATCACCGGCCGTCAACCCGCCCCAGAATCTCATGTCCGAGGACCCCAGTGTCATCCCCCGGGGCGTCAGCAGCCGGAAGAACACGCGCCCGATGCCGCGCGAATGGGCCTCGCGCTGAAACTCGGCCAAGACCGCCCGGGTACCATGGGCGTTATAAAGCGACTCAACCGCCGTGGCCAGATGGAGCAGTTGCTCGTCGCTCCGTTCTTTAAGATTGGTGCTCAGGGAGAAATAGACGACCAGGAAGACCGCCAGTCCCAACACCCCGAATAACCCTGCGTACCAGAGGGTAAGGCGCAAGGTCAGCGTTTTGAAGAAGCTATTGTTTTTCTTCGAGGACATAACCAACGCCACGGGTGGTATGAATGAGCCTGGCCTTGAAAGAACGGTCGATTTTGTCGCGTAAACGGCAAATGCGGGCCTCGACCACGTTCGTCTCCGGATCAAAATTATAGTCCCATACATGTTCCATGATCATCGTCTTGGACAGCACCCTGCCGGGATTTCGCATCAGGTATTCCAGCAGGGCGAACTCCTTCGGCTGCAATTCGATTTCCCTGCCCTCCCGGCAAACCTTCCGCTTGACAAGATCCATCATGAGCCCGCCGACGGTCAAGGTTGTCGGTTCGGCAACAGGGTTTACCCTTCTCATCAAGGCCTGGATACGCGCGACCAACTCCGAGAAAGCGAAAGGCTTGACCAGGTAATCGTCACCGCCGGCCTGCAGGCCCCTGATGCGATCATCTACCGAGCTCCTGGCGCTGAGAACAATAATGGGGGTGAGGATGCCGTGTTTACGCAATTCATCAATCAAGGCCAGGCCGTCCAGTTTCGGCAGCATGATATCCACGATGGCGGCGTCATAGGATTCGGTTGATGCCAAGTTAAGTCCTGCCAATCCATCCGCCGCATGATCCACGGCAAAGCCTTCCTGCTGCAGGCCTTTGACTATGAATTTTGCCGTCTGCCTGTCGTCTTCCACAAGAAGAACTCTCATCGCCCTACCCTGCTTTGCCTCTATTTACCTTTTGTTGCCCATTGGCAAAGCAGATACCATGTTCATGGCCCTGCAACGGTTAAAAGGTTATGCCCATGAGAACTTTACAGGAATTCAGCGGAACATTAGGTTCCTTCCGCCCGGCATTGGAGATATGATGATACCGTAACTCAAATAAAAGGTTATGTTTGGAATTAAGCTTATATTCCAGGCCGCCGCCAAACTGATAGTTACCATTCAAGTTCGCTCCCATACCCGGGATATCTGCAAAACTGTATACCGGGCCGCCGCCGCCAAAGAAGTAGGGGCGCCATTGTTCGCTGGCAGTAAAGGTGTAACAGGCCAGAAAATTTACCCCAATCATGGTTGAAACATCAGGGCTGACAACAAAAGAGATGGGCAGCTCTATCAGGATGGAATGAAATCCCCGGTACCAGCCGGAACCGATGTTGTCAAAGATGAGGTGATTGTAACGAAAAACAAGATCAATGGTTTCGACCCGCTGGGTGGTCTGTCCCCAACCCGGAATACTCTGGCCATACCCGCCGATGATCCACGAGCTGTCTTTTGACGTGTCAAATATAGCCGCCCTGGCGGAATCAACCCGGCAAAATGTGCAGGCAACAAAGAAAAACAGGAGGAGGAAACAAACCGTACCTGCCGATTTTTTGACAGGATTCCTTTCCCATACATGCGGTGCGTGGCGAATAGTCATGGTGGCAACCCTTGTTATGGTGACGGCATGGAATCGACGATGTGCGGGGCTATATCTTACCCATCTATTTCTATGGCGATAACATTCTCATGTTGTCTTTCTTTTACTATAATTACAAGCTGATAATCTTCGATGCTCTCTTTTCTGTTTATAGCCGGTTAACCTTCATCACCGGGCATTGGCTGATTTTGTTCAAAGAAACAACTGTATAATTGTTTTTCAAAGCAGCAAAAAGGCACTCAAGTTCCTGTTGCCAGTAATCCGACTGCTTCTCTTGGTGTGGCGGAAGGTCGTGGAGCATGATGATGTCGCCCGGTTGCAGGCGGTCGAGGATTCTTGCGGCCAGCTTGTTGATGCTTCTGTTGCCGCGGTCAAATGCCCGGCAACTGTAGTTAACCGTGATGAGGCCTTCCCTGTTCAGTACCTTGGCGAGGCGGGGGTTGCTTATCCCGGCAGGCGGGCGGAAGACAAGGGGATGCACCCCGATTTTTTTTAATATTTCCTGGGTGTTGTGAATATCTGCCTGCAATATTTTCAGGCTCCGCAGCATGAGAAAATAGTCGTGTCTTAAGGAGTGGTTGCCGATGGCGTGACCTTGTGTCAGGATGTCTGTTATTAACTCAGGATGGTCGGCGGCTCTTTCACCCACCACGAAAAAGGTGGCCGGCAGCCCGTAACGGGCCAAAATATCGAGCAAAATGGGGGTTGATTCCGGCGAAGGGCCGTCATCAAAGGTGAGGGCAACGCCGTTTGTTCCCGGCTTGCCCCGGCTGATGATGGGCAGGAAAAAACCAAATCGGGGAAAAAATGGTGCCCCGAAGCAGAGCAGCAGAAAGAGAAGCAGGGGGACGGTTGCCAGGACGGGACTGATGAAGAATAGCGGCAGGGCAAGGAGTAAGGCGACAATGCCGCTCTTTTCCGCCAGGGAAAAGGATATCTTACGACTGCCCGTTTGCACCAGCTACCTCCTTTCCTGCCCGGCCGACCAGCCAGACCAACTCGGCATTGGCAGCAGAGACCTCGCTCACCGTAACCCTGAAACCGGCTGCAGCCAGGAGGTCGGCCATCCTTGCAGCAGAGCGATACCAGGGCGTATGCCCTGATAATTTGATCCGGCAGCCATCCAGCCGCCAGAACCATGACGGTTGTCCTTCCGGCCGGATCACGAACCGCGCCACCAGGATCCCTCCCGGGCCAAGAGCCTGGAAGCTGCCCGCAAAAACCGCACGTACTGTCTCGTCATCCAGGTAGTGGAGCATGTCGAGCAGCAGGATAACGTCGGCCGGCACAGGAAAGAACTCCATCTCCGGTGCCAGGCCACGGATTATGGTCCCCCGGTCACCAATGACCAGGGAGGCCACCCGGACCCTCTCGGGATCGGGATCAATAGCAAAAATTTTTGTTTGCTCAAAGCGTTCCAGGCACCAGCAGGCGGGAACGCCGTATCCGCAACCGATGTCAACAATGGTTTTGATATTCTTTTTTGAAGCCAGCATCAGTGGCAGGTCTTTGAACATGGGGTCAAACCGCAGCTTGAAGCGGGCAAACAGCCGGGGATAGGCCTCCAGTAACCGGTAACGATTGCGGATGCGCTGGTTGATATCCTTTTTATTCGCGTTGTTCTTCCGGCCTTCTCTGAAGTACAGGTCCAGCAGGGGAGGCAAGAGGAGAAAAGTGCCGAGCAGGGAATAGGCGATACCGAGAAATGATGTAATTCCTATGCTCCGCAACAGGGAGTGGTCGGCAAAGCAGAGCACGCCAAAACCGATCAGGGTGGAAACTCCTGCCAGGAAAACTCCGACCCGCACCAGGGCATAGGAAGGGTGCGCGATATCCCGGTACCGCTGGTGGGCCCGGACACAGAAAATGGAGTAATCGATACCCATGCCAAGGATGATAATGGATAACATGAGAGCGGGAATATCAAGAGGATGGCCGATGAGCTTCAGTGTGCCCAGGGTGCAGATATAGGCAAAAACAACCGGCAGCAGGGTCAGAAGCGTGAGCTGCAGGTTCAGGTAGAACAAAAGCAGCAGCAGGACCAGGCTGACGGCAATGATCACCAACATGGTGGTGAAGGTTGAAAACAGGATGTCAGCCAGCCGTTTTGTAAAAAAAGCAGCATCAAATATTTTGTCGTGACTGCCGTAACGGACAAAGAAATTAGAGGCATCATAGTTCTTTCCCGGAATGATGGTGATGAATTGGACCAGGCCGGAATTTTTTGTATTTTTTGCAATTCCAAACAAGGGGTAGTACTTGGCGGGAATGGCAAGGGCTTGTGCCGTAAATGAAGGGTTGAGCAGAGAGAAAAAATCCGCAAAGGCAGCAGGGGCGAAACCCAGCTTGGTGCCTGCCGTCAGCAGCGCCTTTTTTACCTCGTCAACCCTGCGGCTGTTCCAGAATTCATGCCAGGCGGCCAGGTTTTGTTCCCCTCTTTCCTTGCCCGGGAAAATCATCGACGGGACAAAGGCAGCAGTCAGGATATTTTTTTGGATATCCTGTTCTATCTTGGTAAGAGTCAGGTCATCGCGGTGTTGGATTGCAGCTATGGAGTCAGCAGAACTCATCAGAAAGATCCGCTTGCCAAGGTTACCCCAGACCTTGGTGAACAGCGCATCAGCTTTATTGGTTGCCTCACTTACCGTGTTCATGCTGCTTAAACTTACATGAAAGGTTGGTTTTGCGAAAAAGAGCAGGCCAAAGGCCAGCAGGGCCGCAGCTGCGGCACCGGGTTTACCGGTGTTATACAGGGCGTTGACAAACCCCCGCAGCGGCAGGGCGCGGTTACTGCCGGGCGGCATGGTTGGGAAAATTTTTGGAAAAACAGAGTGGACAAAGAGAAAGGTAAACAGGGTGCCAAGAGCGGCGAACTGGCCCAGTTCGGTAAAAATTGGAAAACCGCTTAAACCGAGGATCAGAAAAGCGCCAATGGTGGTAATGACAGCCATAATGCCGATAGCGCGCACCTCATGGGAGGCCTCTTTGCCCCTTGTTTCACAGGGGCGGTCAAGAAAAAGCAGGTAGGCAATACCGTGATCCACGGTGATGGATATAATGGCCCCGCCAAAGCCGAGCACCATTATCGAGATGCTGGAGTGGAACAGGGAGTAGACAAAAAGGGCGGCGGCCAAACCGGCAAGGGCCGGCACCAGGGACAAGAGTCCGATCAGGGGCCGGGGAAAAGAAAAGAGCAGCAACAGGGCTATACCCGCGGTTGCCAGCACCAGGGCCAGTTGTACATCATGACGGATAATACGTTCATTATCCAGGGCAGCCCGGTAGGCCCCCACCGGTGTCAGGGTCACTTTAATTCCCCGGGCGCCGTATTTTTCTGTGAGTGCCCGGGAACTCTCTGCAATCAGTTTAGAAATTTTGCGGGCCGAGGCGGTGTTGGTGCCGGACGCACGCGGCCTGGCGGTGACCAGCAGGTGACGTCCATCGGCAGAGAGCAGGCTTCCCCGGTAAAATCTGGAGTTCAGGGAGGGGGCAAGCAGGGCCATTTTCGCCAGGACCAGGTTTTTAAGACCTAGGGGGTCCTGGCCGATGAATTTTGCCTGGCCGATTCCCCCAATGCTGCTTAGATCAGCATACAGCGTATGGAGGCGCTTTTTGATTCGATTTTTATCAATAAGGGGGGCGACCTCCCGTTCCAACTCTTCTTTAGAAAACAGGAGGGGAAGGTTCCGGGCCACATGGACCGCCAGGTCCGGAATCAGCTTGCTGATTGCATCGGTGCCGACCTGGGCAAACAGGCCGCTTGCTTTCATTTTTTGCTTAAGAAAAGCGCCGCATGCTACCAGTATGTCAGGATCATCACCATTGATCATGATGTCCACGGCAACCTGGTCGCTTATAGGGTGATGTTCAAAGATATCGAGGGCATCAGAGATGACTTTGTCGCCGGCAGGCAGGGAATGGACCACGTCCGTGTCGATCTTAAGGCGCAGCAATCCCAGGACTGCACAGCCGACAATAAGTAATGAGACGATGGCCAGTAGGCGGTATTTAATCATTTTCATTCATTACCACAAGTTAAGAGCCAAGGCACCAAGCATAAGAAGGATTGCCAGGTGGGCAATAATGAGCGTTGCCTTATGGTTCTGATAAAACTCGTTTGCCTTCTGGATAAACGGCAGGCCCCCGAAAAACCTTCGCAGCCGGTCAATTATCACTGTCTGGTTGTCGGTCCCGCAGAGTCCCTGAAAGGCGCACATGGGATAGAGCGCATAAAAATTAGTGTTGTACCGCCGCAGCAGACCATCAAACGGGATACCGCTCCAGTGCTCCCGGACAAGACGCTCGGCAAAGGGACGATTGAGTGCATAGGCATGGGCCAGGCAGCGGTACTTAATTTTGACCAGGGATTTCTGTTCGGTCTTGCTGCTGCCGCTGGTAATGCAGCCCAGGAAAAAACTATTCCATTCTGTCCGGTGGTGAAGAAAAGCACAGGCCTCACGTAGCGCCCGGGCATCAATACCCTGGAAAAAAACATCATCCTCAAAGATCAAAATACGTCGGGCTCCTGCCTTTAAGCCCTTTTTCAGACAATGTATGTGGGACTGAACAATACCCTGTTCCCTGTTGTCAGGATGCCTTTTAACAATGACAAACTCGACCCGTTCCAGCAGGCCGGCAGCGGCAAACTGCTTTTTTGCCTGCTCCCGCCGGTCGCTGCGGTCATCAATGGAAATACAATAGACCTTGTCGAAAAAGGCCCACCTGTCGGTTTGGTTCACGCTGCTGGTTTTGTTAATTGTTGATTGCCGGGCCTGTTGAGTGTACATTGATCATAGTGCAGGCTATTTACCGAACAACTCTTTCCGCTACCTATACTGTAATCTGTAATACGACTCGAATGATCAGGCAGAGTATCTTAAAAATTGCCGGCACCGGTTTTGTCCGCTCCGCCATTGAGGAACAAGCCGACCTGGCCGCATTTAAAGAAAAACCTACCCCCATGGTGCTGGCCGGTGTCTTTGCCATTGGTTTCAGCTATATCATCGGCTGGCCGGCGGTTGCAGCCCTTGGCATTCTGTCGGTCAAGCTGCATAATCCCTGGATTGCCATAATAGGCGGTCCCTTGACCTACGGCCTGTCACACCTGGTCTTTCTGCTCGGGATGTATCTTTCCGGCGCAACCTATTCCATGATCTTTCTGCGCTGGCTGGCCAGGGTCTCCATGGAGAAACTGCTTTTCTGGGCGAACCGATAATTTGGCCATCTTGCTCTTCTCGCAACCTGAAATGATTGTTCCTGAGTTACAAGTTCCCTCTTTATGCCTGATTCCTAATGTTTCAGCCAAGCCGGCGGCTTGATCGTCCCCCTGCTCACATCCCGCATCCGCACTCCGGTGACGGTTTCATAAATCTGTCCCTCGTTGTCAAAAATCCCCAGATCAAAGACCAGCTCGTCATTTGTCCGGGCTACCGGCACGACCCTGGTGATATAGCTGCCGCCGGCCTGTGTGGGTCTGCTGATAATTCGCCGGCCGAGTTCCACGGGAAAGGGCACAAAGTCCACAGATCTTTGCCCCAGAACACAGGCGGCATGCAGGGCACCGTCCAGGGGAAAGGGTGAACCGATGATTTCCTGCATACTGCCGCCGACAGGCAGTGCCGGGGCTTTCAGTTTTCCCCATGCACCCTGCCCGGAAAGGAACAGGGTCTCCTGCAACGTATGATAGGCCGGGCCAAAGGGCACCAGGTCCCGGTAAATTCTGGCCGCTGCCACTTCAGTCACCGGACCGGTCAAGGGCGCAGGGCTAATAGCGGTATCAGCCCTGTTGCTTTTTGCAGCAGGAGGAAACAGGATCTCGCCATGTTGTTTTATCCTGGTCATGGTCTTGAATTGTACCCGGCTGAGCAGTTTGGCGCATATCGAGCCATTCGCATTCCTGCGGCACTCAACCAGGGCGGCCACCGTTGTACTGCCTGGAGGAATCTCCAAAAAATTGGCAAAACGGACATCTTCCATAATCCTGATATCGATTTCAGGACAGGATCTTTTTACCGTCGCAGCAAGCAGAAGCATGGTCTCCACGGCCGGCAGAACGATCTTGCCGCCAAAGCAGTGGTCCGCAAACCAGGGTTGAACAGTAATTTCGACAGGGGCAAGGCTGGTGGTCATGAATTCGGAAAGCCCTGCCAAAGCCGGAGAGTCTTGGCATCTATCTCGACCGGGATGCCCTTGCTGTTCACCGCGCAATGCCTGGTAAAGCCGGTGCAGGAGACCTCGCCGTTGTCGGCCCTGGTGATCAGGTAATCAAACTGCAGCTTGACCAGCTCCAGGCCGGCCGGCCGGGTATGGATGTACATCAGGTCATCATAGAAGAGCGGCGAATAATAGTTGAGTTCTGTTTTGATAATGGGATAGATGTAGCCGCTTTCCTCAATTTTTTTATAGGGATAGGACGCTTCCCGCATGAGCGAGGCTCTGCCGAATTCAAAATATTTCAGGTAGTTGGCATGGTAGACAACCTGCGACCGATCGGTATCCGCATACAGGGTGCGCAGCTCGCAACGATGCCAGATCGCACCGCTGTTTTTATCTCTGACAAAGGATGGCGTATCCAGAGGTTCCGGGATAAACGGTTTGGGGCGCATCACATTCCTCGAAAGACAATACAGCAGTTGGTGCCGCCAAAGCCGAATGAATTGGAGAGCACAAACTCATGCACATGCTTGCGGGCCTTGTTGGGAACGACATCCAGGTCGCTGAAGGCAGGATCCGGGATATGGTTGACCGTGGGCAGGACGACCCCCTGCTGCATGGCCTCGATAGCCAGGGCAGCCTCAATGGCAGCGGATGCCCCCAGGCTGTGGCCTACCTGGGATTTGTTTGCCGAGACCGGAATGTTTTTTAATTTCCGGCCGAAGATTGCCCGCAAACACTCGACCTCCGTACTGTCGCCCCTGGACGTTGAGGTGCCGTGGGCATTGACGGCGCCGATATCATGGGGCGAAATCTCCGCATCATTGATGGCGTCCAGCATGGCCCTGGTAACGGTTTCAGGGTTTGGCCGGGTAAAATGATGGGCATCCGAGTTCCAGCCGATGCCGGCAATTTCCGCCCTGGCGGTAAGACCATGTATTTGTACCGCCTCCTCTGCCGCCAGAACCACCACCCCCGCTCCTTCGGCCAGGACAAAGCCCTTGCGGTCAATACTGAACGGCCGGGATGCCTGGCCGGGATCGGTAAAGGCGCGATCCTTGGGACCGACCTTGATGGTGGCAAGCATATTGGCAAACCCCTGGATAATTTCAGGGATCAAACAGGTCTCAACTCCCCCGGCCAGGATAAAATCACAGTCTCCGTCCCGGATCATCCTGGCCCCGACAGCTATGGCATAATTGCCTGAGGCGCAGGCTCCCTGGGGGGAAAAGATCGGGCCGGTGAATCCCAGTAACATTCCGGCCTTGCCGGCCGGCAGGTTGGCGCAGACGTTGGGCAGGAGATAGGGACTGACCTTTAACGGGCCCCGGTTGATATAGTTATCCATGGCAATGCGGTACGCATCAGTGCCGTTGAGTGCCGAGCCGATCAGGCAGCCGGTGCGGGGCCCGGTCTCTACCGTTATTTCCAGGCCGGCATGTTCAAGGGCGCTGCGGCAGACCTCCATGGTGAGGAACATATAGGCCGCATCCCAGAGAGAGACCTCTTTACGGTCAACGAACGGGAGCCGGCTCGGGTCCCAGTCGGGAATTTCGCCCACCACGTTGCTGCGGCTTGAGGTCTCGCAACGGCTTACTTTGCGAAAACCGGCCCGGCCGTTCACGGCACCTTGCCATGTTTTGGCAAAGGTGTTGCCCAGGGCAGTGGCTGCGCCGTACCCGATGACAAAAACCTTCCTGTTTTTCGGTGCCTTCATGTTTTTCTTAATCAGTTTTTTTGAAGACTGCACAGGCGTTACAGCCGCCGAAGCCAAAGGAATTCTTCAGGATGAACTCCTGGGCCAGGGACCGTTTTCCCTCGGACACACAGTCGATCACGATTTCCGGGTCAGGCTGGTAGTTCCTGGTCGGCAGGAGCATCCCCCGTTCCATGCCGACCAGGGCAAAGATGGTTTCAATGACGCTGGAGGCACCCATGGCGTGGCCGATTAGGGATTTGTTGGCGCTGACAGGCGGCAGTGCATCATTAAAAATCGCCTTGAGAGCATCATATTCAACCTGGTCGCCGACCCTGGTCGAGGCGGCATGGGCATTGACTGCGGCAATATCCGCCGGCGCCAAGCCGGCATCGGCAATTGCATCGTCGATACACTGTTTAACGGTTGCGAAATGCGGCGCGACAAAGTGGTGCGCATCCGAGGTCATCCCCCAACCGGCCAGCTCGGTATTATAGTGCAGGCCATGCGCCTTGGCAAATTCTCTGGTAGCAAGGATCACCGCCCCGGCGCCTTCGGACAGGACAAATCCCCGTCGATGAGAAGAAAATGGCCGGCTGGCTGCTGCCGGCGGGTCGTTTTCCCGGCCCTCTTTGGGATTATACACACCGTTCATCGTATAAAAACCGGCCACAATCGGTTCAACCAGGGCAAAATCCACGGCCCCGCAGATAACCACATCGGCCCTGCCCTGGGCCAGAAA
>VAPG01031499.1_pt1 | contig 10890 bp, 8 predicted proteins | sample 3393851 | NCBI WGS metagenome assembly VAPG01 (sample SAMN08290438, study PRJNA428436) | hydrothermal vent metagenome | isolation source: Deep-sea hydrothermal vent chimney | place: Atlantic Ocean: South-mid Altantic Ridge | depth 2194 m m
AAAAACATTAAGAATGACATTCATTTTCCGGCATATAAAAGTGCATTGTAATGAATAGCTTAGGGCTTAACTTACTGGCATTGGGGACAGACCACGGTTTTTCTTGAGCTGATTTTGCTTTTTGATAACCACGGAGCAGGAGACCCTGATACACAGATATCATTTACTATTTCAAACGACAATGGCTCAAACTGGAGCATTCCCCAGACATTGTCGATCAATTCCGCGAATGCGACTGAGGACCTGCAAGGGTATTTATACAAAGACTTGTCTAATAACTGGTGGCTTTATTTTTCCTCAAACCGAGATGGCCCAATAGAAATATACCGGTCACAACATATTAACAATGATATTGTTAACGACTTTGATAGCTGGAGCACTCCTGAAAAAGTCTTAGGGTCAGGCATCGTCGCTGATGGGTCTGGAAGCATCGTTGGCGTTGGTGAGCCTACTTTAACTTCCAATGGTGACCTCTACTTTGTTGTTGTCTATTGCAAGAACCCAGCTGACCAAACTGATTACGATAGCTGTGATATAGACCCATGGGTAGCAACTAGTAAATAGAGAGCTTTGCACGAAGCATCTTTTCCGCCATAGCGGCGTTAAAAATGTCTAGAAAGTACTCACTTACTACGTGTAAGCTGCGTTTTTTTAGTCATTTTTACCTTGCTATGACGAAAGATCTACATCGTGCAAAGCTCTCAAATAATAGAAAAAACCATCGAAAAATTAGACAACAGTAATGGCGCGTATTAATTATATCTTTGAACCTTGCTATTTTTAATACAAACCTAAGGCAATTAAGCGCGTCAAAAAGCATCGCTCCTTATTTTTAACGTCATGTGAAATACAATGAAAACAATGAAAACAATTTTCTTAATACCAATATTACTACTTAGTAGTAAAGTTTTATTTGCCCAGAGCATTAGCGAAATTATAGCTATATCCCCCATTGAAGCTGCAGAAAAGGCATATACATCAGGTAACACCAAACTAATAATAGTACCTGGGTGCTCTGATGAAGTACCTGGTTATGGAGGCGGACAGCCGCTAAACCCTCCGCAACGGTTATGGAAATCATGTGAAGAATTATTTGGTAAAGAACAATACAAAAAGATAAAAGAATTAAAAGCCTGGACCAAAAAATACAACCAGCACATAATGGGAAAATATAAATAATTGGCACACATGACAAGTCTGTACTGGTCAAGTCATACCGGACACTTTCTTTAGAAAATTTTCTTCATAGTTAACTGGCGAATGGGAGAGGCATCGCTATCAAAATATCGAGCAAGTCACTTTAGGGCACCTCTATTAATTGCCGGGTGCCCCCCTCCCCTATGATCGCGAGGCAAGAAGAAATTGCTTTGACAGAAAAGGCCAAAGAGTCCGTTCAGAAAACCCCAGGAAGTCCACGAACCACCGTGAAACAAATCACCTATTGAAGTAAATCATTATTTTCTAATAAGTTTTTGTCCTAACCATAATAGGGAAATTCCCTATATCCCTATTCATCCGCGGTCACTAATCTCTCTCGACATCATTATTAAGTATCGATGATGCTGGCAAATGTCAGCAAATAAGTGAATAAAAAAACTAAGTGGAGGAGAAAATGAAACACAAGCTACAGTCTTTACCAGGGCAAAAGACCCTGTTATCAGTCGCTCTCGCGATTGCTACCGTCAGTTCGTCGGCCTACGCGATGGACAACAACACCATTACCCTGATCGAGATGGGCGACCTGCACGGCACACTGGTGCCACACGCAGCCATCCTGAAAAACCCCGACGGCACTGAATATGAATCTGCCAGCGCTGGCGGTTTAGCTCGTTTAAAAACAGTGGTCAACAGTATCCGTGCAGATAACCCGGAAGCCGTTTTACTGTCTGTCGGTGACTTAACCCACGGCAGCGCAGAAGCTATGTTTACTCTGGGTGATGCAATGATGATTCCAATGAATGCTTTCGGTATCGACGTTTATACACCGGGTAACTGGGACTTCGGTTATGGCGGCGCAGTTTTCCGCAACCGTTTCACCACCTTTGGTCCTAAACCAACCATTCCCGGCAACCTGCGTACCATGACCAGCTATATCAGCTGTGATGACGTACCTGTTATCCCCGGCCTGACTGATGCGGCCAGTGGTTACACCTGTGACGAGATCACTGCCACTGCACCGTTCCCAACACCTGCTGGCATGGGCGTGATCAAAGCCAACTTCCCTGCGGTTGCTGCCAACCTTTACAACGCAGCACCACTGCCACCACAGGCACAGGGCAAACCGGTATTACCACCCTTCAAGATGTTGCAACGTGACGGCGTAAAAATCGCGGTTATCGGCATCACCGCTTCCATCGTTCCGCAACAGGCTGACGCATTTAATATCGGCTTCCGCTTTACACAAGGTGTACAGGAATTACCTGGCCTGCTGGCCAAGGTAAAAAGTCTTGGTGCAGAACTGATCGTGGTTCAATCTGAACTGGGCCTGTCACAGAACATCAAGATCGCGCAAAGTTTTGAAGACATTGATGTAATGTATTCTGCCCACACTCACGAAGTCACACTAGGTGCGCTGGTAGTAGATGATGACCATATCATCAGAACCACACCGGGCGCACGTCTCGGTCATAAGGCACGCAAGATACTGCGTAAAGGCGGCGCTATCGTGGTTGAGACCAACCGTGATATGTATGTCGGTCGTCTTGACTTGAATGTTCGTGGTGGACGCATCGTCGATTTTGACTGGGAAGCTATTGCTGTTGACGAGTCTATCGTCGAAGATCCTGCCATGCTGCAACTGGTTGCTGCGATGGAAGAAGACTTTATCGCTGGCGAAGATGGTCTGGTTAAACGCCACACTTTCCGTCCTGGCGGTTTCCTGCCTCCTGGCTTAAACGGTCTGCAACTGGTTGATGACCTTGATACTGTTGTCGGTTACACCGATACATTGTTACTACGTCACCACGTTCTGGAAGACACATTGAACAACTTCCTTGCCGATGCGATTCTTAACGTCACAGATAATGTTGCAGACGTAAGAAGCGTTCCAGGCTGGGAAAACGGTGTTGACATCTCTATGGCAAACGGTTTCCGTTTCGGTAATGCGGTGCTGCCTGGCAGCGCGATTACCCTGCGTGACCTGTTCACCTGGTTCCCGATTGCACCAGCGGTTAACATCGCTGATTTCTCAGGCGCGTCTATCGAAGGCAGTCTGGATACGATTCTGGGCGCGGTATTTGATCGTAACGTGTTCATGCAACGCGGTGGCTGGTATGTTGGCCTGGCGAACATGACACAGAAAGTCGATCTGAAAAACCTGCCGCTGAGCAGCTCTAGCGGCCGTATCGTTGAGACCACTATCGGTGGTCAACCTATCGATCCCGGCAAGCGTTACGTGTTCGCTTCCTGTTACGGTCACGGTAACGCACTGGATGAAGTCTGTCGTACCGGCGGTGGTGCAAACCACAAGTTCTTCGAGCTGAGTGATCCAGATGACTATGCAAGTTCTATCTCACTGGTCGAACCGGTTAATAAAGTTGGCGTTATTACCGGCCCAAGAGTGAAACAGGTTGCACCGGATAACTTCCTGCACCCTGTACACGCACTGCGTCGTTACCTGGATAGCCTGCCGAATAACACGGTAACTGCCGCACAGTTTGGTGCTGGTCAGGGTCGTGTAGTAACAGTAGACTCAAAAACACCGGGCAACTTGCCACAGGCTGAAAGCGAGCAGATCGGACAGCCAAACAATACGCCGGACGTAACTTTCGTCCAGCCACCGTTTGGTGCCGGTCCTGATTTCTTCAGCGGCACGATTGGTCATGATGACTAATCACTTGTAACAACCATTAACGTGGAAAAAAAGACGGCTTTTTAGCCGTCTTTTTTTATGCGGGAAGCAACGCTGAAACCTGTCTATACTTAGCTATAAATTTAACTGTGTTACATTCAACTTTATATGCAAATAAAACGTCCGTCACGACAGCTACGAAACATCATCGTACTTGTTGGGATTATTCTATGCACACCGCTCACCGCTGGTGCGCAAAACAGTGACAGCTGCCAATACGCCAGCCCGATTACGTTTGGCATTTTGCCCTTCGTCAGCATCGAACAACTGGTCACCCGTTTTTCACCACTGGCAAATTATCTTTCCGATGAACTGCATACCACCGTGCGTATCGAAACCGCGCCAAACTTTGTGGAATTTTCACGACGCACGCTTGAAGACAAACGTTACGATATTCTATTTACCGCGCCACACTTCTACCCCGGCGCGCACAGTAAAGCCGGTTACCGCCTGATCGCTGGCGTCGATTCACCGGGCATGTGGGCGGTCATCGTGGCACCAAAAAAGAGCAAAATCTATAAACTCGACGACCTGCGTGGCAAACGTCTCGCCACCGTGCACCCGGCCGGACTGGCAACACTACTGGTCAGAAAACATTTGTCAGACGCCGGTATCGACCCCGATACAGATGTCACCATGGTCAGCACGCCCTCACATAACGCATCCCTGCTTTCCTCGTATCACGGCGTCACAGATGCCTCTGCACTAATGCAGCCACCTTATAACGCAGCCAGTCCACGAGTAAAATCGAGCATGCGGATTATCGCCAAAACACAGAGTACGCCGCACATCCCTATCAGCGTTAGCCCAAGAATCAACCCGCCATGCGCCGATGAAATTGCCAGAATACTGTTGCAGATGAAAACCACCGAAAAAGGCAAACAGGCATTAAGCCACAACAGTTTCTCCGGCTTCAAAAAAACATCCGCAAAAGACTATGAAAAAATGAGAGAACTATTATCTCAGTAAAATCTATGACCAGACTTTCACCCCTGTTTCATTCGCTACGTTTTAAACTTATCGCCAGTGTTGTTACCATCGAGATCATCATGCTCTCACTGCTGGTGTGGAATAACATTGCCATCATCCACAGCACACACACCGACCGCCTGCGCGACACAGCGACCAGCATGATCCAGCAGATCGCCAACACGTCCGGCAATTACATGGTGGCAGTGGATTACGCCACGCTGGAAGATTATCTGAGCAACATCATCAACTACAAAGAACTGGCCTACATCATCATCACTGATCGTGATGACAACACCGTAACCACTCTGGGTACCGAGCCCCCTGACGCACGCCCCAGGATCGATGACCATCCGGCACAGGTCGATGATGGGGTGTTCGATATCGCCCAGGACATCAAGGTCGCCGACCAGAAAATGGGGCGGGTACTAATGGGCTTCTCACTTTCACTGATGCATGACGCCATCAACAAATCACGTAATCGCGGCATCACCATCGCGCTGATTGAAATCATCCTGACCATCATTGTCACCATCTTTATCGGCCTGAGCCTGACCCGACGCCTCGCCACCCTCTCAAAAGCGGCCGCTGAAGTGGAAGCCGGCAACTACTCGGTCAGTGTGCCGATTGAAACCAGAGATGAAGTTGGCAAAACTGCCGCCGCTTTTAATAACATGGTGAGCGAAGTTTCCAGGAGAACCCAGCAGTTGCTACAGGAAGAAGAAAAAACCCAGCAACTGCTCGACGAGAACCGGCAACTGATCCAGAAATCACTGGAAGTGCAGGAAGAAGAACGCAAACACCTGGCACGTGAGCTGCATGATGAACTCGGCCAGTGCATCACCGCCATCCAGGCCGATGCTAGATCAATCAGAGATCTGGCACCGCTCAGTGACAAACGTGTAATCACCAGCGCAGATGCCATTTTAAATGTTTCATCACATATCTACGATGTCGTACATTCAATGATGCACCTGCTTCGTCCCAGCGTGATGGATAACCTGGGTCTGGTCGAAGCCTTAAAAGAGGAAATCAAGGCATGGAACAATCGCAATTCGAAAACCACCTGTGTACATCATTTTGAAGGAGAGCTGTCTAACCTCGGCGAACATACTAACATCACCATCTATCGCATCGTGCAGGAGTGCCTGACCAATATCGCAAAACACGCAAACGCCGAACACGTTAATATCAAATTGATCAACAATACTAAAGAATTACACCTGAGTATCAGTGACGATGGCGCTGGCATGGACGCCGGTTCTAAAGGAAAGCACCTTGGTCTTGGCCTGATCGGCATACGTGAACGTGTACAGGCGCTGAATGGTATATTTTATTATGAAACTGCCGTCAACGACGGTTTTCGAATTTTTATTTATATCCCACATGACAACATAGAAAAACACACATGAGCACACAGAACATAAACGTGTTACTGGCGGACGACCACGAGGTTGTACGCGCTGGTTACTGCCGATTGCTGGAGGCAACCAGCGATATAAAAGTCATCGCCGAAGCCGATAACGGTGAGTCAGCCTACACGCTTTTTTTTGAACACAAACCAGATGTGCTGGTTATGGATATCTCCATGCCCGGTATCGACGGACTGGAAGCCAGCCGAAAAATTCTGGCAAAAGACAAGGAGGCAAAAATCCTGGTATTCAGTGTTTATGAAAACGAAGTTTACCTGACCCGCGCACTCGATCTTGGTGTGCTCGGTTACATTTCCAAACGCAGCGCCTCACAGGTGATGATCGATGCGGTGCGGCAGATTGCCACCGGCACCTTATACGTCGGGCAGGAAATGATGCCTTATTTGCTGCAATCAAGAAACTCTGAAGACGGTGATCCAATCGCCACGCTGTCACCAAGAGAATTTGAAGTCTTTCTGTTACTGGCCGACAGCAAATCAGTCAACGAGATTGCCGAGCTGCTCAACCTCAGCCCAAAAACCGTCGGCCATCATTACACCCACCTGAAAAGTAAACTCGGCATCAACGACATTGCCGGCCTGACCCGACTGGCGATACGTCAGGGTTTGATAACACCGTAAGAATCCGGGCGCGGCTTTTGCCCTAGTGAACCTCTGATCATCTCACATAGATCAGATCGTTATCATCGACGAAAGAAGATGTACAATAGATTCTGTGATGACGATTAACATTTCAAACATGCTGAAGCCGGAAGTCTACGACCATCCGGCAAAAAACATCGAACTCATCGAGACGCATATTTCCTGGGTGATCCTGACCGGTGACTTTGCCTACAAGATAAAAAAACCGGTCAACTTTGGTTTTCTGGATTTTTCCACGCTCAACAAAAGACAGCACTACTGCGAACAGGAATTACGTTTAAACCGCCGCCTGGCACCCACTATCTATCTTGACGTAGTGTCAATCTGCGGCACAAAAACCAACCCTGTCATCAAAAAAAATGGCCATGCATTTGAATACGCGGTAAAAATGCGGCAGTTTCCTCAGGCTGCTCAGCTGGACCATATGCTAACAGCGGGGAAAATCGGTATGAATCACATGGACGTTATTGCGCGGATGGTCGCTAACTTTCATCACACTGCTGAGATTTCAAATGAGTCAACAGAATACGGAAGCAATGCTCTGATCTATCAACCGGTCGAAGAAAACTTTCAGCAGATTCATCCACATGTAACAACCGCGGATTACACAAAAAAGCTAAACGCACTTGATCAATGGTGCCAGGCCGAATTCATAAAACTTGAATCTGTTTTCCAGCAACGGAAACAATGTGGATTTATTCGCGAGTGCCACGGAGACATGCACCTACGCAATATGTTATGGCTAAACAAACAGGCAATCGCGTTTGACTGTATCGAATTTAATGAAAAACTTCGCCGCATCGACGTCATCAGCGAAATCGCTTTTCTAATAATGGATCTACAACATCGACATCAGGCACAACTGGCAAACCGCTTCTTAAACAGCTACCTCGAGGTCACCGGTGATTATGCAGGGGTAACCGTACTACCATTCTATCTTTGTTATCGTGCACTGGTTCGAGCCAAGGTCAACGCTTTGCGCCTCGCGCAAAAACATTTAGCGACAGAAGAAAAAGAAAGCATCATCGAAGAATTCACTTCTTATCTTGAGCTGGCATTAACTTACACGCAACGACCAGGCCAAAAATTAATTATCATGTGCGGCCTGTCGGCATCAGGAAAAAGCACGGTCTCACAAAAGTTGCTCGATGCTATCCCGGCGATACGTTTACGTTCCGATGTGGAACGTAAACGCCTTTTTAAATCCGCTTCAAGCAATACACTATCAAGCAACATCGATACAAACATCTATTCCGAGGACGCGACACGACAAACCTACGAAAAACTGATCGAACTTGCTTCGATGATAATCGATGCCGGTTACAGTGTTATCGTCGACGCCACTTTTTTACAACACGCACAGCGCAAACTTTTTCAGCAACTCGCAAAACAGTTACATTGCCCTTTTATCATCCTGCAGCTAAGCGCAACTGAGGAAGTACTCAGGCAGCGCATCATGCAGAGAAACGATGATATATCTGATGCGGATCTCGCGGTTCTGGAACAACAACTCGCTAACCAGCAACCGTTACAGCCGGAAGAGGGTAAGGCAAGCATTCATATCGACACAGATGAACCACTGGATGTTTCACAACTGATAAAAAGGATAAACAAATCCCTGTAGGAGCGGAAAAAATTGTCTGGAACAGTTTTTCACGTAAGCTCTATAAGGGTGAAGAACAGGGATATTCTGAATAATCTTGTTCCGCGATCTGCGGCACCCAAACACCATCGCGGAACAAGATTCCGCTCCTACAAAACATTGTAAATCTGATATTATTTAGCTGCTTTTTATCAATGGAGGATGAATTATGGCGCTACACCACGGATGTGATCTTAGAAAAGGGCGCGTATCAATAGCTGAACAGATTTATTTAATCACAACAGTAACTCATCAGCGGCAAACCATATTTACAGACTTTATAAACGCACGCCTGCTTATCCACTCATTACGATATGTTGAACAAGCTCAGCAGCTTACGTCTTTATCATTTGTCGTTATGCCTGATCATCTACACTGGCTATTCTCACTTAAAAAAAGTGTTTCACTATCACAGGTTATTGCCAATATAAAACGGCGAACAAGTTATAGGATTAACCAGAATAACAATCTAACAGGTATACCGGTTTGGCAACCTGGATTTCATGATTATGCTTTACGCCATGAAGATGAAATCAAGGATGTCGCACGATATATTGTTGCCAATCCGTTACGTGCGGGTCTGGTAGAAAAATTGGTGATTATCCGTTTTGGGATGCTGTATGGTTATAAACATTAACTCGTAGGAGCGGAATCTTGTTCCGCGATTGCGTTTACATTTAACCAATCGCGGAACAAGATTCCGCTCCTACATGTTTTTAACAACGCACAAAAAAGCCCGAACAAGTCGGGCTTTTTTGATACTGAAAGAAGGCTGAAATTACTTCACAGCCCCTATTTACTCGCTATGGCTTCCAGCTGCTTGGCTTTAATAATCTGACCATTCAGGCCAGACTCTTTGCCACTTTTACCGTAAGCCACTGACATCAGTGTGCTGTAGTAAGTTACCGGGATATTAAACTTGGTGCCGTATTTGGCATTGATTTTATCCTGATAAACTTCGACATTCATCTGACAAACCGGGCAAGGTGTAACGATCATGTCCGCGCCACCATCGTAAGCTGCTTCGATGATGTCCTTGATCAGCGCCTGTGACTTTTCTGGTTCAGAGAAAGCCAGCGCACCACCACAACATGAAACTTTCTTGTCGTAGTTTTCGACCGGCTCAGCACCCATGGTTTCGATGAACTTGTCCAGGTACTTCGGATTTTCGAAAGACTCGCCTTCGATGCCGAACGGACGGTTAGTCTGACAACCGACATAACCCGCGATTTTGATGCCATCCAGCGGCTTCTTCACGTGTTTGCCCATTTCTTCGTAACCGACATCTTCGATCAGTACTTCGACCATGTGACGAATTTTGCTCTTGTTTTCCAGCTTAAGACCAGCTTCAGCAAGAGCGATGTTGGTTTCTTCCATCAAACCGGAATCGTCATCTAAACGTTCCTGTGCTTCTTTGGTAGCTAACCAGCAGGCCGCACAGGTTGCGACGATGTCCTGACCCGAGTTGTGCTGCTCAGACAGCGCGATGTTACGAGCAGACAGTGCCAAACGAGGCAACTCGCCACCACCGCAGTAACCGATAGACGCTGAACAGCAGTTCCAGTCAGGAATTACGTTAAGTTTGATATCCAGTACGTCACACATAGACTGTACTGATTTCAGGTAGTTTGAAGAAGACGCGCCTTCCTGCGATGAACAACCCGGGTAAAATGAATATTCTTTAGTAGCCATTGTTTTTTCCTGCCCCAGAAATTAGTTAGAGCTATCAACACGAGCTGCTTCCAGCTCCTGTGCTTTTTTGATCATTGCGTGGAAGCCTTTTTTGTCTTTCACGGTGTGACCACCGATCAGTTCTTTAAGACTCAAGCGACCTGATTTAAGCATGCCAAGACCGATACCTGCCATGCTCATCGCAACCTTAATGCCTTCAACGATACCGTTCATGAAGTAAAGGTTAACGCCTAACCAGAGTTCGTTAACACGACCATTTTTCGCCAGATTGTTCCAGAACAATTGTGCGAACTGACGTGTTGGCTGACCTTTCGGCTCGATGCCAAGACGTGTCGCATAATGCGCCAGGCCGTGCATGATGTGTGTGATAGGCAACTCACGAGGACAACGCACAATGCAGTTGTAACATGAAGTACACATCCACATAGACGTTGACTGCAGTACTTCATCTCGTTTGCCAGCACGAATCATCATGAACAATTCCTGTGGTGGATGATCCCAGTGTACGCCTAGCGGACATGAGCCAGAGCACACGCCACATTGCATACACATCTTCACCCAATCGCCTTCTTCGACATTGGCTTCAACTTCTTTTAAAAAGTTGTTGCGGTATTTTTCAACCATGCCTGTATTTAAATCACTCATGGCAGTCTCCTAGAACTT
>VAPG01010409.1_pt1 | contig 10828 bp, 8 predicted proteins | sample 3393851 | NCBI WGS metagenome assembly VAPG01 (sample SAMN08290438, study PRJNA428436) | hydrothermal vent metagenome | isolation source: Deep-sea hydrothermal vent chimney | place: Atlantic Ocean: South-mid Altantic Ridge | depth 2194 m m
ATGTTGTCAAAACTCTTCTCTACACAATCTTTGTTTCGATAGAGTAGCAACAGTTCTTTTGCTTTCATGCTGCGAGTGCTCAACATTACTACATATCCCATCTGTTTAATCGACCTGTTAATTCTTTCCTTATCCCTTTGCAGCACAAAGAAGCCTTTGACTTTCCTGATAACAAAGAATCCCTTAAGCTTGCATGCATGTTCTTTGATATAATTATCCAGTTTTTCTCTGTTTCTGAAATGTCGTTGCTCCACTTTCTCTTCTGCTTCCATTAGTTTCTTCAAAAGACGTTCTTCATCTGTAACGCTCTTTTTCTTGTTAAAGTAGATGTATGCGTTAAGCAGATATCGGTTTATACTGATCTTATCCCTTACACAGTACAGAATCTGTTTGTTAACCCGCAGAGCATTTGAGACATCGGTTATCTCTTCTCGGTGTTTCTCAATAAGTTTATAAGCTTCGCTAACGGTAAATGTAAGCGGTATAATGAAATGCAGTCTCTTTCTTTTTAATTCACTTATGTTGTCGCTGCTGTAAAAACCTTTGTCTAAGATGAAGGTCACTGCACTCAATTTAAACTGACTAAGGAACTTAAGAATATTCTTTAAGGTAGAAACATCTCGTATGCTTCCCTGATACACGTTGTAAAACAACGGCAGCATGGAAGGCTGAGCGAAGAGCATTCCAAAGTTTATCTGCGGCAGCCTCTCTTTGTCTCTGTTGTATCCCCATTCCACCGATTCAATAAACTTAGAGTATGAGGAAATAGAGGTAATGTCGAATACTATAAACTTATCCTCCCTTCGCTTTTGGCTCCACAGCTTTGAGAACTCAAACCTGGCATACACGTTCTGCCCAACTGATTTTAGAAGTTCACTGATTCTTTGTGAAGGAAGTTTATCAACCAGATTAATATAGGTATCTTCCAGCCATGTGCTGCATAGGTATAGAGGCTTGGATTCTAATACTTCAAAGAAAGCACAGGTAATAAGTTTTCTCCACTCATCCGGAAATGCTTCCTTCAATATCTCGGTCAATCCAATCTGTGCGCTTATCTTCTCAAGCAGATAAACATTCCCGTAGTCTCTTGAGGATTTCGGATACCATTTCTTTCCCGGAGCTTTAATCTGTTTGGTGGTAACGTCTTCCTTTCCCAAATAAACCATTTTGGTTCTGGGAGCTTTTTTCTCCTTATCCCAATAGCTTTTTGATTCATACACATAGACTTGATTGTTTTTGGTTACTCTTATAATTGATGACATAACTGTAATTATAGCTATCTATAATCCAACTGTCAAGACTAAAGTCTATAAACAGATCTTGAAATATTTCTTTTTTTGATAGAAACCATTAAAAAGATAAGCATAATCCTGTTATTTTGAAAATCATGTCATCCGGACAATAAGTATAGAATCATCTGCGCATGCGGTTGAAGAAACATAACTGTAAAATAGCGGGATTTTAGGTGACATCTGTCAAACGGAGAGGCCGCGTTTGCTTTTATCTCTCATAATCATCTTCCAATCTTTGGATATCATCCTCTCCTGTATATTCTCCAACCTGTGCTTCTATCAACACAACCGGTATTTTCCCTGGGTTTGATAATCTATGAGCTTCACCCATTTTGATATATGTAGATTCATTCGGCCGTACCAAATATTTTTTATCACCCACCTGCACCTCTGCTGTCCCGCTTACGACTATCCAATGTTCACTTCTATGGTAATGTTTTTGCAAAGAGAGTCTTTTGCCTGGTTTCACCACAATGCGTTTTATCTTATAACCAGGTGTATTTTCAAGAATTGTGTAAGTTCCCCATGGTCTGTATGCGGTTAAATGAATATTGCATAAATCGTTGTCTTTACCGATTGTTTTTACCAGCTCTTTTATTTTTTTAGAACTTCCTTTCTTAGAAACAAGAATTGCATCCCCTGTATCCACTATGATTAAATCTTTAATATCAACCGTAGCTATGTATCTATTTTGTCCGTATATCAAATTATTTTTACTATTTATAGCAATATATTTGTCATTTTTAGTATTGTTATTTTCATCTTTTGGCAATTCTTTGTAAAGAGCATCAAAACTTCCCACATCCGACCAAGCTATGTCAGACGACACCACTTTAACTCTATCTGATTTTTCCATAACAGCATAGTCTATACTATCTGATGGAATTAATTCCATCAGAGAATGTTGGATTCTTAATGTTGAATTTTGAATCTTTTTATTATCAAATGCAATTTTACAAGACTCGTATATTTTTGGCGAATATTTTTTAAGTTCGTTCAAAAGGATCCCTGCTTTAAACATAAACATACCGCTGTTCCAATAATATTTTAATGGTAGGTCTTGAGCATTTAATTGTGAATTTTCTTCCAAATATTGTTTTGCCGTTTCTAAATCCGGCTTCTCCTTAAATAATTCAACATTTAAAACTGAACATCTATCATTTTCAGGTTTTGCCTGAATATATCCGAATCCTGTTTCGGCAAATGCAGGTTTTATACCGAAAGTTACTAAATTTCCATCTTTTGCCAATTCTTTTGCACTATTTAATACCTTTATATATTCGGTAATATTCTTTATAAGATGATCGCTTGGAGTAACCAAGACTATCTCATTTTTGTCAACTGACATGCAGGAAAGAGCAATAGCAGGGGCGGTATTTCTTCCTACAGGTTCCAAAATGAATGTCGAATTTTGAATGTCAAACACCTGACTATCTTCCAGCTGATCAAGCGCCAAAAAATATTGTTCTACATTTGATACGATTAAATTTTTATCGCATATTTTTGAGTTTCTCTCAACTGTCAATTCAAAAAGCGATTTATCATCAAACAACTTTACAAACTGCTTTGGCATCAAAGTTCTGCTTATGGGCCACAGCCTTGTACCGTTACCGCCGCATAGAATTATATTAATCATATTCCGCACAATTTAACATTGTTGACGTACCAGCCGTATATCATTTTTATTCCATCCCCAAGTTCCACTTTGTGCCTCCATCCCAAATCATGAAGTTTAGATGGGTCTGTTAATTTCACCATTGTTCCATCGGGCTTATCATCATTAAAACAAATCTCGCCCTTAAATCCCACAATTTTCTTAATATTTTTGGCTAATTCTTTAATAGAAATATCAATCCCCGTACCTATATTTATATGTGTATTACGAATTTCGTTCAATTTTGAGTCTTGGGTTTTAAATATTGAATTCATTATATCCCTGAAATCAACATTTTCCATTAAAAATACGCAGGCATCGGCCATATCCTCAGAATAAAGAAATTCACGGCGAGGTTTTCCGCTTCCCCATATCTCTATGGATACCGGAATGGGAGTTGATGATTGATGATTGATGGTTGATAGCAAATTGACGCCATATTTGTTTAATATATTTAATATTTCTTCTTGCGAAGAGTCACCGTCTATATTTTCTATCGGATTTTTATTCAGATCTTTTCTCATGGCATCCCAGTCAGAATTTTCCAAACATTTGCCAAGATGCATTTTTCTTAAAAGTGCCGGCAGCACATGGGAAGTTTCGAGATTAAAGTTGTCGTTTGGTCCATAAAGATTCGTCGGCATAACCGATATAAAATTTGTGCCGTACTGAAGATTATAGCTTTCGCACATTTTTATCCCGGCTATTTTTGCTATGGCATACGGTTCATTTGTATATTCCAATTCCGATGTAAGAAGGCTATTTTCTTTCATAGGCTGCGGAGCATTTTTGGGATAGATGCATGTGCTTCCCAAAAATAGCAGCTTCTTCACACCGTTGAGATAACTTTGATGAATAATATTGTTTTGAATTTGTAGATTTTCATATATAAAATCTGCTCTATAAATATTGTTAGCAACTATTCCACCGACTTTGGCAGCAGCAAGGATTACATATTCAGGCTTCTCCTTGTTGAAAAATTCCTCTACGGCGAAACTATCTAATAAATCAAGTTCTTTGTGAGTACGATAAACTAAATTTGTATAATCTTTGCTTCGAAGGTTTTTAGCTATAGCGCTTCCAACAAGCCCTCTGTGACCGGCTACAAAAATCTTTGAGGATTTTTGTAATGTTGAATTATCTTTTATTTTTAATTCCTCCACTTTTTATCATACTTGTTAGCAGCTTTATAATTTCTTCGATATCACATATTAAACTTTGCATATGCTTGTTACTTTCATTCAACATTGAAAATTTAATATTTAATATTAAATTACACTCCACAGCTTTTTGGCACTTCAAAACCATTTTCTTTAAGTATTAAATCTTGGTATGCTTCTTTCAAATCGTTTTCAACCATCTCTTGCACCAGCTCTTCTAAGGTAATTTCAGGCTCCCAGCCCAATTTTTCCTTTGCTTTAGCTGCATTTCCAAGCAGGAAATCAACATCCGTTGGTCTAAAATATCTCTCATCTACTTCCGTTATCGCTGACCCGATAAAATTCTTAACGTTTAATGTTAAATGTTGAATTATTTTTTTATCCACTCCAATCTTTTTTAATTTATCATCTAAAATTGAAAATTCAACATTAGAAATATATCCCTTTTCATCGGCATCTTTGCCTTTAAACTCTATTTCTATGCCAAGAGCACTAAATGCCATTTTAACAAAATCTCTTACGGTTGTAGTTCTTCCAGTTGCTATCACCCAATCTTCCGGCTTTTCGGCTTGAAGAATCATCCACATCATTCTTACATAATCTTTTGCGTGTCCCCAATCTCTTTTTGCAGATAAATTGCCGAGATATAGTTTTTTATCAAGTCCGAGAATAATTCTTGCGGCTGCCATTGTGATCTTCCTTGTAACAAACGTCTCACCGCGCTTAATAGATTCATGGTTAAAAAGTATTCCGTTGCAGGCAAACATGCCGTAAGCCTCTCTATAATTTACCGTAATCCAATAAGCATACATTTTTGCCGCCGCATAAGGACTTCTCGGATAAAAAGGTGTGGTCTCGGTTTGCGGTGTTTCTTGAACTTTTCCAAAAAGTTCGCTTGTTGAAGCTTGATATATTTTTGTTTTCTTCTCAAGCCTTAGAAGTCTAACCGATTCGAGTATTCTAAGTGTTCCGATGCCGTCTGTGTTTGCGGTATATTCAGGAGTTTCAAAGCTGACGGCAACATGTGATTGAGCGGCAAGGTTGTATATTTCATCCGGCTGTACTTCCTGAATAATTCCGGTTAGATTCATGGAATCTGTCATATCGCCATAATGAAGTATAAAGTTTCTATTTTTTACATGCGGGTCTTGATATAGGTGATCGATTCTACCTGTGTTAAACAGACTGCTTCTTCTTTTAATTCCATGAACGATATACCCTTTTTTCAGCAAAAACTCAGCAAGATAACTTCCATCTTGTCCGGTTATGCCGGTAATTAGGGCAACTTTATTGTTTTTCATTGTTCTCTCCTAATTCAACATTAAACATTATCAATGATTTTACGCATGCAGCACAATCTTCAGCTGAAATATATTTCTGCTAAAAGCATAGCGTCATTTTTCTATTAAAAAAACTTATTTATAAGATTTCTTAGTTTTTTACTTTTTATAATCTTATTTAAATGTTTCTTTCCAATAGATTTAATAAATTGCGATGCATCGATATTGATTTTCGGCTTATGAATATTTCCATAAACATGGGCAAAAAACCGAGTCTTTTTTATCCTGAATTGTAATCTTGAATTTATTTGGCTACGGTTAAGATCAATGATTGTGTCTTTTGAATTAATTGCGGTGTTAGCGCTTTTCATATCAAGGTTGGCTGTGATACGGTTTTTTAAAATTGTTCCATTTATTAGAGCTGTTTTATAAAGCTCTTTTGCGATATCAAAACGAGTTAACTGTTTTATCAATCTTGACAGATTATCTGCATAGATTCTGCCATTGATAAAGTTTCCGTTAAACTTACCGCTTTTTTTTGATAAATTGTAAATAAGATTTACATCGCCTCCGGATCTGAAAATCCTGTAATACCCAAGTGTGTAGAGCAGTTTTGATGCATTTATCTTTAGAAGATTGGCATTGAGTATGGAATTTTTAAGTACAAAATTGAGATTGCCAAAAGGAAGTTTTGAAGTTCCCGAAAGCAGTTTATTCGTTTTTAATATATTGCCGGAAGCAACAAGACGACCTCTCAGATTCTGACCGGTTATGAATTTAAGTTTTTGCAAATCGGGTATGTTTACCGAATAATCGGTTTTCATAGTTTGATTCTTTAAGTTAAATCTGTTTTTATTCACTTTAAAACTCAAAAGCCCGCTCGTAAATCTTATTTTGGAAAGTATAACTCCATTTTTAACTATTGAGTTAGTTTGCATAGTCAAACTATAATCTTTGTTCATCTTTATATCTTGGTTTTTATCTATCACTTTGCGGTCAAATTTTGCCTTATATGTTTTTGATGTTATCAATCCTGATAAATTACCACCTTTGGTTTTTGTATTTATGTTGATATTGATAAGCCCTTTTATATATGAAGGGTTGTTTGTAAGATAAAGAATTTTATCAATACGAGCATTTTTCATGCTGATATTAGCCGTTTTAAGCTTGAACTTAGTAAGCATAACTTTATATTTCATTTTACTGTCAAATATATTAGATACGCCGTTTACAAACAGATTATCCATATCTCCTGATAAATTGCCTGTTGTTTCAAAGCTGCCTCTCAGTTTCATTTTTGTTATTTTGCTTAATTTTGATAGATTTTTGATATTTACATTATATTTTAGGTTAACAGATCTTTTAAATATATTTATGCCGCCGTTTAAGGTGATTATGGAATTCTTATCAATATCAATTAAAAGTTTAACCTTGTTTAAACTAAGTCTGAAACTTGGAATTGTTAAGCCCGGAACGATCTTAGCAAGCTTATTTTGTATAATAGGCCTCACCAAATTGTTTCCCGGGGGTGTAAATAATAGTGCATAAGCAGCCGATAGCAGTAGAATTATAACAATTGCTATATACAAAAATAATTTCACGCTTTTTTTCATAAAAGTCCTTCTTTTGCAGCTTCAAATTTTAGCCCATCTCTAAATTTAGGATGGGCAATATTTATCAATTCCATTGCTCTTTCCCGCAAAGTCTTTCCAAAGAGATTCACAGCTCCATATTCGGTTACTATCCAACATACATCCGCCCGCGTGGTAACAATTCCCGATCCGTGTGCAAGGCTTAAAACAATTCGGCTTACGCTTCCATGTTTTGCTAAGCTTGGAAACGCTATTATCGGAACGCCTCCTTCGCTTTCCGTGGCACCTCTGATAAAATCAAGTTGTCCTCCAAACCCGCTATATATATAACTTCCTATCGAATCTGAACATACCTGACCTGTAAGATCGACTGACACCGCTGAATTTATTGCTATCATATCGGGATTTTGTGCTATTATAAACGGATTATTGACATAATCTACAGGATGTATCTCAAAAAGAGGATTATCGTTAATATAGTCATATAAATCTTTGCTTCCCATGGCAAATGTACAAACAATCTTGCCTCTATGCAGTTTTTTTCTATCTCCGGTTATTATGCCGGCTTCGGCAGCCTTAACTATTCCTTCGGTAACCATCTCAGTATGTATTCCAATATCTTTTTTGCCATCTAACGATGAAAGTACTGCGTTAGGTATTGCGCCGATTCCAAGCTGAAGTGTTGAACCGTCTTTTATGAGATCGGCAATAATATGACCGATTTTTTCTTCAACATCGCCTGCGCTTCTTGAATCAAGCGTCAAAATTGGTTCATCTACTTCAACAAATTTATCAATACTTGCCACATGCATAAACGAATCGCCCTGCACCCTCGGCATTCTTCTATTCACCTGACATATAACTTTTTTTGAATATTCGGCAGCTGCTTTTGATGCCAGTACCTCAACGCCGAGACTAACAAAACCGTACTCGTCAGGCATTGATGTGTGAAGCAGGGCAACATCAGGCGAGCTGGCTTTTATAGCGGCAGGTATTCTGTGAAGATGGATAGGTATATAGCCGTAGTCTCGATTGACGGCATCTCTATCTGCAGGTCCTACAAAAAACGATCTATGAACTATTCTGCCTCCGTATTCTGCTTCCTTTAGTCTGTCGCTGCCTGCGAGGACAGCATGCGAAAGCATGACATTCTTTAGTTTCTTGGAGATGATATGCGTTTTTAGAGCATCAAGCAGAACGCTTGGAGTAGCTGCATTTCCACTAACATATACCAGATCATCGGATTTTATAGCGCTTACAGCTTCATCGGCGCTGACTATTCTGTTTTTATAGATAGACTGCCAATTCATGATTTTTTCTCATATTTGTAACAGGCATGATAAAGTTCATTTTCTAAGTTTGATGTAGATCTCAAAATAGGAAGAATCGAAAGTGTTAACGCTTTAGATGTTGTTCTTGCCACCATTGCAGGTGCGTTAGGTATGGCAAGATATGTAATATCATCTTTAACAAAAGGTTCGATATGCGCACCCCTTGATCTTGTAACAGTAGTTGCTCCGCCATGGTCAATGGCAAAGTCTATCACAGCCGCCCCTTTACGCATCCGCTTTGCCATTTTGTCATCAATTATGATGGGGGCAAGATCGCCAGGCACGAGAACGGCAAGCACCACAATATCAGCAAATTCTACATATCTCTCAACGGCATGTTTTGTTGCAACCGAAGTAATAACTCGCCCATTCATAAAGTGAGTTGCCGTCTCCAGTTTGTCGGCATTTTTATCAAGCAGATGAACCGTAGCTCCTGCGCCCGATAAGCTTTCGGCGGCATAGCATCCAAGTGTTCCAGCTCCTATAACAACAACATTGGCAGGCGGGATACCGGGTATTCCGCTGAGCAGTTTTCCAAAAGAGTGAGGACCTGATTCAAGAAGTCTGCCTGCTATCTGAGGCGTGAGTCTGCCTGCAATTTTGCTTTGAGAAGCTAATATCGGGCGATAGTTAGGTGCGCTTTCATAAAGCTCATAACTTAATGCCGTTATATTTTTCTGCTCAAGTTTTGCTATATAATCACTGCCGGCAGTTATGAGATGCCAAAATGCACATATAATAGAGTTACGATGAGTATAATCGAGCTCTTTTTCAGTAGGCCTTTCTATCTTTAGAATCACATTAGAACGACCATATACCTCTTCGGCACTATATACTATCTTTGCGCCTTCCTTCGTGTATTCATCATCCAAATACCCTGCATTCTTTCCAGCTCCTCTCTCTACAAAAACAGGTATATTCTGTTCAGTCAATTCTTTTACGCCGTCAGGTGTAAGCCCAACTCTGCCTTCTGTTAAATAGCCTTTACTTTTAGATTCTTTAGGTATGCCAAAACGCATATAGCCTCCTTACAGTTTAAAGGTAAAAACCTTTCGTAATTTAAATAAGTTCAACCTCCGCTTTTTCTGAATAAACCTCTGTCTATTGTAATCTCGGTTATCCAACTTTTACCATTATATATCTTTTTATGCAGACTCATTGCTGCAGTCAAAATTGAGCCAACATCGATTGATAAAGCATGCAAATGCTGTCAAGCAGGATATTCCGTTCGGAAGCTTTGCAACCTTAACAGGCTCTCATATCTCTGCATTTATTAGAATCTTCTACCATAAAATAACTATATCAAACTAAAATTAAAATTAAAGCGATCACTCTTAACTTGATATTATGCCGCCTGCCACAATACAATCATCAATATATGCTACCGCTGATTGTCCAGGAGTTACTCCCCAGAATCCTTTTTCTGAACTGACTTCGATTTTGCCATTTTTAAGTTTCAGCTCTGATTTTATTTCTATGCTCTGCGACCTAATTTTTACCAAAGCATTAAAATGTGATCTATTATCCTTTAAGATATAATCCTTAATATAAAATTTTTTCACAACGATCTTATCTCTGCTTGTAACTGTAACATTTTTAGAAACCGGATCAATATTTTTCACATATACAGGAAAGGGAAGCGAAAGATTAATTCCTTTACGCTGTCCAATTGTAAAATTCTCTATTCCACTATGTTTTCCAAGCACATTGCCCACATCGTCAATTAAAAAACCTGATTTTGATTCTATCTTATCTGAAATGAAACTCCTATAATCCGTATCAACAAAGCAGATCTCCTGACTTTCGGGTTTGCTATTTGTTATTAATCCCGCCGATTTAGCAATTGCTCTTATCTCGGTTTTACGCAAATCTCCGAGTGGAAACAGTACACGCTTAATGTCAGGCTCATCTAAATTATAAAGAAAATACGACTGATCCTTCTTAGAATCCACACCTTTTTTCACAAAAAACTTATCGTTGTGTTTGACAATCTTTGCATAATGACCGGTGGCAACATATTCAGCCCCAAACTTTTCGCCAAATTTGAAAAGATGGGAAAATTTCATTCTGTTGTTGCACAAAATGCATGGGTTTGGCGTCTCCGCCCTTTTGTAAGATTCTATAAACGGAAATATTACCTCCTTTTTAAAAATCTCCCTATAATCAACAATCTCAAACGGTATATCTATTTGAGCTGCAACATACCTTGCAAGATAACGATCTTTCTCAGAGCAGCAGCTTCTTTTTGAGTCTTTATTTTCGTAGTTTGTAAGCGCCATTGTAACGCCGATCACATTATAACCCTGTTTCTTTAATAAATATGCACTGACAGAACTGTCAACACCTCCGCTCATCGCAACAAGCACGGTTTTCATGATGAGACCACTGCATAATAAGCGCATCCACAGAAGCTAAAGATCGCAGGTTATTTGGCTTCCCTGCGGGCAATATGAGCTTATCCCTATGCTTTGTTGAACTTCCTTGAATTAACCAGTTAGTTCTGCAGAAGTTCGCCTCGC
>VAPG01009182.1_pt1 | contig 10824 bp, 8 predicted proteins | sample 3393851 | NCBI WGS metagenome assembly VAPG01 (sample SAMN08290438, study PRJNA428436) | hydrothermal vent metagenome | isolation source: Deep-sea hydrothermal vent chimney | place: Atlantic Ocean: South-mid Altantic Ridge | depth 2194 m m
CAGACTACTTTTAACGGCGATATTACCAAACGATAAATTATTTTCCAAAAATATCGCATGCTGAGGTCTCAAGAAAAATGGGTTATCGGAGTGGACTCAACTTTAAGTACTTTAGGCACTTCTTTAATGATGGACTGTACTCATCGCTTCCGGATTGTGTTTATATTTAAACAACAACATGAAAGTTATGCCGACAACAAGTGAATAAGCAGCAAAAATAAACCAGATAGTCTGCCAGTCGCGCGTACCGTTCATGGTATAATATTCAATAATTACACCGCTGCCATAAGCGCCAATCATGGCGCCGAGGCCGTTAGTCATAATCATAAACAAACCCTGGGCGCTGGCTCTGATTTTAGGCTCGGCTTCTGCTTCTACAAATAATGACCCTGAAATATTAAAGAAATCGAAAGCCATACCGTAAATAATCATGGAAAAGAGCAGGAAAACAAGGCCAAACCCTACCGGTGAGCCGATGCCGAAAAGTCCAAACCGTAGTACCCAGGCGAACATACTCATGAGCATCACCTTTTTAATACCAAACCGTTTCAGGAAAAAGGGAATGGTAAGGATAAACAGTGTTTCCGACATTTGCGAAACCGACATCAAAATACCATTGTGCGTAACGGCAAAAGCGCTTTTGTAAATAGCTATTTTCCCAAAATCGTGCAGAAAAGCTTCTCCCCACATATTGGTAATCTGCAAAGAGGCTCCGAGTAACATGGAAAAGATAAAGAAAATAGCCATTTTTTTATCCTTAAAGAGTACAAAGGCATCCAGCCCCAAAGCCTGAACGAGGGTCTTTTTAGCTTTAGATTTTTCGATGGCACAATCGGGAAGTGTCAAGGCATAAATCCCTAATACCAAGGAAAATACAGCAGAGAAATACAACTGCATGTTACTTAGTCCCCAACCGAGCAGGTCGATGAGCCAGACGGCAATAACAAAGCCGACGGTTCCCCACACCCGAATGGGAGGAAAATCTTTCACAATGTCATAACCTTCTTTTTCCAGAATACAGTAGGAAATCGTGTTATCCAGTGCAATGGTAGGCATATAAAGCATTAGATAAAGCAACATAACGAGGTAAAGGGAATCAAAACCCGTCTGTTTTGCCGCGAGGTACAACAGAAAAGCGCCGAGAATATGTACCAGCGCAAAGAGCTTGTTAGGCTTAATCCAGCGGTCGGCGACAATGCCCAGCAGGCCGGGCATAAAAAGCGAAGCAATTCCCATCGTCATAAAAATGGCACCAATCTGTTCGCCACCAAAATGCAGGGTTGCCCCGAGATATTTACCAAATGAAAGAAGCCATGCCCCCCAGACAAAGAACTGCAGGAAGTTCATAATAGTGAGCCGAGATTTAATTCCCATGATGTCGTTTTTTATGTTATCGCTTTACGCTTTTGCAAAAAATTAGTCGCAAATGTAAGCTAAAAACGTAAAAACTCCTGCATCGAATGACGGGGAATGTAATTTAGCCGTTTAAAAGAGATTTTGAAGGTTAAAAAGAAATCATCCCCACATCCCCACATTCTCACATCCTCATTCCCATTCAATGGTAGCCGGTGGTTTGGAGCTAATGTCATAAACCACGCGGTTGACGCCTTTCACCTGATTAATGATGTCGTTGGAGACTTTTGCCAGAAACTCATAAGGAAGATGCGACCAGTCAGCAGTCATGCCATCGGTAGAACCCACGGCACGCAGTGCTACCACGCTTTCGTAAGTACGCTCATCGCCCATCACACCTACCGATTGCACGGGAAGTAGTACTGCCAATGCCTGCCATACTTTGTCATATAATCCCTCTTTTTTCAGATTTTGAATAAAAATATCATCCACGTCCTGTAGGATACGAACCTTTTCGCGGGTTACCTCGCCGAGAACACGGATGCCAAGCCCGGGGCCTGGAAACGGGTGTCTTTTAAGCAGATGGTCAGGCATTTCGAGTGCGCTGCCGATACGCCGTACTTCATCTTTAAACAAGGTATTCAGCGGCTCTATAATTTTTAGTTTCATAAAATCGGGCAGACCGCCCACATTGTGATGCGATTTAATGGTGGCTGACGGCCCTTTCACCGAAACCGATTCAATGACATCCGGATAGATGGTACCCTGTGCCAGCCATTTTACATCCCGGATACGGTGTGCTTCACGGTCGAAAACTTCAATAAAAGTTTTGCCGATGGCCTTTCGCTTTTTCTCCGGGTCTGAAACGCCTTCCAGTGCATCCATAAAAGCATCTGAAGCGTCCACACCTTTCACATTTAGTCCCATATGTTTGTACGACTCTAATACGGAAGCAAATTCGTTTTTTCGTAACAGGCCGTTATCCACGAAAATACAGTATAGATTTTTTCCAATAGCTTTGTGAAGCAATACAGCTGCCACTGAGGAATCCACACCCCCCGAAAGTCCTAGCACCACTTTGTCGTTACCCAATTTCTGCTGTAAACCGGTTAATGTGTTTTCGATGAAGGAGCCGGGTGTCCAGTTTTGGGAGCAGCCACATACATCGGACACAAAATTTCTCAGCAGTGTCATGCCTTCTTCCGAATGATATACTTCCGGATGAAACTGGATGCCATAAGTAGGCTCGCCTTCAATTTGAAATCCGGCTACTTTTACACTTTCGGTGCTGGCAATGATGTTATATTTCTGAGGAAGTTCCAGAATGGTGTCACCATGCGACATCCACACCTGGCTGCCCTCCGAAAGATTTTTCATGAGCGGACAGGAGGTGTCGCGAAAGCCAAGGTTGGCACGGCCATATTCCCTGATCTTCGAGGGCATGACGTTGCCGCCGTCGAGTTGAGCCAGAAATTGAGCTCCGTAACATACGCCAAGCAGTGGATATCTGCCACGAATATTTGATAACTCCGGTACTGGTGCCTGAGGATCATGCACCGAAAAAGGACTCCCCGAAAGGATGACTCCTTTTAGCGACTTGCCGGGTGGCGGAATCTTATTAAAAGGATGAATTTCACAGTAAACATTTAACTCCCTAAGCCTACGGGCAATAAGTTGGGTGTATTGGGAGCCGAAATCGAGAATAAAAATGGTTTCTTGCATGGGACAAAGATAATGAGTTTAAAAAGATGGTGATGGAATAAAATTCACGAAATAACAAATATCTGATGCCTAATAACAGAAAAATAACAAACTCAAGGAAACAATATTCAAACTTCCTGTAAGAAACTTTTTTAGATTTGTAGTCTTTAACATTTTCTGAGTTCCTTTAACAAATATTAACAAGTTCACTATTAACCAGTTTATATATTTGCACAACAAATTGAAAAAATAATAGTATGTTAGAAACGGACATTCGCGAACTAAACGAAAAGATTCAAAAGGAGAGTCAGTTTATCGATATGATAAAACTGGAGATGAATAAAGTGATTGTGGGACAGGCACATATGACCGAACGGTTACTTATTGGTCTTCTCGGTAACGGCCATATTTTGCTGGAAGGGGTTCCTGGTCTGGCTAAGACATTGGCCATTACATCGCTGGCCAATATTATTGATGCCAAATTCAGCAGGATTCAGTTTACACCCGATTTGCTGCCTGCTGACCTGTTGGGAACACTTATCTACAGCATGAAGAAGGAAGAGTTTATGGTAAAGAAAGGCCCCATTTTTGCCAATTTTATCCTTGCAGATGAGATCAACCGTTCGCCTGCAAAGGTACAGAGTGCTTTGCTTGAAGCCATGCAGGAGCGTCAGGTAACCATTGGCGAAACCACGTTTAAGCTGGAAGAGCCCTTCCTCGTTATGGCAACACAAAATCCCATCGAGCAGGAAGGAACCTATCCGCTACCGGAAGCACAGGTGGACCGTTTTATGCTGAAAGTGGTGATTAACTATCCCAAAAAAGAAGAGGAGAAACAGATTCTGCGCCAGAATATTACCAATACTTATGCTAAAACAAATAAGATTCTGAAACCTGAAGATGTGCTCAGTGCCAGAGAGCTGGTAAGACAAATTTATCTTGATGAAAAAATCGAAAACTACATCACCGATATCGTTTTTGCTTCCCGATATCCGGATGAGTATCATCTGGCAAAATTCTCAGGTATGATTTCTTACGGAGCTTCGCCACGTGCAAGTATCAACCTGGCGTTGGCAGCCAAGGCCTTGGCTTTTATCAAAAAGCGGGGTTACGTCATTCCCGAAGACATCCGCTCCATTGCACATGATGTGATGCGTCACCGTATAGGTCTTACTTATGAAGCCGAAGCTGAGAACATCACCAGTGAAGATATTATCAACGAAATCCTAAACTCGGTCGAAGTACCGTAAATCTTGAATGTCGGGCTGGCTCTTGAATAGGTTTGAATTAAAAACTTTTGCGAATAGCATAAAACAGAGGCAAAATTGGAAGCACAGGAATTATTTAAAAAGGTTCGTAAGATTGAGATAAAAACGCGGGGATTGTCAAAACAGATATTCTCAGGCGAATACCACAGCGTTTTTAAAGGCCGGGGAATGGCTTTCAGCGAGGTGCGTGAATACCAGTTTGGCGATGATATTCGTAGTATCGACTGGAACGTTACTGCACGTTTTAACCATCCATTTGTGAAAATTTTTGAGGAAGAACGTGAGCTTACGGTTATGCTACTGATTGACGTTTCCGGCTCCAATAAGTTTGGAACGCATGGCCAGCTAAAACAAGAGGTGGTTACTGAAATAGCAGCAACACTCTCTTTTTCGGCCATTCAGAATAACGACAAGGTCGGGGTAATTTTCTTTTCCGATAAAATCGAAAAGTTTATTCCGCCAAAAAAAGGAACTTCACATATACTTCGGATTATCAGGGAATTGATTGACTTTAGAGCAGAAAATAGCGGCACCAATATTGCCGAAGCACTACGCTATCTGACCAATGTAATTAAAAAACGAGCCACTGCTTTCCTGATTTCCGACTTTATGGATGATGATTTTGAAAAAGCTGTGCAGATTGCCAACCACAAACATGACCTGATTGCTATTCGTGTGACAGACCGGCGCGAAACGACTATGCCCAACGTGGGAATGGTGCGTATGCTGGATGCCGAAACGGGAAACCAAATGTGGGTGGATACCGGAAGTGCTGCCATACGGCGACAACTGAGCCGTTGGACAAGCAATAAAAGCCGGGAACTGGATACGATGTTTTTCAAACTTGGCGTTGATATGGTGAAAGTTTACACCGGCGAAGATTATGTGAAACCGCTCATGAATATGTTTAGGAAAAGAGAGGCGAGAAGTTGACCAATATGAAAAGCATAAAGAGAAAATATATAACCGGATTGCTGATTCTGATGTTTACAGCGTTTGGCGTTGCTCGCGGACAGAACATGATACCGCTGAAGGTGACCGCCTCACTGGATACAACAGCCATCATGATTGGCGACCAGATTGGACTGAACCTGGCACTGGAAGCGCCTGCCGGGTCGCAAATAATCTGGCCTGAGCTTGGTGATACTCTGGTTCCCCATGTGGAAATCATAAAACGCGGCAAAACGGACAGTACATTGGAAAATAATGCATTAATATTGAAGCGCAGGCTGGTAATTACCTCTTTTGATTCGGGATATTTCAACATTACACCTATGAAGTTTCAGGTGCGGTTGCCCGGTAGCAGCAAAGTGGATACCGTGTTCACGCAAGATTTGTTTTTGCAGGTTTACACGCCACTGGTAGATACCTCCAAAGTATTTAAAGTTATTAAGGGGCCTGTCGCCGAACCTTATACGTTTGGGGAAATTCTGCCATGGATTTTGTTGGGATTGCTTGTGGTGGCAGGTATTGTCCTCCTTATTTGGTATCTGCGAAGGCGGAAAAAGAACCAACCGCTGTTTGCCCGTAAACCCAAGCCCAAGCTACCACCGTATGTAGAGGCCATTCAGCGGCTCGAAGAGGTACGGCTTTCCAGAATGTGGCAGGCAGGTAAGCTGAAGGCTTACCACTCGGCTATCACAGACATTATGCGTGTTTATGTGGCACGGCGTTTTCGGTTTGATGCCCGCGAAATGACCTCGGGAGAGATCATCCAAAATCTGAAAAACGAATCAGCAGTGAACAAAGAAGCGCTGTCCAAAGTACAAAGTGCTTTCGAGTTGGCCGATTTAGTGAAATTTGCCAAGCTGAAACCTTCACCACTGGAAAATGATACCAGTCTGAACTATTGTGTTGACTTTGTGAACGAAACCAAAGTTGTGCCGCAGGAAATACCGGCTGAAACCAAAGGGGAAAATACACTACCCAAAACCAAGATTCAAACGGAAGAAAAAGTGAAAGCTGAAAATAAGGAGGAGGAATAGCGATGTTTGGTATTGAGACATGGAGAAATCCGGATTATTTTTATCTGCTGCTGCTGATACCACTACTGATAGCCTGGTATGTGTATCGCTTTCGCAAAAGCACACCAGAGCTGCTTTTTTCGGGGCTGAAACCCTTTGAAGGAACTTCACCTTCATTGAAAACGCGGCTTATCCACAGCTTGTTTGTGCTACGTATGCTGGCGTTGGTGCTGCTCATTATTGCGTTGGCCGGTCCACAAAAGATATCCTCTAAGAGTAACATTAACATCGAAGGCATTGACATTGTCGTAGCATTGGATGTGTCGGGGAGCATGCGTGCCCGCGATTTTCAACCCGACCGTATTGGTGCAGCCAAAAAAATTGCAGCTCAGTTTATCGATGGCCGCCCCAACGACCGTATCGGACTGGTGATTTTCAGTGGCGTTGCCTTTACACAAGTTCCGCTTACTCTTGACCATTCTGTCCTTAAAAATCTTCTGAAACAAGTGCAAAGTGGAATGATCCAGGATGGAACAGCCATTGGTGATGGGCTGGCTACTGCCGTCAGCAGGCTGAAAGATTCAAAAGCACGTTCCAAAGTTATTGTGCTGCTCACCGATGGGGTGAACAATTCCGGCGCCATTGATCCGGAAACTGCTGCCGAACTTGCTAAAATGTATGGAATACGGGTTTATACCATTGGAATTGGCTCGTATGGCTATGCCCCTTATCCGGTACAGACACCCTATGGTATTAAAATGCAGCAAATGAAAGTACAGATAGATGAGGGACTGTTGAAAAAAATTGCAAAAGAAACCGGTGGGAAATATTTCAGAGCCAATAATAATCATAAACTGAGGGCTATTTTTAAGGAGATTGACAAACTGGAAAAATCTAAAATTAACATACAACAGTTTCGTAAAAAATATGAGCTCTATTTCCCGTTTGCTTTGGCGGCTCTGTTGATTTTTGTGCTGGAGATAAGTTTAAGGTATTTGTTTTTTAAAAGGTTACCGTAAAACAAAAGAGGAAGAAATGATTCAATTTGAACATATAGGTTTTTTTTGGGCTTACCTGCTGCTGCTGTTTTTCATGCTGATTTACTGGCTTTTTAAGGGTTGGAAAAGGCGGACAATGAAAAAATTCGGTGACAGGTTATTGATGGAACAACTGATAAGACATCAGTCTGCCACACGGCCGGCCTTACGGTTTTTGCTGTTGCTTTTTGCTTTGTTTTTTCTCATCACAGGAATTATTGATCCCAAAGTGGGTACAAAAGTGGAAACGGTGAAACGAAAAGGTATTGATTTGTATATCGCTTTGGATGTATCCAATTCTATGCTGGCTGAGGACATCAAACCCGACCGTCTGGATCGTGCCAAAATGGCCATTTCCAATCTGATAGACAGGCTGGATGGCGACCGTATCGGGTTGATAGTTTTTGCGGGACGTGCTTACAAGCTACTACCTCTCACAACCGATTATTCTGCTGCAAAACTTTTTCTTTCGTCGGTGGATTCCAAAATTGTTCCCGTGCAGGGAACAGCTATTGGCTCTGCCATCAATTTGGCCACGGCTTCTTTTGAAAAAGACAAGCACAATAAAGCGATTATCATTATCACCGATGGTGGCAACCATCAGGGCAACCCATTTCTCGCTGCCAAAATGGCTGCTGAAAAAGGTATTAAAGTCTTTACCATTGGTATGGGATTGCCGGAAGGAGCACCAATTCCAATTTTTGATGCACAGGGTAACCGGTCGTTTTTAAAAGACAGACAGGGCAAGGTGGTGATTACCAAACTGAATGAACAGATGTTGCAGGAAATTGCTAACGCAGGCCATGGAACCTATGCCCGCGCTAATAATGCCAGTGTGGGATTGACAAAAATATTGAAAAATATTAACCATATTCAAAAACAGGAACTCGCTACCAAACAATTTACCGATTATGCGCATCATTTTCAACTTTTTCTCGCCATGGCTATTTTCTTCCTTGTGCTGGAACTGTTGATGACTGATCGTAAATCAAAGTGGGCTGAAAAAATTGATTTTTTTGGAAAATGAGAAAGAAAGAAAAAATAAAACTGCTTTTTATACTGATGCTGGGACTCCTTTCGGCCGGAGCTTCCGCACAAAGTGCCAAAACGCTCATACGAAAGGGAAACAAACTGTATGAGCAGAAGAAATTTTCCGAGGCAGAAGTAAAATATCGTAAGGCGCAGGCTAAAGATCCAAAATACGAAAAGAGTACTTTCAACCTGGGTGATGCTGTTTATCAGGAGAAAAATTATAAAGGAGCAGAGAACTTTTTTAGAAACCTGACTCAAAAGACCAATACTCCCGAATATAAAGCCAATGCCTTGTATAACCTTGGGAATACTTTCATGCAGCAAAAACAGTATGAGAAAAGTATTGGTTCTTATATTCAGTCTTTAAGACATCAGCCTGCGGATATGGATGCCAAGTATAACCTGACGTATGCCCGTAAAATGCTGAAAAAACAAAAACAACAAAAAAAGAAACAAAAGCAAAAAAACAAAAACAATAAGAACAAGAATAAAAAGAATCAAAATAAAAATAAAAATAAAAATAAAAATAAACAGAAACAGAAGCAGAAACCTCAGAATAAGCAGGAAAATCAGAAAAAGAACAGCCGGAAAAAACAACAACAGATTTCACCGCAGGAGGCTCAGCGTATTTTGAATGCTTTGAAAAATAATGAGAAGAATACATTAAAGAAACTTGAAAGAGCCAAAGCGAAAGCAAAAGCTGCAAAAGCGAAACCAAATGTTATTAATTGGTAAAAGAGAGATGACGATGTTTGTTTTGGAGCAATATTTGATAGAAAAGCGCAATGGATATAATCCTTATTTTTGACTAAAATTTATGGCTTAAATGAAAAAGAGAGGATTTTATATTATTTTTCTGTTGTTGTTTGCCGCACAGGGCGTTTGGGCTGGAAAAGAGGTTACCTTCACCGCAAGGACAAGACAGCAGGTGTTGGTCGGTCAGCAGTTTCAGATTCTGTTTGAGGTGAATGCCGACGGCAGGAACTTTACGCCTCCCGCTGATTTTGGCGGCCTTGAAATTCTATCCGGGCCTAATACTTCGAGCAGCTCCAGCATCCAGTTTATCAACGGAAAAATGAGCCAGTCATATTCCATGACTTTTTCTTACATCGTCATGGCTACCAAGCCGGGTACAATAGCCATAGGCCCGGCAACTATCAGGGTGAAAGGGAAACGACATACCTCTAATGCGTTGAAGATTAGCGTTCTGAAGTTTAGTTCGTCTGCTAAAAGCCAGACAGCCCAGGCAGTATCTCCGACACAAAAGGGTACGAGAGCTGTCTCTGCTAAAGCTCAGACAACCCCAAATTCCAAAATAAGTAACAAAGATGTTTTCATAAAAGCTACAGTCAACAACACCCGTCCTTATCTTGGTCAGCAGGTGGTGGTTACCTATCATATTTATACTCGTGTTCCGGTGACTAACCTGAGTATTAATAAGGTAGCCTCGTTTAAGGGCTTTTGGTCAAAAGACCTTTTGGGCAACAACTCCTCTTTGCAGCAGCATAACGAAACCATTAACGGACAGAGGTATGTGGTGGCGGTGATTCGTAAACTGGCTCTGATACCTCAACAAACTGGAAAGCTTGTGATTGACCCCATGCAACTGGATTGCGCTGTTCAAATTCGGATGAAAAATCCTTCGGGCAACTCAGGAAACCCGTTTAATTCCTTTTTCAACACTCCCTTTTTTAATCAGAATGTTAAAAACGTAAAGAAAACACTGGTCTCCAATGCTCTGCACTTTAAGGTAAAACAACTCCCTGCGAGGGGAAAACCGGTGTGTTTTTCAGGTGCCGTTGGCGATTATTCTTTTAAAAGCAGTATCGACAAAACCGATTTGACCACCAACGATGCTCTTACGCTGGATATTACCGTCAGTGGAAGTGGAAACATTGAACTGATAAGCGCTCCTCAGGTAAAATTCCCCTCAGATTTCGAGACTTATGATCCAAAAATTTCTACAAAGATTAACAAATCCGGCAATGGGGTGTCAGGGACGAAGAAGTTTGATTACCTCGCTATCCCGCGGACAGTAGGCGACTTTGTCATCAAACCGGTGAAATTCTGCTTTTTCAATCCCAAAGACAAACAATACCATGTTTACCAGACTAAAACCTACCGTATACATGTGAAAAAGGGAAAAGGTACGGGTGTGACCTATTCAACTACTGATCAGGAGGGTATTCATATTCTCGGTAGAGATATCCGACATATTAAAGAAGGTGCGTTCGACTTACGACCTGCCAACGACTTCCTCTTTGGGACGACATTGTATTATGTTCTTCTCGCTTTGCCAATAGTCTTGCTACTGTTAGTCTTGCTACTTTGGAATACTCTGAAAAAACGGAAAGCCAACGTATCGCGTGCTAAAAACCGGAAGGCTCAAAAGATTGCCCGCAGCCGCCTGACCCTGGCACAAAAGATGAAAAAACAGGGTGACGACCGCGCTTTCTACGATGAAATTGC
>VAPG01011019.1_pt1 | contig 10801 bp, 10 predicted proteins | sample 3393851 | NCBI WGS metagenome assembly VAPG01 (sample SAMN08290438, study PRJNA428436) | hydrothermal vent metagenome | isolation source: Deep-sea hydrothermal vent chimney | place: Atlantic Ocean: South-mid Altantic Ridge | depth 2194 m m
CTGGATTTTATTGTCCTTGAAAATTATTTCAGTCATACTTTTTAAGTCCTTTTATCATACTGTTCGGATACTTTTTAGAGTATATAAATCTAACGCTCTGTATTTGTGGAATATTCTTCGTTTTCTTCTTTCCTTCTTTTGAAGAGTATAATTAATCTATATAATATATATATTATTAATAGGACTAATAAAATTGACAGAATTATTAAGACATTGCTTACTGCTTTGAATGGCGCTTCTGGTTTGCAGGCGTAAGGGCAGGGTCCGCCACAATCAACTCCGGATTCTCCCTGATTTTGGATTTTGTCGGAGCAGGTTGGGCAAGGAGCACACGGACCCCCACAGTCAATTAACAATTCGCAGGAACCGTCGTGGCAATTTTTTATACCGTCGGCACAACTCGGATTTTCGGTGAAATAACAAACTCTACTTTCTTTTGGCATCGGCACTTTTGGTTTTGAATTATTACAAGCATTTAGGTCGTGGCAGGTTGTTATCTGAAAACCACAAGATTTCTCATTATATCCTTTTTGGTTACAAATTTCTTTTTCTGAATTGTAATCGTTTAGCGACAGTATTTTGGCTTCAAATGAACGCTTTACATTTTGGCAAACTTTCCAGTCGTCGCATTTCCATTTTTCCGTGCAGTATGGAACTCCGCCCCCTCCACCACCCCCTCCACTTGAGACGGTAGTTTTTGGACATGCGACCAATCCAACGCTGACATTCCATAAATGCGAATCAGTAAGTAGCCCGTCGGTGGTGACCGCTTTTACTTTGTGAATTCCTGAGACACCACAGCCAAATTTAAAACTGAAAGTGTCATTTGATTTGTTTTCGTTGTGCTCTTTTAATTTCCCATCCACTAACCAATTAATATCCGGGATTGTTCCGTCTGGGTCATAGACTGAAACGAAGAATTTTGAAATAGTTGTTCCCGAAACTTTAAGACTACTATTTTTTGGTGTCCAGTTAATTATTTCGGGTGCCCGGTTTTTGTCCGTTACTGTCAGGCTGAAATTATCGCAAACTGATTGGGCGTCGCCTGTGCTGGGAGCACATAAACCGATATTGCTATTTATGACGGGGAGCGGGTTGTCTTCAACGCAGACGGTTAAATAATAAACGCCTACTTGTTCTGCTCGTGGGGTGTAATTCATAATTCCTGTTGATTTGTTTATGTCAAAAAAGTTTTGTCCGCCATCCCAAGTTAAATTGAAATGGAGGTTTCCGTCGGAACTGTTACCATCTTCTATATCGTTGACAACCATTTGATGATAAAATGTAGAATTATCGCCCCGTGTCCAAACCGTCTGTGCTCCGAGCCCCGTCATTACGGGAGGGTTATTTATTTCAATGACGGTGATATTTTTCTTCGTGCTGTCGCTCAATCCGGATGGGTCCACGACGGAGATTGTCTCGCTGTGGTTTCCGACATCGGCTTTATCTAATGTCCCCGATATGATATTGAAAAAACTCATATTTCCAACTCTTCCCAAAGAGTTTAGGTAGAATGGGTTTTTGGGGGAAATGTCGCCGGTCAAATCGTCGTAGTCTACATCTGTTGCGTTAAAATTGTAGTCCAATTTTTTTGCTTCACATACAAAAATTGGGTTGCTAATGTTTCCTAAAATTGGAGCGGAATTCGGAACACTTACATTGAATATGATGCTTTTGTTTATCCATGTGCCAGTGTCGGAAGAAAGTGCAAAGACTGTTAGTAAATTGTCCCAACGGACTGCGGTTATTGAGGAGTTTGGAGTGAAAAATGTGTTTTGTTCAACATAAACTTTGTTTGTCATATCGTAGAGCGAATATTTCCAGCCGTCGGTGGCTGCAACTGCGAAGTTCGCCGAGACGTTTAGTGCAATTATGTAGGCGTCAGTTTTGTTGAAATAGTAGGTCTGGTTTTTTGGGGAATAAATTGTTACATTCATTACGGGGGAGTTGACGAAAACATTTACTAATCCCGTGGAATCAATCGCCTCTCCTGTGATTATAATGGGCGAGAGCGGGATGCCGATGTAGTTTATTGAGATAAAATTTAAAAAACCGAACAGCGACAAAAATAAAAACAACGCGACGAATGCCCTTTTATCAACCATAATTTAATTAACAATTCCTAATATAAAAAGTTACTTATTTGGGTTAAAATTTTTTGGGTTCAGGCACCATTTCCAGAGTGGCACGAATTTTATTTTTCGTTCAACACCGAACCATTTTTCTTTTTTATTATCTTCGTAATCTTTGGTTATTACCGTCAAATTCCTGCATTTTAATTCTTTACTTGCTTTCAGTAATGCCCGCATTTCTCTTTCCATCGTCGGTGTTTTAGAAATATCGTAACAGACTTGTATTAATTCGTCCACACTTCTGCCTTTTTTAATTACAAAATCCACTTCTTCATTTCTCTCGTTTTTCCAATAAAAGAATTCTTTGCCTTGTCTTTGCAAATAAATTGCGACTAAATTTTCATATAGGCGTCCATAGTTTCTTGAAAAATTTATGGAAATTTTAGATATGAAAATATTATCAATGAAATAATTCTTTTTCGGGTGTTGCATCCTGTCTTTAATTTTGTAGGAGAAAATCGGGATGCTAAACATAAAAAACGACTCCTCAATAAATCGGACATATTCAATGAGTGTGTTTTTCCCGATGCCGTATTGTAGCCCTTTTAGTGAGTTGTATAATTTGCTGTAAGAGTAACCGGTGGAATTAATTAATAGGTTCAAAAGTGCTTTCATAATTTCTTTATTTTTGATAGAATAAATTTCAATTAGGTCTCTATTGACGACGGAAGAATAATATGAGTTTGCAATTTCCGATTTGTCGTTTTTGTCAGATAGGACAACTTCCGGAAATCCTCCATAAATTAAATACTCTTCAAAAAAATTGATTAGCCTATTTTCGTTAATTTCGCTATTTAAATTTTTGAAATTTAAAAACTCTGCGAACGAAAGAGGAAATATTGTGTTTAGTAAATATCGTCCTCGGAGTTCTGTTGGAATTTTATTTAAAGACATTTTTGAGGATGAGCCTGTTATAAAAAATTTGGTTTTTGGATATAGGTCGTAAACTCTCCTTAGCCACTTGCTCCAATTCGGAAAATTTTGTATTTCGTCTAAAAATAAAAATTGTGGAGGTGCCCCATTTGCTTTAATAATTTCTGGAATTAGATTTGACAAAAATTCTTTATTCAATGGAATCCTCTCGTCTTCAAAATTTAGATAAATAACTTCTTTCTTGGAAAATCTCTCTAATAATTTTTCAATCTCATTTAGTAAAATATATGTTTTCCCGACTCTACGGAAGCCGTTTAGAACGAGAATTTTATTTAGTCTTGATGACGCATATTTGGCAATATTAAAATCTCGTGGCAGAATTTCTGGAAACTTTCGCTCTTTCCATTCATTTAAAATTGTTTTTACTATATCCATTTTAGTCTGATTTTATAGTGTTTTCAGACTATTTAAGTCTAATTAGTCTGATTTGCCTCACTTTTTCCTCATATTCTTAATAAAAACAAAAATCATCCAGCCAAGAATAATAGAAACAATTAGCGATAATAAAAGCACTCCGTAAAAAATATAGTCAAAACTCTTTAAAATTTTTAACTGGACGATTTTTGATGAGGATTGCCCGTCGTAGTATAATGTAATATTTGCTGAGATATTTTTTGCGGGCAGACCTTTTGTGTTGAAAAATCCTGAGAGTGTTTTATTTTGCCACGCTTCCAAATTTACAGGCGATGTATCAAAACCAGCGGATTTCTCACCGACGACACGCACCTCCGCATACAATCTTTTTATATTATCATTGTATAGACTTTCAACATTAATTTTAAATTTACCGACGCTGTTTCCGTCAAATTCATTTGTGCAGTTCAAAACTCTGACCGATAGTTCCCCGAGCCTAAATGATTGGCTAACCTGCCCTGACTTCCCGTCATAATTAACCGACGCCACAGCGTTGTAGTTTCCTGCAGAATAATTTGAAGTATTTAATAAAATATTAAAATTCAGAGAATCTGAAGCATTTATTTTTCCCGATGCACCCCTGAAAAATTTAATCAATTTTTTATTTTTATATATTTTTATACTTGAATTAGCGACGGCAATTTGCTTTCCCAGATTAAGCATATGCAAATTAATTTTGAGATTTTGACCTACATTAACATTCGGCACATTCAATTCTAATCCGACGAATTTATCTGGGTATGGTACTTTTATTTTAATCGCCCCGACGACATTTCCCGCTATAATGTTAATTTGATTTATTCCCGGCTTTAAAATATTTGATGGCAAACTCAATTTAACGACGACATCCTCTGTCCCTGAAATTTGTTTTTTATCTAAACTGACATATTTTGCCAAGTCTCCGCTGACACGCAAATTCGCCGTTGTCTTGCCTAAAACGAATTTAAAATTAAAAGTTTTGTTTAGATTCGGTTGGAAATTTATTTCATAGCTCCTCGGGACTACTCCGGAAACAGCGAAAACGCCGCCACACAAAAAAATAAGAATTAAAAAAATCGCGAGTGTTTTCATATTTTCACAAGACAAACATATTATTTAAATTTACTTCTTTAATCGTTTTCTTAGCAGGAAAAACCATAAAAGATTAATCAGGACGAGGAGGACGATTACTATTATTAAAACCATCACGATTGTGCTTGTTCCTCCAGCGTTACCCTCGTCGGTAGAAACGACATATCCCAAACCTATGACTGTTAATTTGTTTTGTTCAACCTTGAATTGTAAGTCTTTTTTTGAAATTTTTCCTGCGTAATTTATTGAAATTTCTGTGTCATAAGTTCCCGCCTTTACTCCAGCGGTGTCCCAGTATGAGACGAAATTTTGTTTTGATAGTGGTTTTATATTGTAACTCGCCGACTTGAAACTTGAGACGATATCTCCCTGAGAATCTTTTATGTCAGTTTTTATATATGCATTTTCAATTGGCTTGCTCCATTTATTCTCGACGAGCATTTGTAGTTTTGCGATTTGCCCGAGACTAAAATCATTTACATTTATGCTTTGCAAAACGAGGTTCTTGCTACCGATGCTAAATGTCTTTTCGAGGTTTAGCGTTCCGTCGTCATAAACCAAAATTGCGGATGCCTTATATTCTCCGATTGGGACATCCGCTTTCCAATTATAAACTAATTCTTTTCTCGCCCCGCTTTTTATTGCGATTGACTTTGTGTTAAAACTTGTTATCTTTTTTCCTAAGTCGTTGTAAATATCTATGTTTGCGTGGACAGAAGTCAGGTCAAATTTTCCTGCATTGACGACGGGGATTACAAACCTGACATTTCCGCCTTTGTCCGCATCGTAAACATACATTTGTGCTGTGGCATATTTTCCGGGGTAGGGGACATAAATATAGACTTGAATGACGACCGCCAGCGTCGCTAAAATCTGTGAGCCCCCTGAGACATTCCCGCCTGGTAATTGCATCGCAAAAATATTTCCCTTATGCAGTCCTGGCTTTAAATTGTCTGGTAGTTTTAAAGTATAACTAAAAGCTTTTGATTTCTCCGACGCTGATAGAGTGCCTTCCTTGGTGCTTAAAGAAATATATTTTGCCAAATCTCCTTGTGTTGAAAATGCTATTTTCAAATCTTTTCCTTCGGAATTTATAATATTAAAGTTGACTGTCTTTGTCAAACCCGGCTTAAAATTAATTGTTGTTCTCGCTGGCGAAACCCCCAACGCATAAACTGAACTAATCATAAATATTCCGATTAGCAAAATTAAAAATTTATTCATTGATAACCACCTCCTTTTTTCTCTTTTTCTTTTTCCCGATGAAATTTTCTTTCGCGACAATTGCTTTGCCTGTCTTTTTTTCAATTTCTCTTCTTGTATTCCCTGCGATTTCTCCTCCATCAATTGCAGAGTCTAAACATTCGCTAAATCCCTCTGAATCATTTGCTACGGAAATGTCCGTCGTCGCTTTCTCCCCAATTATTGTTAAGATTAATTCCCAATCCGTCATATAGTCTCTTAAATTTGCACCACCCACTTCTAACTTTTTTATTTTTCTGTGTTCCCCGACGCTCTTACCAAATGTGGCTTTTGAGATTTCGTTGGTTAAAATCGCGTATTCCGCTTTTTCATCGACGCCCCGAGTTTTCCACTCGTCTGTTAAATCTTGCCTGATTGCAATCCCCCTCATCCTTTTGTCAATCCAATCTTCCGGATATTTTTTATTTCTGTAATATTCTCTTGCTCTGTTTTGTGCTAATTCAGGATTTTCAATTTCATCAATTCTGTCTGAGCCGACTTTTGCTAACCATAATTTGAATGGCTCTACTCTTTTTGATGGGATTGACTGGATGATTCTAAAAATGCCCTGTTTGTTTGCACAATCTGTTAAATATTTTTTTCCGTCGGATGCCTCTAATTTCAGTTGGTGACAAATTGTCACCAACTGACCCCCCTCTCCTTTTAACCGTTGACTTAATTTATTCCAATATTTTCTCGAATCCAAACTTCCAGTTAAAATTCCAACGATGTCCACGACGGAAAAATACCATTCGCCATTATGCAAAACTTTCCTTATTTTTTTGCCTCCGAAAATTAAAAATTTATTCATTCCATTCCTCCGACAAATTTTGTTCCGTTTGCTTTGGACTTGTCGCCGACGCCAAGTTTAATTTTATTGACTAATTTCGTCCCGTTGTAAATATCAACATTCAGCCCGACATTGCCGTCGTTGACTACCCCGAAATCTTTACCAATTTTTACCAATCTAAAACTTACTTTTGATTTAATTGTCAATGTTCTAATTTTCGTTCCCAAAACTCCGACGGCTTTCCAATAATATTGCCCTGGATCTAAATCAATTTTCGTCCCATTGCTCACGACGTATTTATTTGGCGAGGTAAAATCTGGGTTGTCGTCAATATATATAACATTCGCTTTTTTGACTAAAAAGAGAACTTTGCCGTCGGTGCTGGAATATTTGTTTAGAGGAGAAATTACTAACGGTCTGGCATACCCTACTAAAAGCAATAATATAACGACGGTAAATCCAATTAATGCCAAATCCATTTTCCAGATGCTATCTCTCATTTTCTGCCTCCGAATTAGCGTTAATAAAATCTTCTTTTGTCAATTTCACATATTTATTCACTGATTTAATTAAGTCGTTGCTTCTTGAAAAATTTGTATCTCTTTTTTTGTCAAAAAAAGTCCAAAGAATTACTTTTATTCCCTTATTCTTTAAATCTTTGATTATTGGGACAAAATCGCTGTCTGATGAAATTAAAATAATTTTTGGATAGTTAATATATACGTTCATTAAATCCATAACTAATAAAACATCGACTGCCTTTTGCTTGTAAATAAATTTGTTATTGATTTTTAATCTCTGGCATCTTCCCTCTCTAAAAATAATTCCATCCTTGATTAACAAATTTTTAAAAATATCGTATCCCTCTTTTCTTTTAATCTCTAATTTATTTGGATTGGCTGATTGAAACGTGGCAACTGTGTAAAGAAAAGTTTTTTCGCAATTAAATCCTTCTTTTTTAGAAACAAATTTTGCGAATCTTTTTCTATGCAATTTAATATATTCACCGTCGCCGAAGAACTTGCTAAGTTTGGACAAAAATCCATCATCTATAAAAACTAATACTTTGTTTGCGATGGACTTCCGAAAAAAAGACTCATCCGGAGACCTGTTTAGATCACCGGGGAGCATATCTTCACTATTAGAGTGTGTAAATTTATAAACGTTTCTGTTTGTCACTTTATTTTTAGTATATTTCTTTATTCTTCCCATCATTCTGCCAGTTTTGCCGAGAAGACAGTGAGTGCGGTTTTGACGCCCGGGGCCTCGTTCGCCGGAACTTCTAAACGAATATCAACTTTTGCACTGTTGTTTCCCGTCGTGTAATTTAATTTATCAATTGCTACCACATTTGCACTGATTGGCATATTGAACCAACTCGTTATTGAGTTTAGCCAGTTGAACGCACCGACTTCGCCTGTTACATTGTTCGCTTTGAATTGATAGTAGGTGCTGTTTGTCGGCTGGGTATCCCAGATTGCTGAGGAATTTATACTGATATTTGAAATAACATTACCGTCGTTGTTAATTATAAATGGCTCTGGGTTGTCGTCGGTCGTATCATTCACGGCTTCGGGGGCAAGTTGTCCAAATAGCATGCTCGTTGAATTTAAACTTATCAAAACTTCCGCTGTGATATTTATGTGGTGGATTGTTGACCAGTTACCGTAGCCTGTTCTGTCGTTTGCCCGGACTGACCAATCGTAATAAAATCCGTTATCGTATAGGCACAATAAATCCTTCGCTGGAATGTAACTTGCGTTTGTTATGTTTGAAATTAGTCGTACGTCGCTACAACTTGCGAATCCTCCGAATTGGTATTCACTTATGTTAAATGAATAGGTTAAACTGTCGCCGTCGGGGTCGCTACCCACCCACGAGAAATAAGGCGTTCTATTTGTCGTTGAATTCCAGTCAGAAGGTAAGGTTAATGTTACCGTCGGCAAACTGTTTAAAATCGTTAGGTTTGTTGAATTGCCCCAACCACTCCAGAGTATGCCATCGAATGTTCTTAAACTGCAACTCCAATTATCGTTTTTCGTTGTGTTGCCTGAATTTAAAATTGCACTGAATAGCGTCGCGTTTGCGTAAGAATTATTGTAGTCTAAACTTAAATTTAGGTTGCCGTCCTTGAACCATTCCACCGAAACATTTAGGTTGCTGCCGTCGGGGTCGCTGATTAACGAAGTGCAATTTAAATCTGTGGTTGTTCTGTTTGTTCTGTCTACTGACAGAAGGGTAACGGACGGAATCGTCGGGACGGTGTTGGAATTTCCCATAAAGAATAATTCGTTATTTCCGAAATATTCTAAAGTTGTCTGCTTATTCCCGCCACCGGTGATTATTGTTTGTGCATCCAGTGCCAAAACGAACCCTGCACTGATAACCATTAGGATGATAAAAAAAAATGCTAAAGTTTTCATCCGATATAAAGCCCCTTAACCTTTAAGAAATTAACGCTAACTCTTCTTTAAACACTTGACAGCAACAAGATTTAGAGTCTGGTTATTGTATCTTATTGGGACTGGCTTAGTGCACGCACTTGCCTGTTTGAACATAAAGGCTATCGCCTGACTTGAGCCTGCCTGTATTCCCTGCTGGTAAATCGTTATTTCCTTTTGCACCTGTCTTTGCGAGTATGCATTGAAGGCGATATAGCCGACAGCGACGACGAGCAACAAAACCAAAACCGTCACGACCAAACCCATAGATATTTTTTTAGTCATTTTATCACACCATTCATTTTAATTATAAATATGAAGAAGTCTTTGTTTTTAAAGTTTTTGTGACTTTCAAAAATGAATTTCTACGTCGGAATTAGTTTGATTTTGCCCTCGTTAAAAATTTTTGCCCTTTGAAATTTTTGGCTCTATTCTATGTGGACACTATGATAACTATGTGAATAGATTTTGTAGTCATTATAATGACTATAATTTTTGATGATTTTTTGAAAACTTTGTGCCGAAATATGATTTGAATATTCTTATCAGCGAGGAGCGAGAGGCGAAGCCCGAGCGATAAAATGGACAGTCTAAAATTGGGAAGTTAAAATTAACATTAAAAAATGTGCTGACTATTATAAATTTTATCTCTGAATTTCTCTTTGGCATTCTTTAGTTTTCCAAATAATTTATAATGCCCCGTTAAAAGAAAATTTTAATAAATTTGGAATCCCAAAAATAAAAAATAATTTCTTCAATATTTCATCTTTTTTTCATAATTCTTATGATTAAACCATTCCAATAGTGCGGATATTAATTCTACTTCGTTTTCAGCAGTTACCGTGTAGAGCAATCTCCATCCGTTTGGCAAATCGTATTTCCATAGATTGTTAATATTATATTTTTGTATGTATTCTTTTGGGATTAGTCTTTTTGGGACTTGAATTCCTGCAAATATATTTTTTTGTAAATCCTTAATTGCCCTGACTATTCCTTTTCTAATTGGGTCATTTTTGCCGAGGGAGTTAAAGTTTTTTTTCTAATTTATTATTTATGAATACTACTTTGGATGGTTTTATCATATTTTTATCCCTTTCCGTAATCGTAACTTCTTGGCGAGTAGTGGATTCCAAATATAAGCAATCTTCCCTTTTCTGTCTATTGCAATCTTGTTGATGCTTTCTAAATATTCAAGAATGACAAGATATGTTTGCCACATCACTTTTTTAGGTAAATTTTTCCAAAGAGTAGTCCGATTGTATTCTCCGCTATATTTTTCTACAGTCTTCTCTACCATAAGAACAGTGCCAAGAGTTGGCGACCTTACAAATTGATTTTTTAATTTTTGTGTTAGCATATGAATTATATATCAACCGATATATTTAAATGTTTTTATTGATGCTCTCCGATAAGTTATCAGCGGGGAGCGAGAGGCGAAGCCCGAGCGATAAAATGGACAGTCTAAAATTGGGAAGTTAAAATTAACTTCCAGAACAGATTTTTCCGCCTGAAGCGAAAATAATACAATTAGAGACAGTGATATTTTGACCGAAATTTGTATTTCCGGTGAAATTTCCGTCGCCAACAACATTAAGTTTATTCTGTGGGGGGGTTGTTCCGATGCCTACGTTGCCACTTAAAAAGTCTCCCTGAATTAAAGGCACAGCGTTGATGTTGTTCTGCTTGACGATGAATTGGTTTGCGACCGTGTTTGAATAACCTGCTTGGTAGCCGATAGCAACGGTATCGTTACCTGAGTTACCATAAGTTGCGTAGTA